>LXOW01064583.1_pt1 | contig 16491 bp, 13 predicted proteins | sample 1368591 | NCBI WGS metagenome assembly LXOW01 (sample SAMN04884650, study PRJNA319009) | bovine gut metagenome | isolation source: Cow rumen | host: Bos taurus | place: Italy: Legnaro (PD) | collected 2014-07-09 | reverse complement strand
ATAAGGGCGACCTGCCCGTTGAGGGATTCTTGATTTTCGAAACCGTCTTCTGTGCCACCTCCGCTACCATCGTCAGCGGTGCTATGGCCGAGCGCACGAAGTTCTCGATGTATCTTATTTATAGTGCCATCATCTCGCTGGTCATCTATCCTGTTGAGGGTCACTGGACCTGGGGTGGCGGCTGGCTCTGCAGCGATGCAGCCGATGGCTTTATGATGACAACTTTCGGCGAGGTGTTCCATGATTTCGCAGGTTCTGCCATCGTCCACTCTGTAGGTGGTGTACTCGCTCTGATTGGAGCTCTGGCACTGGGTCCCCGTGTAGGCANNTATCCCCGGTCATAACCTGGCTATGGCTGCTCTAGGTGTCTTCATCCTTTGGTTGGGATGGTTCGGCTTCAACCCCGGTTCTCAGTTGGCTGCAAGTGGCGAGGTAAACCGCGTGGCTATCTCTCACGTGTTCCTGACCACCAACCTTGCTGCTGCTGCAGGCGGTGTGGCTACCATGTTCCTCACCTATATCAAGTATGGCAAGCCCTCGCTCTCTCTGACACTCAACGGTGTGCTGGCTGGTCTCGTAGGTATCACTGCTGGTTGTGACCTCGTATCACCCTTCGGCGCAGTCATCATCGGTCTGGTTTGCGGTATCGTATTGGTTTACGCCATTGAGTTCATTGATCACAAACTGCACATCGACGATCCCGTAGGTGCCAGCTCAGTGCATGGTGTATGTGGCATTCTGGGTACCATTATGACCGGTCTGCTGTCAACATCTAACGGTGCCTTCTATGGCCACGGATGGGGTCTCTTCGGTGCTGAGTGCTTCGGAATTCTCGTCATCGACCTCTGGGCTGCTGCTTGTGGTGTGATTTTGTTCTATGGAATAAAATATCTGCACGGTTTGCGCGTTGATAAACGTATAGAGGAAGAAGGTCTCGACATCTATGAGCACGGAGAGGCTTGCTATAATTAAAATTGAAGAATTGAAAAATTAAAGAATTGATGTTATGAAGAAGATTGTTTTATTTGCAATGGGTCTAGTCATGAGCGTGACCACCCTTGCACAGGATGAAGTTGAGACAACGATTAGTGGAGACATCGTGAGTAGTTATATCTGGCGTGGCCAGGATTTAGGCAATGTGTCGCTGCAGCCGACACTGGGCATTGGCTACAAGGGACTGAGCCTNNGGTCTCACCGACCCTGCCGACACAAAGGAGTTTGACGTGACGCTGGCCTACACGATAGGCGGCCTGAACATCGGCATCACCGACTACTGGTTTAACGCTGGTCTCGACCCCAGTAATCGTTATTTCAAATATGACGCCCACGGCACCAACCACGTCTTCGAGGCCAACATCGGCTATGACTTTGGTGTGGCCAGTGTGCAGTGGTACACCAACTTTGCAGGAAACGACGGTGTAAACAAGGACGGCAAGCGGGCCTATAGCAGTTACATGGAAGTAGTTGTCCCATTCAAACTTTCTGCCATAGACTGGACTGCTACGGCCGGCGCCGTCCCCTTCGCCACCGACTTCTATAATGGCTGGACCAGCGGCTTCGCCGTCACCAACCTCGCGCTGAAGGCCACGAAGGACATCAAGGTGACCGACTCGTTCTCCATCCCCGTCTTCGCAGAGGTCTCAGCCAACCCTCGCACAGAGAAAGCATACCTGGTTCTGGGTTTGACGCTGCATCCATAATTTAGTCAGAGCCAGGCAATCGTTCCCCCTCTTCCAAACCTGACGCGGAAAAGGGGGAACTTTTTTAGTTTAACATCACTTTGCTTATATTGATTTGTTAGCCAGATGGTTACGGCGGTGATGGTGATTTTTTTACCATCACTTGTCATCACAAAAGTAAAACAACTTGTTTTACCTTGGAAATCACCTGGATTTCTTGTGGAAAACATGGACTTTTCTGAAGTAAAACAACTTGTTTTACTTTTACTACCTATATTTCTTTCATGCAACAGGATAGTCCTTTGTCCTGCGATTTCCAAACTAAGTGACAATTTGCCGAAATATTTACGGAAATTTATACAGAATGAAAGCAAAATAATGAGTTGTGGACTGTAAAACTATACAAATTGGTAGTTAAGAATGTTTTTAACATTTAAAAGACAGGACGTAATGGTTTGATTGCTATTAAAATGAGTAATTTTGCAGCCCATAAATACATTATTTATGGATACAAAATATATCTTCGTCACAGGTGGTGTGGTTTCCTCTTTAGGAAAGGGTATCATCTCCGCCAGTATTGGTAAACTTCTGCAAGCACGCGGCTATAAGGTAACAATACAGAAGTTTGACCCGTATATCAACATTGACCCAGGGACGCTGAACCCCTATGAGCACGGCGAGTGCTACGTCACAGTCGATGGTATGGAGACCGACCTCGACCTCGGTCACTACGAGCGCTTTACAGGCATAAACACAACACGACACAACTCTATAACTACTGGTCGCATCTACAAAACGGTGATTGACCGCGAACGACATGGGGACTATCTGGGGAAAACCATCCAGGTAGTACCCCACATCACGGACGAAATCAAAAAAAGAATGTTACGCGAGGGCCTTGACGAAGGTCTCGACTTTGTCATTACCGAGGTGGGCGGCACTATCGGCGACATTGAGAGTGCACCGTTTATGGAAGCTATCCGACAACTGCGCTGGCAGCTGGGTCGCGATGCCGTCTGTGTACACCTGACTTACGTACCCTATCTGAAGGCTGCCGACGAGCTGAAGACGAAACCTACGCAGCACAGCGTGAAGGAACTGCAGGGCATGGGTATTCAGCCCGACATCCTCGTCCTCAGAACCGAACGCCACCTCAGCGACGCTATACGCCTGAAGGTGGCATCTTTCTGTAATGTCGATCTGGAGTGCGTGGTGCAGAGTGAGGACATGCCAAGCATCTACGAGGTGCCGGTGAACATGCAGAGGCAGGGACTTGATGCCGCCATCATGCGTAAGATTGGTATCCCTGTCGGAGAAACACCCGCCATGAAATCCTGGCACGACTTCCTCGACAAGCAGCGCAACGCCNNAAGCAGCGCAACGCCAAGCGCGAGGTACACATCGGACTGGTGGGCAAGTACGACCTGCAGGATGCCTATAAGAGCATTCGTGAGAGTCTGAACCTGGCAGGTATCTACAACGACGTAAAGGCAAGGCTTCACTTTGTGAACAGCGAAGACATCACCAAAGCCAATGTTGCTGAGAAATTGGATGGCCTACAGGGCGTTGTCATCTGTCCGGGCTTCGGACAGCGGGGCATCGAAGGCAAGATTATAGCAGCAGAATATACCCGCACCAACGACATCCCTACCTTCGGCATTTGTCTCGGTATGCAGATGATGGTCATCGAGTTCGCCCGCAACGTATTGGGCTATAAAGATGCGATAAGTGCAGAGAGCCTCACCCCCGGCCTCTCTCTAAAGGGTGAGGGGAGTGATTACCATTGCGTGATAGACCTCATGGAGGAGCAGAAGAGCGTCACACAGAAGGGCGGTACGATGCGACTGGGTGCCTACGAGTGCGAGCTGCAAGAAGGCAGCCGAACTTTCGAAGCCTATAATGGTCAATGTTCAACGATTATGGAGCGTCATCGTCATCGCTATGAGTTCAATAATGCCTATAAAAGGGAGTACGAGCAGAAAGGCATGAAATGCGTGGGCATCAATCCTACCGCTGACTTGGTCGAGATAGTCGAAATACCCGATAAGCGCTGGTACATCGGTACGCAATTTCATCCCGAGTATTCATCGACGGTGCTACATCCGCATCCACTGTTCATGAGCTTCATCAAAGAATGTAAAAAGGGTGAAATCGTAAATAGTCAAATAACATGGTGGAACAGCTGAAGCATGAGTGTGGTGTGGCGATGATTCGCCTGTTGAAGCCCTTGGACTACTACGAGAAGAAATACGGTACGTGGGCCTACGGGTTCAACAAGCTCTATCTGATGATGGAGAAGCAGCACAACCGCGGTCAGGAGGGTGCAGGTATCGCCTCCGTGAGCCTGAAGAACGAGGCCGGCACGGAATATATGTTCCGTGAGAAAGCTGAGGGTAAGGATGCCATCACGAAGATTTTCTCACGTGTGACGGAGGAGATGAAGGGCGAACTGCTCATGGGGCACCTGCGTTATTCGACCACAGGCAAGAGCGGACTGACGTTCGTTCACCCCTTCCTGAGAAGAAACAACTGGCGGGCGAAGAACCTCTGTCTCTGCGGCAACTTCAATATGACCAATATTGACGAGGTATTCCGGTTCCTGACCCAGCAAGGCCAGTCGCCGCGCATCTACGGCGACTCCTATATCACGCTCGAACTGATGGGTCACCGACTAGACCGCGAGGTGGAACGCCTGTTTGTGGAGGCTCAGGAACAAGGGTTGGCGGGCAAAGACATCACCGACTATATTGACAACCATGTCGAGATGGCCAACGTACTCAAGACCACGATGCAGCATTATGACGGTGGCTACGTCATGTGCGGTCTGACGGGTTCAGGCGAGATGTTCAGTGTCCGCGATCCGTGGGGCATCCGTCCTGCGTTCTGGTATCAGAACGACGAAATCATTGCCCTGGCCAGTGAGCGCCCTGTGCTGCAGACTACCTTCGACTTGCAAGTCGGGGACATCTGCGAGCTACAGCCTGGCCAGGCACTCATCGTCCGCAAAAACGGCGAGAGCCATCTGGAACAGATCATGCCCGCCCAACAGCTATCGGCTTGTTCGTTCGAGCGTATTTACTTCAGCCGAGGCTCCGACCATGATATCTACCAGGAGCGCAAACGGCTGGGCGAACAGCTGACGCCCGCCATCCTCAAAGCTATCGACGGTGACGTGGATAACACGGTGTTCTCTTATATTCCCAATACTGCTGAGGTAGCCTACTACGGCATGACTGACGGCTTCCGCAAACTGCACGATGAGGTTCGCACAGAGAAGGTGGTGTGGAAAGACATCAAACTGCGCACATTCATTGCTGACAACAGTGAGCGCAACGACCTCGCCGCCCATGTCTATGACATCAGCTACGGCTCACTCAGACCCAACGAAGACAACCTCGTCATCATCGACGACAGCATCGTTCGCGGCACCACGCTGAAAGAAAGCATCTTTAAGATTCTCGACCGTCTGCACCCCAAGAAGATAGTGATGGTCAGCAGTTCGCCGCAGATTCGCTATCCCGACTACTACGGCATCGATATGGCACGACTGGAGGAGTTCTGTGCCTTCCGTGCCACGATGGCACTTATCGAGGAGCGTGGCATGTGGCAACTGGTGAACGATGCATACTTGGCCTGCAAGCGTGAACTGGCCAAGCCGAAGGAAGATATGCAAAACTGTGTTCGCGACATATATAAGCCCTTCACTGTTGAAGAGATCAATCAGAAAATCGTCGAGATGCTGCGCCCTAACAATATGCAGGCACCCATCGAACTGGTGTTCCAGAGCATCGAAGGACTGCATAGGGCGTGTCCCAACCATCCTGGCGACTGGTACTTCACNNCCGTCTCTGCAACGCAGCCTTCGTGAATTATGTTGAGAGTACACTGAAAAAGAAATTGTAATTCGTAAATTGTTTAATCATCAAATAGTCAAATTGAATTATGTGTGGAATCGTAGCAATACTAAATGTGAAGGAGCAGACGCATGAGCTGCGTGACAAGGCATTGAAGATGAGTCAGAAAATCCGTCATCGCGGACCAGACTGGAGTGGTATTTATTGTGGTGGCTCTGCCATTCTCGCTCACGAGCGACTGAGCATTGTGGATCCTGAATCAGGCGGACAACCCCTTTATAGTCCTGATAAGAAGCAGGTCTTGGCAGTGAATGGTGAGATTTACAACCATCAGGAGATTCGCCGTCGTTTTGCCGGACAGTATGAGTTCCAGACAGGCTCGGACTGTGAGGTCATCTTAGCTCTCTATCGTGAGAAGGGTATCAACTTCCTCGAAGACCTGAGTGGTATCTTTGCCTTCGTACTCTATGACGAGGAACGCGATGAGTTCCTGATTGCCCGTGACCCCATTGGCGTGATACCTCTCTATATTGGATACGATAGCGTTGGCACTGTGTATGTGGCTTCTGAGTTGAAGGCTCTCGAAGGACAGTGTGAACGCTACGAACCATTCCTGCCAGGACACTATTATTGGAGTGTCGACCCAGGTCAGAAGTGGTACTATCGTCGCGACTGGATGCAGTATGATGCTGTAAAGGATAACCCCGCTAGTGTCGAATCCATTCACGATGCGTTGGAAGATGCTGTAAAGCGGCAGTTGATGTCTGATGTTCCTTACGGTGTATTGCTCAGTGGTGGGTTGGATTCAAGCGTCATTTCCGCCATTGCTGAAAAGTACAGCGAGATGCGTATTGAGGACGACTCAAAAACAAAAGCCTACTGGCCGCGCTTGCATTCGTTTGCTGTAGGTTTGAAAGGTGCTCCCGACTTGGCTAAGGCGAAGCTCGTAGCCGACCATATTGGTACCGTCCACCACGAAATCAACTATACTATTCAGGAGGGACTTGATGCCATTCGTGATGTCATTTATTTTATTGAGACCTACGATGTCACTACCGTCCGTGCCTCAACGCCGATGTACCTCCTGGCCCGTGTCATTAAGTCGATGGGTATCAAGATGGTTCTTTCTGGTGAGGGTGCAGATGAAATCTTTGGCGGTTACCTTTATTTCCATAAAGCCCCAACGGCTAAGGATTTCCATGATGAGACCGTGCGCAAGCTCGGCAAACTATATCTCTATGACTGTCTCCGTGCAAACAAAAGCCTAAGTGCCTGGGGGGTCGAGGGTCGCGTGCCTTTCCTCGACAAGGAGTTCCTCGATGTCGCCATGCGTACTAACCCTGAGGCGAAGATGTGTCCAGGTGCTACGATAGAAAAGAAAATTGTCCGCGAGGCTTTTTCCGATATGCTTCCTAAAGAAGTTGTCTGGCGTCAGAAAGAACAGTTCAGCGACGGCGTTGGCTATAGCTGGATTGACACCCTGAAGCAGATTACCGCCGAGGCTGTCACCGACGAGCAGATGGCCCACGCTGCCGAGCGCTTCCCCATCAATCCGCCGCTCAACAAGGAAGAATACTACTACCGTAGCATTTTTGCTGAGCACTTCCCCAGCGATTCCGCTGCCCGTAGCGTCAATCAGGAGGCCAGCGTAGCCTGCTCCACAGCCATCGCCCTGGAGTGGGATGCCGCCTTCCGCAACATGAACGACCCATCTGGCCGTGCAGTCAAAGGCGTGCATGAGCAGGCTTATTGACGACTATTTTTTGATGAAATCAGGATAGGACTTGACGACAGTGTTCAAGAATGGCGAGAAGTTCATCCATGCTCTCGGCACGGAGCATGCGGATGCGTGTCTCGCGGAAGTTGGGGATGCCTTTGAATACAGGACTGGCAGCCAAATGACGGCGGGTGTGTAGGATGCCGCAGAGTTCAGCCGACTTGCCCTTCAAGTTGGGGACAGTCCCCGTTTCGATGCGCTCAATGTTGATGTGGAGTTGTTCCTCGAGGATGTCAATCTTCTCGTCAAGGGTGAGCTGTTGGTGTGAGAATATCCAGGGCTGACCGAAAGTGGCTCGACCTATCATGACGGCATCGACGCCATAGCGGTCAAAGGCTGCGTCGGCATCGTCCAACGACTTGATGTCGCCGTTGCCGATGATGGGGATATGGATGGCAGGGTTCCGCTTGACTTCGCCGATGAGTGTCCAGTCGGCTTCACCGGTGTACATCTGGCTACGTGTGCGTCCGTGGATGGTAAGAGCCTTGATGCCGCAGTCCTGTAATAGAGGCGCTAGTTGGGTGATGCTGAGCTGTTCCATGTTCCACCCAAGGCGTGTCTTAACGGTAACTGGCAGCGAAACAGCTTCGACCACGCGGCGTGTCACCTCTAACAGTTTAGTATGAGGGTCTACCGTGTGACCATCGGTCAGAAGGATGTTCTGCAACATGCCTGCTCCAGCACCCTTGCCGGCAACTTTCTTGACGGGACATCCGAAGTTGAGGTCGATGAGGTCTGGTCCTGCCTGTTCGACAATTTTTGCTGCTTCGACCATGGCTTCGACATCACGTCCGTAGATTTGTATGCCTACGGGCCGTTCTTCATCACTGATGGTGAGTTTGCGGACGGTGGACTTGATGTCGCGCACCAGTGCTTCTGCCGATACGAATTCCGTGTAGACCATAGCTGCCCCGAAGCGCTTACAGAGCATGCGGAAGCCAATGTCTGTGACATCCTCCATGGGTGCAAGGAAAAGTGGCCGTTCGCCAAAATCAATGTTCCCTATTTTCATACGATGATATCTGAAAAGTCATGTAATGAGTGACAAAGGTACGAAAAAAAAGCGTAAGAGTAGAAAGAAAGGTAGATTTAACAATTATTTTATACTTGGAAGGAAGGAATCTCATTTCTTTTGGTTACTTTTGCTGACGAAATGTTACGACTGCCTCAAATAATCACCAAAACCTTGTCTGTCCGTCTTAGTCTGATGGTGGCATCGGCCATGACGATTTTGCTCATGGCTTCGCTAGTCGTCATACTCCTTTATTCACAAAGAACCATCAAGGCAGAGGCTTTGCAGAAGGCTTCGAAGACCTTGGAGATTGCTGTGGAGCAGATTGATAACATTTTGTTGAGTGTGGAACAGGCAACGGGAAATACCTACTTTTCCATGTTGCCCCACTTGCAAGACCCCGACATGATTGCTGTCTACTGCCGTAAGATGGTGGAGGCGAATCCCCACGTCTCAGGATGCGCCATTGCCTATGTCCCCCATTACCTAAAGGACCATGAGACCTTTATGACCTATATGTACCGTAAGGGGACGGACATCGAAGAGTCGGCCATGTTTGGCGACAAGCCTTATTTTGAAGAAAGCTGGTTTACCGAAGCGCTTAAGGCTGGTGGCCCGACTTGGGTTAATCCGCTGAAGGACATCGACACCGAGATAGAACCGCTCATTACCTTCTGTCTGCCCGTCCGCGACTATACGGGAGAGAAAGTGGCTGTCATGGGGGTCGATGTGACGCTTAGTGTGTTGTCCCGGATTATCTCTGAAACCAAACCCTCACCCCACTCACATTGTGTACTACTGGATAAGGAAGGCTCGTTCATTGTCTATCCTGACGGGGAATTCCAGAAGTTACAATCCACCCTTACGCTGACAGGGCAAAACCGCCAAGAACATGTCATCAGCCAGGTTTTGGAGGAGATGATCTCTGGTGAAACAGACTACCAGTCGTTCATGTTAGACCATAGCAAGTACTACGTGTTCTACAAACCCTTCGAGCGCAATGCTGTAACAGCCCGCTATATAGACAATATGGGTTGGACTGCGGGCATCATCTATCCTGAAGGTGACATAGTCGGCGACTACCACCGCCTACTCAATTACGTCATGGCTATTGCCTTTGTAGGTTTGCTGTTGCTTTTCATACTGTGCAGGGCCATCATTCACCGACAGTTAAAGCCGTTGACGATGCTCACGAAGTCGGCTCAGCACATAGCCAGGGGAAACTATAGCGACCCCATCCCTCCAAGTCATCGTGAAGACGAAATAGGACGCCTACAGGAAAATTTCCGGCAGATGCAACAGACGCTGGCTTCGCACATCAGCGAGTTGGAGCAGTTGACAACGACGCTTCAGAAACATGGTGAGGAGTTGCAGGAAGCCTACGACCAGGCCCAGAAGGCCGACCGCATGAAAGTTGCTTTCCTGCACAATATGACCAACCAAATGGTAGGCCCTGCCGAGACTATCGACAAAGACGTAGATGACCTATGGGTGACGGCCAGTGGCCAGACGGTCGCTATGACCCGCAGCCAGTTGGCTGAGGACATTCAGAAGAATGGTATAACGATAGCCAACCTTTTAGACAACCTGCTGAACATGTCAGACGACGAGATGAGAAAGGAGGTGGCCCATGTTTAATCTGCGCCGGTCGTTTTCAAAGAAACTCATGGTGACCATCCTGTTGTTGGCGGCTCCCATCTTTATGGTCTCGTTGGGCATATTGTATACACAGTCGCGCCAAATCATTCGTAAGGAAGCCATCGGCCATGCCAACAGCATGTTGACAGCCACCATGCAGCGACTCAACCGTAATCTATTGACCATTGAGACGGCTACCAATAACAATAGCTGGTTGATTAACCAGTATCTGCAGCCCGATTCGCTGTTAGCGCTGACGCACCGCATCGTTCTGCTAAACCATCATATAGACGGTTGTTCTATTAGTACTGAGCCAGATGTATTTCCAGAGCATGGCAAGCATTTCTCGGTTTATACCATCAGGGAACGTGACAGCATTATCTCTGTTGTGGAATTGCCGTATGATTACTTCTCGAAAGTTTGGTATAGGGCACCACGCGACCAAGGTAAGCCGTGCTGGGTCAACTATTTTGATGAGGCTGACTCATTGGAAGTCACTTTGACCGGTATGGTGGCTTCGTACAGCAAGCCTGTCTATCAGCCTAATGGTGAACTCTTGGCAGTCATCTCTACTGATCTATCGCTGCTCAAACTCTCAAAACTTATTTCTGAAGAGGAGAAACCCTATCCGAATGCCTATTTTATGATGTTAGACAGCAAGGGACATTTCTTCATCCATCCTGACTCCACCCGTCTGTTTACCCAGACAATCTTTACCGGTGCAGATCCCAATAAGCAAGCGGACCTGATAGCATTAGGACACGAAATGACAGGTGGCAGACAGGGAAACATGGCCGTTGATATTGATGGAGAGCATTGTCTCGTCTGCTATCAGCCTGTGGCAGGGACATCGTGGAGCCTGGCACTTGTCTGCCGTGATAGCGACGTCCTTAGGGGGTATTACCGATTGACTTACATTTTGACACCAATACTCATTGCAGGACTGCTCGTTATACTTCTGTTGTGCAATCGTTCCGTATTGCATGCCATACATCCACTTAATCAACTGCTTGAAAAAACCCAGAGTATTGCTTTAGGCAATATGGAGGTGTATATTCCGAGTAGTAAGCGTGTGGACGCCGTAGGACGCCTTCAGAACAGTTTTGCCTCCATGCTCCAGTCTATGAATTTCCACACGGGCAGCATCCGCTACACCACTGAGCAGACTCACCACCGTAACGAGGAGTTGGCCAATGCTACGAAACTAGTCGAAGAGGCAGACAGACAAAAAACGGCCTTTATCCAAAATGTCAGTCACCAGATACGTACTCCACTGAATATTATCATGGGCTTTGCACAAATACTCAGCGAAACCAGGATGATGCCATTTACCGACGACGAGCTCGCCAGCATTACGGAGACCATGAACCACAACTCTAAGCTGCTAATCCGACTAGTTACTATGCTCTATGATAGTTCAGACGATGCCTTCTCCTTGGAGTTAAATATTGAGAAAATCGACAAGGTTTTCTGTAACGATGTTGTTAAGGAAGCCGTCAGTTATATCAAGCAGCACTATCCACATGTCATTGTCGAAATGCATTCTGACGTTGCTGATGACTTCTGTATACAGACTAACCATGTCTACTTAATGCGAAGCTTGCGCGAGTTGCTCTATAACGCAGCAAAGTATTCCGACGGGAAGCACATACAGTTAATCATGTCTTTTTCAGGCGATTACATCCGTTTCATGGTGCAAGACACTGGTAAGGGCATTGTCGAAGCCGACCGCGAACGCATGTTCAAGTTTTTTGCTAAAGTCGATGACCTCTCAGAAGGTTTGGGACTCGGCTTACCATTGGCCAAACGTCACGCACAGAACCTAAATGGCGACTTGTTCCTTGACGAAGACTATCATGAAGGATGTCGCTTCATCTTAGAAGTGCCTATTCAAGCCTAAATACTTGTCTTTTATGACAACAGGTGGTAGGTGCCACCGGCAAGGGGCTTGACGATGCCTTTCATCTCTAACGAGAATAGCAGGGCGGTGAGTTGACCGATGGGAATGTTGGTCTTGACGGTCAGCATGTTCAGCTGCAGGTCGTTGGTCTGCTGAAGCTGACTGACAACCAATTGCTCTTCAGGCGACAGGTCGGGGAAGAGTTGGCGTTCGACGGCATTAGGCGTCTGCTTGGTGCTCTGCCAGCCCATGCTCTCTACAAAGTCGGCGGCAGAGGTGATGAGGGCTGCCGTGTTGTTACGAATGATGTGGTTACAGCCCTCGCTGTACGGCATGCCGACAGCGCCAGGGAAGGCAAACACCTCGCGGCCATATTCCTGGGCGACGCGGCATGTGATGAGTCCGCCGCCCTTAATGGCACTCTCAACCAATATCGTGGCGTCGGAGATGCCAGCCACGATGCGGTTGCGCTGTCGGAAGTTGTTGGGCAGTGCCTCCGTCTGGCTAATATACTCGGTGAGCAGTCCGCCCTGACTGACCATCTTGACGGCGGTGTCACGATGGCGGTAGGGATAGATCTGGTCTAAGCCGTGAGCCAGGACGCCAACGGTCTCGTAGCCATTGGCGAGGGCGTTGCGGTGGGCACAGATGTCAATGCCGTAAGCCAGTCCGCTGACGATAAGCACCTGCGGACACAGCTGGCGCAGGTCGCTGATGAAGCGGCGGATAAGGTCCTGGCCGTAAGTTGTGCAACGGCGGGTGCCCACCATATCGAGAACGTAGCGCTGGTTGAGGTTTGCAGTACCTTTATAATAAAGCACGATAGGTGCGTCAGGGCAGTTGCGCAGTCGCTGAGGATAGGCTTCGTCGTTGAGACAAAACGTTTGGATGCCGCCCTTGGTGATGAACTCCATCTCGGCAGCTGCCCGTTTCAGGGCGTCGTCCCAGTGCTTCAGCGCCTCACGCAGACGAGGGGTGCTGTCAGGCAGCACGTCGCCCAAGTCATTGCGGTGGTCATAGACAGCTTGGGCGCTGCCTAACTCTTGGTAGAGTTGCAGAGCCATTGGCAGGTTGAAGCCTGTCATGCGGGTCAGGGCTATCGCGTAGTATGTCTCGTCGGTCATTGCTTTTTTCTCTCGTTACGACGTTATTTCGTTATGACGATTTCAGGTAGTCATGAAAGGCTTGGTCGTAGTCGGGGCTGTCGCTGAGGCGGCCGTCGATAAGACAAACCAAGGTGATGTCGCCACGGAAGCATAGGGCTTCGTCGGAGGCGCGGAAGATGTCCTGGTGGAAGATGTACTTGATACCCTGCTTCTCTAACCACAGCCGCGAGATAAACTCGTCATCGCAGCGCAGAGGGGTCTTGAACTGCAGGTTCATACGGGCCACGACGGCATCGACGCCCTTCTGGTGCATCTCGGCAAAACTCAGTCCGCACTCCTTCAAGAAGAGGTGGCGGGTGTGTTCCGTGTAGTGCAGGTAGTTGGCGTTGTTGACGATGCCTTCGATGTCGCATTCGTAGTCGCGCACTTCCATGCGGGTTTCAAAGATATATTTTTCCATTTATTTGTCGTTTTCCTCGCATCCAAGTCCTTCCCTTTAGGGGAGGGTTTAGGAGAGGTCTTTTTTTTTCTCGTTATGCCGTTGTCACGCTATTCCGCTTTAAATATTCATAGCCTATGCGGCAGCGCAGGCAGTCTTTGCGGTCACAGTATTCCTTCTTCAGCTGGATGAGCGCTTGGGAATCGCCAGCGCTTTTCACCTCCAGACCGCACTCCTGCCACATGCGGACAATGTGGTTGTTCTCGGCTTTCAGCTGTTCCAGGAAGTCGAAGGCCCTGTCGCAGAGTTCCTCGCGGCAGGTATGACGGCCGTAGGCAAAGAGCAGGGGTATGCAGGTGTTGATGATGAGCAGGTTGATGGAGAACGGCGACAGGTGCTTGGCGTTGCGAAAACTCTCTGAGCCGAAGGTGTAATGCGTCTCCCAATAGGGTGTGACGTGGGTGGACATCATTTCGCTGAGAGCCGCCATGTCCTGACATGCTATCAGTTGCGACAAGCCGGCCTTGCGCTCATGATAGAGGTTGGCTAACTGGGCAATGCGGATGTGGGGGAAGTTCTGGGGGCGCAGGCGCAGGAATCGCCAGAGGTTGGCATCCATCGGCTGAAGCGAGAACTTATGAGCCAGATACTGATACTCGTTGCGCAGCTTGGCGAAGTAGCCCTCGTTCAGTGCATCCTGCTGGTAACGTTCCGGAACGGTCGACAGTTCCAAGAGTCCTGCCTGTCCCATGAAGATGGCCTCCACCTGGAACAAGTCATCGCGGTGCTTGCCGACAGCGCTCAAGGGAATGTGACGCGCCCACTCCTCGAAGGCGTCGCCATTGATGCCGAAGCCATAGTTGCGGGCCAGCGTCATGAAGTAAGCGTCCTCCCACGAACCGTTAGCCTGACGGGCACGCTGCTGAATGGCCACCGTCTTCTGCTCCAAGCGCTCCGTCTGCAGGGCTGCCATCCAGGAGTGGATGGTGAGGCGCGTCAGGTTAGGGATGAGCTTGTAGCACGGTGGATATTGGTCGGTGCGTAACAGCTCCTCGTAGTTGTCGTGAACATAGGCAGGAACTTCAAGGCACAGCTGCGGCACGAAGTCGCCCTTCGACGTCTGAACGTCACGGTCGGCTACGCCTACTACGTGGAGCACCACATTATCATAATGGGCATCGTTGTGGTGACCATGCACATACCAATCGCCGGACTTGTCGTGAATTTCGACATTGCCCACCCATAGCGTGCCGCCGATCTTCACCTTGGCATTGAAGAAGTCCGGCCCGGCGTTGCGGTTGTGCAACCCTGGGTCAATGACTTCCACCTGTCTGCCGTCGGTGGTCTCCAACGGCTTAGCAGGCCATAGCTTATGCTTCCAGCAGTAGTGCAGCAGTAGTTCCATGCAGTCGGGCTAATAGTGCAACGGTCGTTCCATGCAGTCGAAGAGGGCTTATTGTCCCTTCTTGACCACTAACATCGTCTTGCCGTAGTTGGCAAAGGTGTCGAACATCTGGCGGATGGCCGGATAGCTGCTTTGGCTCTGCTTGATCTTGTTGACGGTAAAGAGGTAGTTTACTAGCAGCTGTCTGCCATTCTGGGTGGTATACAAGTGGCCTTCGATACCCTTATCGGGAGTAACTATGTTGTACTGTTCGGGCTTCTCGGCCAGCGTATAGCCTTCTGGTAGGGTGATGTTAACGGTGATAACGTCTGAAGACAGACAGGGGAACTCAACTGGCATCACGCGTTCGTCCGTCGTGAAGGGATGCTCCTGGATGGGGGGTACGGGGAACGGGCAGAAACTGATCTGGCCGTCACCTACTACACCCTGATAGCTGACTGCCGTACTGTCCTTGGCCTTCGCTGCAAACTCCGTACTCTTCTGTTGCTGACGGAAGAGCAGGGCTGCCAGACCTTCATACTGTGTAATTTGAGTACCCTTAATGGTTCCATCGGCCGACAGCGTGGCCTCAATAGCGGTAGCGGTCTTCGACTTCAGCGCCCTCTGCAGGTCAACCCACGAACCATTCTTGGGAGCCACCTCTCTGGCACGGTCTACCAACAGCGCCTCTGGCAGTACGTTGAGCCAGCCACCTGTTGACGAGGCATCGACATAGACTTTCTTGTTGTTGGCCAGTTTGATGCCAACAACAAAGGTGTTGAGCTTCTGGAATGAGGGGAAGTTATAGGGCAGCATTCCCTGGTCGCGGCTGCGGAGCACTACGGGGGAAGCATTCAGACCGACGTCCTTCAGCGACTGGATGAGCACCATGTTGATGTCGGCATTGTTGCCTTTACCCTTAGCGAGCGTCTCTTTAGTGGGCTCCGGCCACAATTTGTATTTGCCGTCCCACTGGATGCGACCCGTTACCAGCTTGAATACGGCGGCGGCACGCTCCTGCTCATCGGCAATGTCCTGAATGTGGGCATTGTGCAGTTCCTGTTGCAACGGACTATGGACATTCGTCTGTAGGTTAAAGGCATCGGAGTCAAGAATCATTGCATCAATTTGTTCCCACGTCCTGGCAAAGTCCATCTGTGACATGCCTGGCAGCCGATACTGTTTTAGTTCGGCAGTAATACCTGCCCAGTTATCCTTGACGTTCCAAACGTAGTTGTCCTTCGGCAGACCTTTCAGGTTACGGCCTATATAGACATAGTGGTTGGTGTTGATTGTCATAGGATTAGCCAGAGGGTCGCTGACCACCTTAAACTTCATAGAACCGGCAGTACAGGTATACGTCAGGCGCTGGATGCCATGATCCTCGATATTATAAATCAGGTAGCTGGGGATGTCCATGTCCAGTTTGGCATAGACTACGGGAATCTCGCACTGGGCATACCAGTCGTGTAGTTGCCAGAAGAGTTGGCTGTGAATCTTGTACTCGTATTCTATGACGGTACCCTCTTTCACGTTGGGGACAGTAAACTCCATCTGGTAGTTCTCGTTGTCTATCTGCCTTTTCACGATGTCGCTTTTCTTCAGGTTCGTCTTCACCATCTTGCCGCCTTCCATGTTGAAGGCAGTAGCCTTGATGTCTTCCACGCTCTCGTCGGCACCGGCACCTAAGACTTCCTCAGTC
>LXOW01262308.1_pt1 | contig 16492 bp, 12 predicted proteins | sample 1368591 | NCBI WGS metagenome assembly LXOW01 (sample SAMN04884650, study PRJNA319009) | bovine gut metagenome | isolation source: Cow rumen | host: Bos taurus | place: Italy: Legnaro (PD) | collected 2014-07-09 | reverse complement strand
ATTCATTTTATTATGGCACATCTTTTTATTCGATGCAACGGAAAAATACCCGTTTTTTCATCTGCATGGGCTTCGTGTCTTGTTTGCGGCGACCCTGACTATGAATGGCGAAACCATCCTTCCCTCTTTTTCGTGTGCTATGCTTGCCCCCAGCTTCATACATGAAAGGGGGTCCCTCGATCCATGCTTCGTTCCATGCGCGTGCTGCTCGTCACCATCCTCATCTCCCTGTCGCTGCCGATCCTCCGCTGCGACGCCCAACCCGCCGCCCCAGCCTTTACCGACCGGGCGGGCTCCTCCCCCCGGCTGCAGGTGGAGGTCCGGCTCCAGGGCGCCAGCCAGCCCATGGCCAGCCAGACCGCCGTCCCTACGCCAAAGTCCACGGCCACGGCTGAGCCCACCGCCACGCCCGAGCCCACGCCTGAACCTACGGCCACGCCGGTGCCCACCCCTTTCTCCCTCTACTGGGTCAGCGACACCCAGGTATACGCCTACCGGTACCCCAAGATATACAACAAGATATTCGCCTACATGGCCAACACCGCCGCGGAGCAAAACGCCCTGGGGGTCCTGCACACGGGGGATCTGGTGGACAACCGAAACAAGCAGCGGCACTGGGACAACGCCAAAGCCGCCGTGGGCCTAATCCAGGACAGGCTCCCCCTGTGGTGCGTGGCGGGAAATCACGACGTGGGGGCTGATTCAGCAAACTATGTTCCCTACCTGTCCTATGGCTTCTGCGTCGTGGAGGAGGGAGATCAGCTCTATCGAGACGGGGTATGCTGGTACGACACCTTCACGGCGGCGGGCCAGGACTTTCTGCTCCTGGGCATCGGATGGCAGAACGACGCGGACTATATTCCCTGGGCCCGGGGGGTGCTGGAGACCTTCCCGGACCATAGCGCCATCGTTCTTATCCACTGCTTCTTAACGGACAAGGGGAACGTAGCCAGCCGGGGCAAGACCCTGGAGAGCGAACTTTTGGCCGCCTATCCCAACATCCGCCTGGTCCTCTGCGGCCACAACGACGGCTCCGCCCGCTGGCAGAAGACCTACGAGGACGGCCACACGGTGAACGCCCTTCTCTACAACTTTCAGGACGACAAGAAGTACGGCCTGGGGTATATCCGCATCCTCACCTTTGATCCGGCGGACCGGTCCCTCCACGTGACCACCTACTCCCCCTGGTTCGACGACTACAACTACTGCAAGGACGAGACCCGGGACACCTTCACCCTGGCGGAGGCGTGGTGATACCCTTTCCGTTCTTGGGGCTCCTCCTCCCCGCTCGACACAGAAGAAACTTTTGATGCGGAAAAGCGGCCCATAGGGCCGCTTTCGCGCATAGATCTGTTTTCGGTAGTTTGTGGGAGGGCTGGAAATCAGGTATCGAAAACTTCCTGCCCATGCCAATCGTCGTAGCAGCCACAGGTGCCACCGCCGCCACCGCCAGAAGTCATGATAAGATCGCGGACCTCACCGAAAGTGATGATCTCCAGTTCCGGAGCTTCGTATAATTCTTTCATCTATATCACCTCATTCTTTGATACTTATTTCCTGATAGATTATGGCCATTCGAATGGAGGCACCACGAACCCATTCTGTGGAGGTATGGGCGTAGCGGTGGGCGTAGGGGTCGGCTCCTGCGGGTCCTCAGGCGTGGCCGTGGCCGTGGCTCTGGGCGTGACCCGAGGCGTGGCCGTAGGCGTGGGAGTCGGAGTCGGCGTCGGCGTGGGGGTCGGCGCAACCGTCGGCGTAGGGGTCGGGGTGGCCGTGGGACGCGGAGTCTCCGTTTCCACGGGGGCCTCCGTGAGCCGCACCTCTTCGGTGGCCCTGGGGGCCTCGGTGACCGGAGCCTCCGTTTCCACCGTCGGTTCCGGAGCGGGAGCAGCTTGCTGCTCACCGCCGGAACGTTTTTTTATAGTGAGCAGGATGGTCAAAAGCACCGCTACCAGGATCACCGCAAGGGCGAGAACAATCCATCTCTTCTTCATAGATTCCCCTCTTTCATTCGGAAGGATGACATCATTATCAGTCCTCAGGCAACGTCACTACCGGCGGTATATTATTCGTGGGGATCGATGCCGTCCAGTTAATCTCCTTTGCGGCCATCTTGACGCCATTATTCGTAAACACCCTGAATACGCTCCCCGGGCCTCTGGACCGGGTGCCGTCCTTGGTGATGTAGACCGCCTCACGATAGAAACGCGCTCCGGGGGTTTCGTATAATATGTTGGTTTCACTGAAATAACGGTCCGGGATCTGCTGCAGCGTTTCCACGCCGATCCGCTTGGAGATCTGCGAATTGAAACGATCCACCGTCACGCTGGTATAGGCCGTCGCATGAATATCCGCATAGATCTCCGGATAGAAGTTGTCCGTCGGATCGCAAATCGGCTCATAGTACGGGAGCTGCACCCATTGCCGTTCCGGAGTGGCATCCGGATTATACTTATATACCAGGAATCCGATCCCCAGGAAGCTATTCGGCGCCAGATTGTTCGTCCAGTCATCGCTCATCTCCTCCGCAACGGACGTGATCAGACGCATATCCGTTTGACTGTGGTCATCGGGGTTTCTGCGGAACTGAACGTACACCTTGAAAACCTCGGGCGGGAAGAACATTAGATAGCGGACTTCGCAATGGGTTGCTTCACCAGTTACAAAGCTGTAATCGACTGTGTAGTTTGTTGTTCCTGCTCTATTAGGTACGTACCCGGCAAATACGTAATCCTTGTATGGATCCGCCAGACACTTCGGCGCATCCCACGTGACCATCTCCCCGCTATACATATCCACATAGTACAAATCAGTGGAAATAAAGTTGATGAAATCATTCCAGGAATTATCTGGTGATTGATCGTAACCCATGTCCACAAAGAGGATGCCGCTTTCATCCACATAGTAACTGCGGGCCAGATACTTTTGATGGCTATAACTATATTCGATGCCATAAGGCCCCGTAAAATAGCCCTTTATTCTCACGCCGTAATCGATCCTCGCGCGGGAACCGTTGATATAAAACCCGTCGAATACCGTTCCATTGCCGCCTATAAGTGATGTGCAGTTGGAGAACATACCGGTCGTGGCTGCTCCATCCGGGAACGCCCAATCATTGGCATAGATCGTGGTCAGGAGCGTACATCCGGAAAACATATATTCCGTGGAAGTGCAAAGATCGGTTGTAAAGCTGAGCAGATCCAGCACTGTAATGGTTTTACAATCCCTGAACATCCCACTCATGTTTTCCACAAGGTTAGTGTGGAATCCGCTCACATCCACGGACGACAGCTGCGTGCAATTATTGAACATAGAACTCATGTTCTGAACGGAGCTCGTGTTAAAGCCGCTAAGGTCAATAGACGAGAGGCTCGTCATCCCACTGAACATGGACCCCATTTGCGTTACGTTGCGCGTATTAAAGCTGGAAAGATCCAACTGACTTAAACTGTTACAGTTATGGAACATGCTGCTCATATCCAACACATTTCTCGTGTCGAACCAAGAAAAATCCAAGGATGTAATTGCATAACACCTCTTGAACATGTTGCCCATGCCGTAGGTGTTGTTTGTAATAATATCGTCAAAGTGGATAAATGACGATACACACACACACCTCGAGAACCAGTGCGATGTATAAGCCGGCGCAAGAGGATAATCGATACTGACTGTATCGATATAGGGCTTATATTCATAATAGGGAAGAGATAACTCATCCGGATAATTATAGCTCAAATCAAAATCACGACCATATGCCAGCGCATCCTCCGGGAAATTCTCGAATTTTCCGAGGTGGAGCGTATCATCAGGAGCCACATACCAATCTGCCAGACCTGTGAGGGGCTCCACAGAAAAGATGGCATAGTTCACAATATTGGGGTCGCTGAGACTCTGCAGCGGAGAACCGCCCACTTGCTGTGCATACCCCCTGAAATACGTATAATCCATATACGGAGACGTAGTCTCATGAAGCTCGGGGATGTTGTCATGGCTGCTGCCCGTTTGCATGGTCCAATTGGGATAATGGTTGGCAGGCAGGGGCACATACAGCTTAAAGCCGACCTGCTCAAAGCCCTCCCTGTCCACCAGGAACTTCTTCGGGTCGGCGGCCGAGGACGTGTAGATGTTTTCAGCGTCCCTGTCTTGCCAATTCGTCAAATAGCCAAGCAAATGGACGAGTTCGCCATTTTGCTGCTCCGCCCGGTCGATGATGGCCCGCTCTTCATCCAAGTAGCGCTCATCATATACCGTGCCGGCGCCGCCCACCAGGGCAAGGCAGTTCTTGAACATGTCGGAGCCGCCGCCATCACGAAAAACGTCTTCCACAAAGGCAAATCCGCTGCCGACATAGATGGAGTGCAGACAGGTGCAATCATGGAACATCAGCCGCGCGTCCGTGCAGGAACTCAAATCAAAGCTGTCCAGATACAGCTTCAACATGTTGGAGCATCCCTTGAACATCTCGTGCATGTCCGTGACGCGGGCCGTATTGAAGCTTGTCAGATCAAGAATCTCCAACGCGGTGCAGTCCTTGAACATCTCGTGCATGTCCGTGACGCCGGCCGTATTGAAGTTGCTCACGTCGAGGGACGGCAGCTCGGCACAGCCATAGAACATGCATTTCATGGTGCTTACCAAGCCTGTATTAAAGCTGGATACGTCCAGGCTCTCCAGGGCAGAGCACTCCATGAACATGTTGGCCATGGTGGTGACGCTGCTGGTATCAAAGCTGGTCTCAGTCGACAGGTCTAAGCTCTCAAGGCTTGAGCACTTCCTGAACATGTCGGCCATGGTGGTGACGCTGCCCGTGTCGAAGTTCGAAATATCCAGGCTGGGAAGGCTGGTGCACCCCATGAACATGCCTTCCATGGTCGTCACACGTTCGGTATCGAAAGCCGTGACGTTCAACGACGTGAGCGCGGAACAGCCATAGAACATTTGATTCATATATAGGACATGGCTGGTATCGTCAAAGCAAGTCAGATCCAGAGACGTGAGTGCGGCGCAGCCCGAGAACATCTCATGCATATCCTTCACGTTGCCCGTGGTAAAGACGTTGCCCAGGAAGAGCGTCGGCAGACTCCGGCACTCCATGAACATCCGGGCCATGTTGTCAACGCTGCTGGTATTAAAGGTGCTGTTTGAATGGCCGTTCAGCGTGAGCTCTGTCAGGTTGGTGCAGCCGCAGAACATCTCGAACATGGTCGTGACGCTGGCAGTATTGAAGGATTTCAGGTCCAAGTTGGACAGGTTGCAGCAGCCCGAGAACATCCTCCTCATGTTCGTGGCAGTGCCGGTGTTGAAGGTGGTTAAGGAAAGCGTTCCCGTGAGACCGGAACAATCTCTGAAAGTGGCCTCGAAGTTCGCCACCAGCGAGGTGTCCAGGTTCTCAATCTCTATGAAAGCGGGTAGGCCATCCACGGTGCCCAACGCCGTGCAGCCATCAAACCAGCGGAACATGGACTGCGGCTGCGCGTTGACAAAGGAGGATTGAAAATGAACAGCTACGATTGCGGTTCTTATCGTTTCGTCCCGGATCCAGCCGGGGACAGTGATTCCCATGTTCTCCAGATTGCCGTTCTCGTAGAAGATGGTCTCGCCCGTACCGTGGTGGTTCAACATTTGGTCATCCTTATAAAAATGCAGGATGCCCTTTCCGTCATACACCGCATAGGCTTCCACCGGAGTCAGGTCGATGACGACCTCCATATCCCGGTCAACGACAATGAAGTTTCCGCTCTTCGTCTGCTCATTGTCCCTTCGGATCGCAACGTAGCGATATGTTCCCGCGGGAAGCTCTTCGTTATGATCCAACGGTGTGGTATAGTTCCCGTCCTCTCGGTAAAGATAGACGGAGAGATCATATGCGGTGCCCTCCGGCACGACGGTGTAGGTGATACGGTAATGGGGTGCACGCGTCAATGTGACGGGAACGTCCAAATCAGCATCCTGGATATCAAACGTGCCATCGTACGTGTTATACCCCCATGCTGAAACTGTAAAACTGTACCTGCCGTTCGGCAGATGATACTTTGTGGTGTTGGGTTCCACCGGTTCCATGATTTCGCCATCGATGATTCGCTGGACCTCTACGACGGCGCTTTCCTCAGCTTCCGACGGGTTGAAGAGAAAACGGGCTTTATAGAGCTGGGTCTCCGGATCTCTGAGCTGCAATTTTATCTCGAACTTCACCGGATTCTCATCGCCCTTAATAATGGAAAAATCTTTCTCAGCAGTCTCATAGCCATCTGCTGTGATGATATAATGGTAATCACCCACCGCCAACACGTCATACTTTTCCAGGGGCGTAAGCTCGGAATAAGGCTTTTCCGACTTTACGTAGACACTGACCGTAGCCTGTGCAGGGGTAACGTCAAAGATAACACCATAGGTGTCCCCATCCCCTTTGGGTTCACTTTCTCCCCGGAGCGCACCGGACTCGCCTTCGGGCTGAAGCTCATTGGACGCGCCTTCGCTCTGGTTCTGAAGCGCTTCGCCCTGGCCGCCTTCGCCGCCGACTTCGTTCTGGCCGTTCTCCTGAGGCTGTTCACCCTGCTCGTTTTCAGCAAACGTAAGGGCAGGGATCATCTGAAATACCATAATGAGAGCAATCAACAATGCAAGGACCCGTTTTTTCTTCATAGATACCTCCGTATTCAGACTATATCCATGGCATTTCCGCTGTGCCAGCAGTCCGCAGCCAGGCAAGAGGCCCCCGGTCCAAGACGCCCTTCTCTGACCGCAACAAGCACGGCGGGACGAGCTCGGCAGGCATTTTTTCTTAAATGACCGCACAAGCCCATAATTACACCAAAGCCATTTTAACACAACGGACTTGAATTGTCCACAGATTCTTAATGCTTTTTTCATACCATTTTCATATATTTCCGCGAAACGAACAGAATGAGCCTGTGTCCTCCGCCTCTCTCTAAAAAACTGGCTGGCCCATACCATACAAAAAAGCGGCCCCGGTGGGCCGCTTTTTTGCGTTATTATGCCGGATCAGCCCAGCTTGTTGGGCTCGCCGTAGTCCACGCCCCAGGTCTCCACCCGGACGGTCTCCATGATCTGATCCTTGTAGGGCTTGTCCTTGGAATCGGTGGTGGTCTTGGCGATGTCGTCCACCACGTCGAGCCCAGAGATCACCCGGCCGAAGGCGGCGTACTGACCGTCCAGGAAGGTGGAATCCTCATGGACGATGAAAAACTGGCTTCCGGCGCTGTCGTAGGGCGTGGCCCGGGCCATGGAGATGACGCCCCGCACGTGGGAGACGTTGTTCTCCACGCCGTTGGCGGAAAACTCACCTTTGATGCTGTAACCGGGGCCGCCGGTGCCCTTGCCCAGAGGGTCTCCGCCCTGGATCATGAAGCCCATGATGACCCGATGGAAGATGAGGCCGTCATAGAAGCCGCTGTTGGCCAGGGAGATAAAGTTCTTCACGCTCTCGGGCGCCACCTCAGGGTACAGCTCCAGCACGATGACGCCGCCGTTATTCATGGTGATGGTGGCGATGGGATGGGTCTTGTCCACGTTCGTTTCCTCCTTCGGTTCTGCGGTTTGCGCCGCGGGCGCTTCCGTCGCTTGCTCCGTGGGAGCGGGGGCCGCACCCTCGGTCTTCTTCGCGCAGGCCGCGGTGCACAGCAGCAGCACGGCCAGCAGCAGTACGATCGTCTTTTTCACGTCTCTTTTCTCCTTACTTCATACGTCTTGATCCGAATCAGATCTCCGACCGATCCTCCTGAACAGGCGAAACGTCGGGAAGATCCAGCCCCAGGGTATCGGCCAGCATGCCCAGGAAGTTGTTGACCACCTGGGAATGATAGTTCCCCCGCTGAGTCAGCAGGCAATACCTGGCCTGGATGTCTGCCCCGTCGCCGATCCGCTTGACGACGAGCCCTCGGGTGTCGGCAGAGGCGGCGGCGTACTCGGACACCAGTGCCACCGCAAGGCCTGCCTGGGCCATCTTGAGGGAGATGGCGGGACTGCTGGCCAGGGACTTCATATACAGCTCCGCGTTCCTGGCCTTGAAGACAGCCGACACGGGCCCATGATACATCTCCTCCATGGCGATGGGCAAGCCGGAAAGCTGCTCGATGGTGACTTGGTCCTTCTTCACCTTGTCCAGAAGGCCCTCACCTGGCTTAAAGACGGCCACGGTGTCGCTGCTCTGGGAGCACAGCAGCTTCACGTTCTCGGGGATGTCGCTGACCGTCTTGATGGCGGCTACCTCGATGATGCCGTTTTGCAGCATCTTGAACAGATCCGTGGGACCGGCTTCCAGATATTTGACCTCCGTTTGCGGATACCGCTGGGCGAAGGCCAGCAACACGTCGGCGATCTTGCCGCCGGCCACGGCAGGCGACACGCCCACCCGCAGCGTGCCCTTCTGCCCGGAGAAGCCGCTGGCGATCTCATTCTTGGCCGCCTGCTCGATCTCGCACATGCGCTTTGCCTGCTGATAGAGGATCATGCCGGCGTCGGTCAGCTCCAGCCGCCGGGCGCCCCGGAAGAAGAGGCGAGTGCCGTACTTCTGCTCCATAGCCTTGATCTGGTTCGACAGAGCCGGCTGGGCGATATGGAGCTTGCGGGAGGCCGCCGTCAGGCTCCCCTCCTCCACGATGGTCACATAGTTGAAATAATACTGCAGATTCATGCTCTTTTCCTCCGGTGTATCGCTCTGTTCTAGTATAACAAACGGTGATGTATAGTTCAAGTCTTTTTATGTCAGGCGCACATTTGTTCAACTGAGCTTTTTCCGGCCCTGTCTTGTCAGGGTCCCGCCGGCGTAGTATACTGAAAAAAAGACGGGAGCAAGCGAACGATGGACTGGGTATTTTCCTACATTTTATCCTATGGGGGCATGGCCACGGTGGGGCTGCTCTGTGCGGCAGCCTGTGCGGCGGTCATCGGCGTCCGGGAGAAGCTGGACTGGCCCGTGCTGTTCCCCATTCTTTCATTGAGCCTGCTGCCCCTGTACCTGGGGGCCAAGCTCTTCGGGGTCCTGTCCCTGGGCAGCTATCGGATGGGGCTGGGACTGCCCCTGGAGCTCAAAAGCCTTCTGGCGGACAGCGGCATCGTGTTCTACGGGGGGATGCTGTTCTACCTGCTGAGCGTGGACCTCTCCATCCGCCGGTTCGTACTCTACAAGCGAGCGTCCAGCTGGGGGCTCACCGCCCTCATGGTACCCCTCTTTCACGGGTTCGCCCGGATCGGCTGCTACTTCGGCCGCTGCTGCTACGGCATAGTATGCGAGGGAGCGCTGTTCGCCCATTTCTTTGAACACCGTCTGCCGGTGCAGCTGATCGAAAGCGGGTTCAACTTCCTGCTGTTCATCGTGCTGCTGATGTTATATTATAATAGGAAGGGGACCCGCGGGAAGCTGATGCGGGCATACCTTTGGTCCTATGCCTCTTTCCGGTTTTTGATCGAATTTTTCCGGGCCGATGCCGTGCGCGGCGGCTTCGGTCCTTTGTCCTTCTCCCAATGGGTGAGTCTCTGCATTCTCCTTGGGTTGATCGTCCGCGCCATCCTGCGCCATAGGAGGAAAGCTGTATGAAGAAACGGACCTGGGCGGCCCTCATCGTCGTGGGCCTGGTGGGCCAGTTCGCCTGGACCATCGAGAACATGTATTTCAACGTGTTCCTGTACAACGCCATCGCTCCCGATCCCACGGCCATCGCCTGGATGGTGGCATTGAGCGCCGTGGCCGCCACGGTGACCACGCTCCTCATGGGCGCGGCTTCGGACCGGGTGGGCAAGCGGAAGGCCTTCATCGCCCTGGGGTACATCCTTTGGGGGCTTTCCGTCATGGCCTTTGCGCTGCTGGCAAGGCCGGAGCGCCTGGCCGGATTCCAGGCAGCGTACGCGAAGGGCATCCTGACCGGGCCAATCCTGGTGGTAGTCCTGGACTGCGTCATGACCTTCTTCGGGTCCACCGCCAACGACGCCGCCTTCAACGCCTACGTGACCGACGTGACCACCACCGAAAACCGGGGCCGGGCGGAGAGCGTGCTGGCCATATTGCCCCTCATCTCCATGCTGGTGATCTTCGGCGTCTTCGACAGCTGGACCCAGCGAGGGGATTGGTTCAGCTTCTTCCTGTTCTTCGGCGTGCTCATGAGCGCCACGGGCGTTTTGTCCCTGTTCCTTGTGAAGGACAGCGAAGCGCTTAAGCCCCGCCGGGACAGCTATTTTCAGAACCTTCTCTACGGCTTCACGCCCAGGGTGGTGAAGGGACTGCCGGAGCTGTATCTCTCGCTCCTTGCCTTCACCCTCTTCTCCATCGGGGTGCAGGTGTTCTTCCCCTACCTGATCGTCTACTTCCAGCACTATCTCAAGATGGACAACTACGCCATCGTGCTGGGGGTGGTGCTGCTGTTCGCGTCCCTGGTCAGCGTGCTTATGGGCCGGTTTCTCGATACGTACGGCAAGCTGAACTTCGTCCTGCCCGCCGCCGCCGTCATGGTCGCAGGGCTCATGGGCCTCTATTTGGTCCGCTCCACCGCGGGGGTCATGATCGCGGGGTCCGTCATGATGTCCGGATACATGCTGGTGACCGCCGCCCTGTCCGCCCTCATCCGGGACTATACGCCCAAGGACAAGGCAGGTCACTTCCAGGGGGTCAGGATGGTGTTCGCCGTGTGCCTGCCCATGATCATCGGGCCCTTCATCGGCTCCGCGGTGATCAAATCGAGCGGCGCGGTATATGAGGATCTTGGCGTGGTGAAAAACGTGCCCACCCCCGCCATCTTTCTGGGGGCGGCGGCCTGCGTGCTGCTGCTGGTCGTGCCCGTTGTGATGCTGCGGCGGAGGAGGAAAGCATGAGGACCATCTGGGGAGAACAGCTGAAGGAGAGCAGCGTCCTGCCGGAATACCCCCGCCCCCAGCTGAAGCGGAACAGCTTTCTGAATTTGAACGGGCCCTGGGCCTTCTACATGGGGCCTGCCGACAAGCGGCCCGAACCGCTGCCGGAGACCATTCTGGTCCCCTTTTCTCCGGAAAGCGAGCTCTCCGGGATACACCGGAAGAAAGCAAGCGGAGACATCCTCTGCTATCGGCGGAGCTTCGATCTGCCTCAGGGCTTTTTCAAAGGCCGGCTGCTGCTCCATTTTGGGGCGGTGGATCTGGTGGCCACCGTATCCGTGAACGGACGGGAATGCGGCACCCACCGGGGCGGGTACTGGCCCTTCACCTATGACATCACCGACCTTATCCGGGAGAAAAACGTGATCGAGGTGGTGGTGACGGACGACGGAGCGGAAACGAACCTGGACGCCCGGGGCAAGCAGAGCACCATGCCCGGCGGCATCTGGTACACGGCCCAAAGCGGCATCTGGCAGACCGTATGGCTGGAGAGCGTGCCGGAAGCGTATATCACGGGGCTGAAAGTCACGCCCCTCTTCGACGAGGAGGCGGTCCGTATCGAGATCGAGACCAACGCCCCCGGCAAGTGCCTCATCTATCTGGACGGCATGATCTACGCCGCCGCATCCGTGGTCCCCGTCCACGTTCCTGTGGAAAACATGCGGCCCTGGTGCCCGGAGGATCCCCATCTGTACCACTTCTCGGTGACCTTCGGCGAGGACCGGGTGGAAAGCTATTTCGGCATGCGTAAATGCTCTGTTGAGAGGGACAGCAAGGGCGTGCCCCGGCTGTTTTTCAACAACAGACCTCTGTTTCACAACGGGCTGCTGGACCAGGGGTACTGGCCCGACGGGCTCTACACCGCCCCGGCGGAAGCGGCCATGATCTGCGACATCCAGACCATGAAGGCCCTGGGGTTCAACATGCTGAGAAAGCACATCAAGATCGAACCCCTTCGCTGGTACTATCTCTGCGACACCATGGGTATGCTGGTCTGGCAGGACATGGTCTCCGGCGGCGGGCCATACAAGGCGTCTGTGGTGACCGTGCCTGTGGCGGGCATCCTCCCCCATCGGGTGGATGCAAGCTACAAAGCCTTCGGGCGAAAGACCGAGGGGAGCCGGCTCCGGTATTACGAGGAGCTGGATGAAACGGTAAAGCTTCTCTACAACTGCCCGTCCATCGTCATGTGGGTGCCCTTCAACGAGGGATGGGGCCAGTTCGACGCATTGGAGGCGGTCCAGCGCATCCGGACCCTGGATAGCACAAGGACCATCGACCACGCCTCCGGCTGGCACGACCAGGGCGGCGGGGACGTGTACAGCCGGCACGTATACTTCCGCAAGTTCCGGTATAAGAAGGACCGGGGCGGCCGGGCGGCGGTGCTCTCCGAGTTCGGCGGCTACGCCCTGGGCATAGAGGGGCACCGGTGGTCCAAGAAGGATTTCGGATACAGGATGTTTTCCGACGAGTCGATGCTGACCGCCGGGATCGTGAAGCTGTACGACCGGGAGATCCGGCCCGCCAAAGAACAGGGGCTCTCCGCCGCGGTCTACACCCAGCTCAGCGACGTGGAGCAGGAGATCAACGGCCTCCTTACCTACGACCGCCGGGAGCTGAAAGTGGAGCCGGACGAGATCATCGCCATGAACCGGCGGCTGATGGAAGATTGATCATTTCTCTGAAAAAGTTCCAAAAAAGGGAAACTTACGAAAGACGAGGGGAAGTACGGCGTGAGCCATACTTCCCCTCTAAAGTTCCTTGGGCCGCACCCTTTCTTTCAGGAAAGGTTGCGATCGCTTTTATTCATTCCTTTGAAAACACCAGCGTCTCCGCGATGGCCTGGGCAAGGTACGGGATCGCGTTTTCGGCGTCCTCAAAGGTGTTGGCGTTGTGTCCTACCTCGACCAGGAGACAGTATGGGCTCACGTGCTGATTATAGCGGCCCACCTTCAATCGGATATCCAGCGCCAGGCCCCCATCCACGGCCCGGAGCCGCTCGGTGATTGCCTTCGCGAGAGCGTAATTCTTCTGCCAGTCGTGATGGGTGTCGTACTCCCCCTCGTAGGTGCCCACGCTGGTGCCCACCACGAAGAACATCCGGGCGATCCGCTTTCCGTCGATCTCCACCACGTCGTCCCGCTTCATCTTCACGTTGGCCGTGTTCCGGTGAAGGTCGATATAGATCAGAGCCTCCGGATATTTCTCCATGACCTCCAGCGATCGGGAATAGGCGCTCAAGAGCTCCGGCGGCTCCACGTCCGTATCGTCGTGGATCACGGTGAACCCCCGCCGTTCCAGCTCCGCCTTCAGCAGCTCCCCCAGGGCGACGACGGACCTGGTCTTGTCCAAAGTCTTATAGGTGCCCTCCCCCGTCTCCTCATAGGCATACCGCCGGGTCTGCCGGTAGGCCTCCTCCGCGTGGGTGTGGTAGATGAGCACCACCGGCGGTTCGGTCAAAGAGAACTGGGTCTCTGTAAAGGAATCGTACAGATCCCCGTTGATGATCAGGTCGTTCCCGCCCTCCGTCTTCAGTACGAACAGGGGCGTTGGCGCCGGCTCCGCCGTGGGGGTGAGGGTCGGCGTGGGGGTCGGCGCAGAGGTCGGCGCCGGCGTGGGCGTCAGCTCCGGCGTGGACGCGGCCAAAGGCTCCGCCGTGGCCGATGCCGCAGCCTCCTGCTCTTGTGCGGCCTCCTCCCTGTTTGCTTTTTTGCCGCAGCCCAGGAGCAGCAGGCAGCACAGCATCAGCACCGCCAGACGTTTCACAGGCCGTAGACCTCCGAATACTTGTCCCGAAGATACGCCACGTAATACTGAGGATCGAAGGACGCTTCGCAGGCCTTGAGGATGATCTCGTCGGGCCTGAGCAGGCGGCCGTACCGATAGATGCGCTCCGTGAGCCACTCGACGATGGGCGCAAGGTCCCCCTTTGAGACCAACTCCCACACGGGAACGTCCCGCTCCATGACCTTCAGCATCTGTGCCCCGTAGGCGCTGCCCAGGGCGTAGGAGGGGAAGTAGCCGAAGGCGCCGCCGGCCCAGTGGGAATCCTGCAGCACGCCCTTGGTGTCGTTGGGCACGTCTACCCCCAGATACTCCTTGTAGAGCCGGTTCCAGGCGGCGGGCAGATCCTTCACCGCCAGGGTGCCGCCGATGAGCCGCTTCTCCAGCTCGTACCGGATCATGATGTGGAAGGAGTAGGTGAGCTCGTCCGCCTCCGTGCGGATCAGGGAGGGCTGGCTCCTGTTCACGGCCCGGTAGAAGTCGTGAGCCGAGACGCCCTTCAGCGCCTTAGGCCCCAGCTTCTGCACGTCCGGCAGTACGTAGGTGAGGAAGGCTTCGCTGCGGCCGATGATGTTCTCGAAGAACCGGCTCTGGGATTCATGGATGCTCATGCTGGTGCCGCTGCCCACGGCGGAATACTTGATGTCGTCCCCGATGTGCAGCTCATAGAGGGCGTGGCCTCCCTCGTGGATGACGGAGTACATGCTGGAGGCGAAGTCCTTCTCATAGTAGTGGGTGGTGATGCGCACGTCGTCCTTGGAAAAGTCGATGGTGAAGGGGTGCTCCACCTCGCCGATGTTGCAGTGGTCCCTGTCGATGGTCAGTATCTCCATGAGCCGGTCGGAGAGCTTGCGCTGCTTCTCGATGGGGAAGCGCTTATAGAGGAAGGAATCGTCCACCACGGGCCCCTTTTGGGCAACGGCCTGGACCACGGGCAGCAGCTCCGCCCTCAGATACCCGAAGAATTTGTCCAGCTTCTCCTGGGTGAGCCCCTTCTCGAAGGTATCCAGCAGCACGTCGTAGGGGGCCTTGCTGCTGTCCCAATAGCCGGCGAACCGGCGGGAAAAATCCAAAAGCTTCTCCAGGTGAGGGGCAAACAGGGCAAAGTCGTTGGTCACCTTGGCGGTGTGCCAGGCGCTGGTGGCGTCGTTCTGGGCCACCTGATAGGCCACGTACTCCTCCATGGGGACCTTTTCGGTCCGCTCCATGCTCTCATAGAGCTCCTCCGCCTCCCGGCGGGTGACGTAGTCCACCTCATCCCGGTGCGCCAATATCTCCTTCACCAGGCTCTTGAGCTCCGGGCTGGTGGCGAGCTTGTACCGCTCCTCGGAGAGGACGGCGTAGGTCCGCCCGAGATGCTCGGAGCCGCCCCGGGGCATGGCGGTCTCGGAGTCATAGTTCAGGATGCCGAAAGCGTGGTCGTAGGCGTTCAGCTTAGCCATATATTTCTTGAATGCGCGGACGGTCTCTTCCATATGTCACCTCGTACATTTTTTCTCAGTATAGCAAAGGCCCCCGGCCTTGGCAATTCGCCGTGCCGGGTTTTTACCAAAAAAACACAAGTCCCCGTCGATCCGCAAAAATCCCCTTCTCTTTTTCTCCATTCGTGATATACTTTCATATATAGTTCCCTGAAAGGTCGTTATCTCCATGGCTGCCGAAAAAAAGAAAGCCTATCGCATGGGTCTCACCCCGGTCAGCACATTGCACTACGTGCGCCTGGTCTACCGGTCGGTGCTGTTCGTGCTGCTGGCCATACAATACGTCCTCTTCCGTTTGGATCGCCAAGTGTCCCTCACGGACCTTGTGGAGCGGCGGCCGGCGCTGCTCATCGTCATTTGGGCGGTGTTCGTGGTGGAGATGGTGCTGCGCTTCTTCCCCTCCCGGCTGGAAAGCCCCGGCTGTCAGAAGCAGTTCGCCCAGAACTATATCAAGTCCGGCCGGACGGACATCAAGATAGAGGACAACAACGCCACCCTCCTGGTGGTGCTGGTGTGGGTGGTGTTCAACGGCATCTTCGGGGCCCTGCACATGGCAGGGGTCCTGGACGACGGGATCATGCTCCTGCTGTGCGCGGCCTACTCGGTGTGCGACATGATCTGCATCCTGTTCTTCTGCCCCTTCCAGACCTGGTTTTTGAAGAACAAGTGCTGCAGCACCTGCCGCATCTACAACTGGGACTACGCCATGATGTTCACGCCCCTGTTCTTCATTCAAAAGTCATACACCTGGAGCCTGCTGGCTTTGTCCGTGGCCCTGCTCCTGCGCTGGGAGCTCACCTTCTTTCGGCATCCGGAGCGGTTCAGCGAGCGGACCAACGACTACCTTCGCTGCCAAAACTGCACAGAGAAGCTCTGTGCCCATAAGCGGCAGCTGTCCTCCCTGTGGAAGCACATCGAGGAGTATACGGCGGCCAGGATCAGGTTTCTCAAGAAATAAATTGTCCCTGCGGGACAGATAAATCGCGCCGGTATCGGCAGCCGGTAAGGCCGCCAAGATTGGCGGCAGAAGCCGTTTTCTCCGGCCCGAAGCTGTACAAAGGTACCGCGAGAGGCCGGAAAAACGGCTAATTTGCGGCATTGCAATAAAAAAGAAACGGCACCAAAACGGTGCCGTTTCTACATGTCTGTATATTTATTGACCATTTGCCGCAAATGGTCTGGCGCCGGTATCGGCAGCCTTACTCAGCGTAAACGCTAACGGTCTTCTTCCCCAGATGACGGGTCTCGAAGCGGACCACGCCGTCGATCTTGGCAAACAGGGTATCGTCCTTGCCGATCCCGACGTTGACGCCGGGATGGAAGTGGGTGCCCCGCTGGCGCACGAGGATGTTCCCCGCCAGCAC
>LXOW01321039.1_pt2 | contig 16497 bp, 17 predicted proteins | sample 1368591 | NCBI WGS metagenome assembly LXOW01 (sample SAMN04884650, study PRJNA319009) | bovine gut metagenome | isolation source: Cow rumen | host: Bos taurus | place: Italy: Legnaro (PD) | collected 2014-07-09 | reverse complement strand
AGATGTGTATAAGAGACAGCATTAACCCCATTAACCCCATCATGAAAAACCCCCATCTCACCCTCCTCCTCCCCCTCACCCTCGCCGCCCTGACAACCCTCGCCACCTCCACCGCACTCCTAGAGCACAGCCACCGCAAAAGCCTCCAACGCCAGGTGGCCGAGCAGTCAGCCATCATCGACAGCCTCCTGGCAAAAGACCGCCCCCTGCTCGACGTCCAGCTCCACGTCACCGACCGCAGCCGCAACGTCATCTACGGCCGCTACAACAAAGGCACCATCACCATGCCCCAAGAGCGAAAGTACATACTGGAAGTGGATAGTTCCACCCTGTCACTGAAGTAGAGCCATCTGCGTCCCGCAGATAGTGTCAGAGAATCAGCAACACAGAAAATGATGTTGTTTTTTCTCTTAGAAAAAATAACATAAAACCATCAGAAACAGGCTGTTTGCCTGTTTCTTCAAAAAAAATGCAGTTTTTCTTCATGAACATGCATTTTATCCACAAAAAAGTGCTATTTTTGCNNGGCATATTGTATGCTTTTTCATAGATCATAATTATTTTTTTTTGCACTGCGGATTCCCTTTTTAAAAAAAACACCGACACCGCAGAACCCAATTCTTACGGTAAAAATTCCCCAAGAGATTTTCTTCCTTACTCCTTCTACGAAGACGTGGTCGCCTATCTTACAAAGCGAACTCCAGCACAGCGAAGAGGATAGCGATAGCAAAGGTAACCAGCAGAATTCCTCGACCTGTGAGGTCATATTTAAGCTTTACCAGATAATAACGCATTATGAGCACGTTGGGAACCACACTCAGAAGAATGAGTTTCTGCACCATGCGGTCCATATTCAGGGCTCCGGTCTGATGCTGCACCAGCGTGATAATGGCATACAAAAGGCCGAAACAAACAGCAGGACAGATAAAGCCGATAAACAGACCCATGGGCAGCGAGTCCTTGCGCATTTTTTCCACAATATTTCCCATTATTCCTCCAGAAATTTAAAATTATCCATATACTGATAGGCCGTCATATCAACCTGCACCGGCTGAATGGAGATGTAATTGTGAGTTAACGCCCACTGGCAGCTGTCCTCCTTCCCGTCCTGGTCAACCAAGTGGCCCGAAAGCCAGTAGTAGGGTCGTCCGAAACAGTCGATACGCTCTTCCAAGTCCTCTTCCCAGTACCCCTTGGTCTGGCGCGTGATTCTGATTCCCTTGATATCCTCAATGTTACCTTTCGGTATATTGATATTCAAGGAAGTATAGGGCGGAAAATCCATTTTCAGCAACTTCGGGATAAGCATCTTGGCAAAATGCGTTGAAGCGGTGAAGTCAGCATTGGGAGAATAGTCAAGCAACGAGAAACCCACAGCTCTTGAACCTTCAAAACAGCCTTCAATGGCTGCCGCCATTGTACCCGAATAAATCAGGCTGACTGACGAATTGGAACCGTGATTGATACCCGACAACACCATATCGATTTTCCTGCCCCTGAGCACCACTTTCTGGCCCAGTTTCACACAATCCACAGGGGTACCGTTGGTTCGGTAATACCTGATACCATCCACCTCCTTATATAGGCTCACGCGAAGTGGCTCGTTCATCGTGATGGCATGTCCCATACCTGAACGTACGCTGTCGGGCACTACCACCACTACTTCACCATAATCTTTCGCGGCTTCCACCAAGGCATACATACCCTTGGCTTCATAGCCATCATCGTTGACAATCAAAATCAGCGGTCTATCCATATTAGTTCTTCAGAATTTTAATGGTTTTCAATCTTTCCTCTCCCTTCCAAATTATCATCAAGTAGGTGCCTGAGGCCAAATCGCTCATATCAATGGTGGTCTGGCTATCAGTCAATGCAGCGCTTCTGAGCAACTGACCATGCACACTGTAGATATCAGCTCTGGCATTTTGGGATCCAGCCAATTGGCCGGCTGCCACCGTCACATAATCGCTGGTGGGATTAGGATAGCAGGAGATGAGCGTTCCGTAGGTAACGGCTTCTTGTACATCCGTTGAGCCACGTTGCATGGCAGGCAGCGAGATATAGTCAATCATAGCCAGGTCTTCGCCAGCAGTTTGGTAATTATCCTTGGTATAACGCCATTCAAAGGTATAGGTGCCTGCTTCCAGCGGATAAACAGCCTTGGTCCAGTCCACCTCACCAGCCCATGCATCCTGCTGGGTGTTGTTGATATAGAATGCCAGGTAATCATACATAGAGGTCTGTCCCCACCAATTGGATCCCTCAGGCTCACACGACACATAGTAATAGAATGACAGCGTATCGGGCTGGGAAAGTTCCATGGTCAGCTTCAGCGAAGAGGACTTGTTGTTGCCTATATTGGCCGAACGGGCGGCGTATGTTCCCTCGTAAGGATGGGTGGTGGTAATCTGCCACTGGTTGGAAGTGCCCAAATTCCATTCGTAAGAAGAGAAGTCCCCTGTCTCCCAGTCTTCAATATTGGCGCCTATCAGCAAACTGAAGGTCTTCTCGGCTTTATACAAACCTGCGGTATATACCAGCTTGAACTCAGCAAAGGCCACATCCTGCACGGCGGGATTCACACTCACCGACAGGGTCAGGGGCATTGAGGCCTCTGATTCCATAAAGGGAACCGTCTGGATCATGGGGGAATTGAAGCTTACGTTGTCGTTTAAGTTCTGAATAGACACAAAGCCATACTGAGCCTTTGCATTGCCTATGTTCTGCAAAGGTATCTGCAGGTTGACCGTCTCACCATAGTCTATGCGTCCGTTGGCATTGACAGTTGAACCGGCATCATCCACAATGCATTTGCCAATAGCCAACTTGGGAGCATACAGCAGCTGCGAGAAGTTCTGCTCAGTTACATAGTCACCGGCAGTCATGACTACATGGAATTGGGCTGTATGACCGTATGGCACATTGGGGGCCACCTTGAAACGGATGGCACTCGACAAGCTGACACTCTCGTTGGGCTGAAGGCCTGTGGAGCTGAAGGTGTTTTGCAGCATGGTGACATACGGATCATCGGTAGTCACCACCACCGTGAAGTTGGAGGAGGCCACACCGCCCACATTCTTCAGCTGCATGGTCACACCCACCGATTCGTTGTAGGAAGGCTGACCGCTGGCGTTCTCAATCTGATGACCCATATACACAAGGTAAGGTTCGTTGTTGACGATCACCGGAATATCAGCCTGATAGGGGATATAATTAAAGGCTGACACCAGCAAATGGACAGTATCGGTAGGAATCAGCGTCTCGTTGAAGCTTAAGTTAACACTACCACCAGAGATGAATCCCTGAGCCAAGATGGTGTTACCCTTGGTCAGCACCACTTTGGCATTCTCCACAGGAGAGGAAACCTGCAACTGTGTGAAACCGGCAAAAATATGTTCCATGTGGGTGGCGGTCAACATCTGAGGCGCCGTGGTGCGCACCTGCAAAGTGGGGTCGCCAAAGATAATCCAAGTACGCATGGTCTGCAAACCCTGAGATGAGGTGGTCGGATAAATCTCGTGCATTTTGGCCAATCCGTTGAAAACTATACCTCCAAAGGTGCGTTTCACCGCAGTGTTTTCCGCTCCCGTCAGCACCCTGATCATCTCATCCTGACCACACATGGGTGGTTGCCACGGTTGACTCATAGTGGACATCACCACGCTTACCGCACCGGTAGGCTGGCCATTCTTCGTGGCCCGCATCCATGTTTCAGCAAAACATGTCTGGTTGACATAACTGCCGTTCAAACATGCAACCGATATAATAAACGGAAGCTTGTTATAGTTGGTCAAACTACTGATATTGTTGTTATTGAAACTGGAGGTCACCCACATGTTCCAGTCTCCATGTCCGCAATAGTTAACTATTCCCACACCCGCATTTAAGGCATCACTGGTGTTTGAAGCATTGGGACTACCACTGGCATCCAAACCTCCTTGTGAGCCCTCAAACAGCTCATAACCGTTGGTATAGGTAAAGGCTTGCAACTTGTTGTCGATATTGCGGATATGCTCATAGTCATATTCGTTGTCGTATCCAGGCCCTTCGGAAGAGGCTATTCCCAGAAAAGTGGACATGTGGGCGGTCACAGGCGGATTTTCCTCATACTGGATAAACTTGTTGATTTGCGTGGTCACATGGCTGGCGTTCTCAGCGGAGATCTTGCCCAAAATGATATCCGGCACCTCATCGTCCCCCACAATCTCGGTGTAGAAATTATCCGACACCTCATTGTTTTTGGTGAAGTATGGGAAGAGATTGCCGTCGCCCACAATCAGCACAAAAGCCAGATTATGCTCGTTGTAGAAGCTGGTGATGTAATTCTTCACTGCCGTATTAGTACTACCAATTTCCTCCAAGGTGACCACCGTCGTAGGATATCCGTTCTTGATTTTCCAGCTCACGTAGGGCTGCAAAGCCTCTTCAAACTGTGCTGGGGTGATAATCAGCAATTCACCCGATTCCCCAATAGTGGTATAACGGCTTCTTTCATAATTCAAGAAGAAATTCTGATAAACATCCTCAAACTCAGCGCAGTTTTTACGTGCCTGCTGGGCAACGAACGGAGTGTTGAAGTCCACCCTGACGGTCAGAGAACGGTAAACTTTCAGTTTCTGCTGCACCGGATTATAGTCGAAGGGGAAAGCATTCACCGTCACCCCACGGAAATCGCGCATGTGGAAAGGTTCCGACAAATGCACCGGACTCTCAAACTGCCATGCATCCTGCTGGTAACGGGCTCCAAACTGATAGGGGACATCATTGGGATTGGTGCTTCTCTTAATCACTCCCTTTGAAGGAACCAGCTTGAAATTGTCCACCACCTCATAGTCGGCACTGATGACCGAAACCGTGGGCTGACTGTTCTCAGGAATAATCAAGGAGTTTCCCGATATCATCAACTCAGGGACACCTAATTCCGTGACAGCATACGCACCAGCCATTGCCAGCTTCTGGTACGTCTGGCCGTTGATGTCCACACTGGTGGTGGTGTAAACCGGCATTTCCACCTTCAGGGTTACCCCATTATTGTCAGACGACAAGACTGTGTACTGAACCCTCTGGGCAAAGCTATAGCTGAATGCCAGCAATAAGAGTACTAAAAAACTGATTCTCTTCATTTTAATTTTGATTTTGACGTATTAATTTTTTCTGTTTATTTTCCTTTGAAAGCTTACTTAACTCTTCTATATTCACACTGAAAGTGAGATTGTTGGGAACGGCCCCCACCGCATAATGATTGCGCGAGAATCCGAACTGTATAGACCNNGTATAGACCTGATGTTAATCATAAAACCATACGAGAAACCCGCGAAACTTCGTTTCTGCGGTATTTTCATCTCTTGATGGATATTATGATTGTAGGCAAAATACAACGACAGATATTTCACCGGAATAACCTCGATACCAAACACCACATGGCGGAACATGTTGTCGAAAAACGTGGCCGCTTTGGAAGGGGTCTGCACCTCTCCTGTAATCACATCCTTGGAATACAGGGGATTGTCAGTGCCGGTATAAGCCATATTCCATTTGTACAAAGAATGCAGTGAGATATGATAACGCACCGGTATGTGGGCAAATTTCTGCGAGAAGGCCAACTGGATGTCAAAAGGCAGTCGCTCGAAATTGCCAGGAGTGAAAGGCTTTAACTCAGAACCCATATTCTTGAACAACAGCGAGACCGACAGCCGTTTCTTTTCGTTGTGATAGGTAGCAGCCACATCAGCGGCAATACCAAAAGAGTTATAGTCAGCATAACCGCAATAAATCATTTTCAAGCTTGCTCCTATGGAGAAGCCCTTTCCAAGTTCCCTACCCCAGCCTACTGCAGCCGCCAAGTCGCCTGCACGGAACGATCCGATTTCCATCCCCGTTACGTCTGTCTCAACAAAACGCCCGTAACCCACATAACGCATCTCGAAGGCGAAGCTGCCTATCTTTTCGCCAAACGAATGGGAATACAAGGCTGACACATAATTGCTGCCCCTGAAATAATTGGTAAAGTTCATCACCAACGAGGTATGGTGCCGGTCGCTAATCAGTGAAGGGTTGGTCATGATAATGGACGGATCGTCGTCATGCACCGAAATCAGGTTGCTACCCAAACCCGCTATACGGCTGGAATAGTTGAGTGAGAGAAAATTATACACATAGTTACCGTTCGACTGGGCCAGCAAGCCTGCCGAAAAGCACAAAAGCAATATCGATAACCAGTATTTTCTCATATCATTTATTCTTGAAACAACAAGGGTAGCATCTCTTCCACTCGCGATATCGGAAGCAACTTGATTTTCAAGCCACTAATTTTTACTCCCTTCAAATTGTATTTGGAAACAAACATGCGGGTGAAACCCAATTTGTTGGCCTCCATGATGCGTTGTTCGATTCGGGTCACAGGTCGCACCTCCCCGTTTAGTCCCAACTCACCGGCAAAACAAGTTTTGGCATCAATGGCCACATCAGCGGTTGACGACNNCCACTGCCAGATTAATAGCCGGGTCTTCCACATGAATACCACCGGCAATATTCAAAAACACATCCTTTGCACCAATCTTAAAACGACAGCGTTTCTCCAATACCGCCAGCAACATGTTCATACGGCGGGTGTCAAAACCCGTAGCCGAACGCTGGGGAGTGCCATATACTGCCGAACTCACCAAACTTTGGGTCTCTATCATAATGGGTCTGTTGCCCTCCATCACAGCGGCAATAGCGCTTCCACTGTAGTTCTCGTCATGCTGCGATACCAGTATCTCGGAAGGATTCAGCACCTCGCGCAAGCCGTTTTCATTCATCTCGAAGATTCCCAACTCGGAAGTGGAACCGAAGCGGTTTTTGATACAACGAACAATACGGTAGCCATAATGCTGGTCGCCCTCAAACTGCAACACCGTATCCACGATGTGCTCCAGAATCTTGGGTCCCGCCAGCGTACCGTCTTTGGTGATATGGCCAATGAGGAACACCGGAATGGCCGTTGACTTGGCCAAATGCTGGAACTCAGCGGCACACTCCCTGATTTGCGACACAGAGCCTGAAGCTGAATCAAGCAAGTTGCTTTGCAGGGTCTGGATAGAGTCAACCACCAGCAATTGCGGCTGCAACTGCTCAATGTGCTTGAAGATTTCCTGAGTGGAAGTCTCTGTCAGTATATAGCAATGTTTCAGGGCATCGGGGCGGCCCAATCGCTCAGCCCGCATCTTCAGCTGGCTCTCGCTCTCCTCACCCGACACATACAGGATTTTCGTCTCGGTCATCAACAGGGCCATCTGCAGCAACAAAGTCGATTTGCCAATACCCGGCTCACCACCCAACAGTGTGATGGAACCAGCTACGATACCGCCTCCCAGCACACGGTCTAACTCGTTGATATGCGAGTGCAGACGAGGCATCTCCTGCAGGGTGATTTCACTGAACAACTTAGGCTTGCTCTGCCTTATCACCACATTCGACTTGCCCTTTGGGGCTTCCTGACGCACCACAACTTCCTCCTCAAAAGTGTTCCACTCGCCACACGAGGGGCAACGACCTATCCACTGGGCCGACTGGTGGCCGCAGTTTTTGCAGAAGAATTGTGATTTTGCCTTAGCCATGATTATTCTCTTGTATAATCAACATGATTCACCAGACGACAAACGGCAGGGTTCACCTCATCGCTGGCATATGAGTCTTGTGTTAGTATTCTGCCCTCAGCATCGTAGGTATATGCCGTCCACGATAACAAATTGCCGTCTTTGTCAAGCAACGATATTTTCGACAACCTACCTCCTTCATACTCATAACAGCTCTTCCTGTAGTGGTCCAAATCCTCCTCTTCCTCATCCACCAGACGATTGTCAGCATCATAATGGTAATAAGTCTTGGCAATCAGCGTCTCGTCATAGTTGTATATCAAATCCTTGACTTTGTTGCCATTTTCATCATATTCGAACGAAACGCTTCGACGGTCCTTCTGCTGGATTTCGTCACGCACCCTTCCTATCAGTTGTCCTTTCTCGTCATACTGATTCACCGTCACATATAATACATTCCCATCCTCATCATACTCCACATCTTTCACCAACTGTCCCTTCTCATCATACGAAAGTTCACGCTCCATATAAGAAAACTCGTCCTCATCGTAGCAATCACGACGCACCAAAAGACCGTTCTCATATACCATACGGGTGACATATTCGGGCATATCCTCACCATAGCTCACCTTCTGTTCCATCAAAACACCATCCACATAAACATACGAGAGTTGCTCGCAAAGCACTCCCTCGCCATCATAATTTTTCACCAGTACTGGATGGCTGTTGTCATCGTATTCAGTAACGATAGCCGACTGTAAAGTGGCGTCGGGATTATAAATGTTCTCTGTAACGATATTACCATTGTATTCGGTAATGGAAGAGATGTAATCTTCGGGGGTGATATCATTCTCCTCATAGCNNGGTATGTATAGTCAGTTTTTTCATAATTATAAAATTAACCTGCAAAGGTACATAAAATTTCCGAGATGCAGATGAACAAGCATAAAAAAAACGAGGATTTTCATCCTCGTTTTTTCATCTTGGCAGGAGAGGAAAGAATCGAACTCTCACTGATGGTTTTGGAGACCACTGTTCTACCATTAAACTACTCTCCTGGATAAAAAGGGCTGGCTTAAGTCAGCCCTTTTTGTGTACTGTTTCCAGTATTAGTCTAAGATATCAGTTACCTGACCAGCACCAACGGTTCTACCACCTTCACGGATAGCGAAGTGCAGACCCTTGTTGATAGCGATTTCTGATAACAACTTAACAGTGATTGTCAAGTTATCGCCAGGCATAACCATTTCTACGCCGTCGGGAAGAACGATTTCACCGGTAACGTCAGTTGTACGGAAGTAGAACTGAGGACGGTATTTGTTGTGGAACGGAGTGTGACGACCACCTTCTTCTTTCTTCAGGATATAAACTTCAGCCTTGAATTCTTTGTGAGGTTTAATTGAACCTGGTTTTGCAATAACCATACCACGACGGATTTCGTCTTTGTCGATACCACGGAGCAGCAAACCTACGTTATCACCAGCTTCACCTTCGTCCAAAATCTTACGGAACATTTCAACACCGGTAACAACTGATTTCAGTTTTTCAGCACCCATACCAATGATATCAACGGGATCACCAGTGTGGACAACACCAGTTTCAATTCTACCGGTAGCAACGGTACCACGACCGGTGATTGAGAATACGTCTTCGATAGGCATGAGGAAGTCTTTATCTTTGTCACGGCCAGGAAGCGGAATCCAACTGTCAACAGCATCCATCAGTTCCATGATCTTCTCAACCCACTTCGGTTCTTGGTTCAAACCACCCAAAGCAGAACCCTGGATAACAGGAGTATTGTCACCGTCGAAACCGTAGAAAGTCAACAGTTCACGGATTTCCATTTCAACGAGTTCGAGCAATTCGGGGTCGTCAACCATGTCAACCTTGTTCATGAAAACAACCATTCTTGGCACACCTACCTGCTTTGCCAAAAGGATATGCTCTCTTGTCTGAGGCATAGGACCATCGGTAGCAGCAACAACCAAGATAGCACCGTCCATCTGAGCAGCACCTGTTACCATGTTCTTAATATAGTCAGCGTGACCAGGGCAGTCAACGTGTGCATAGTGACGGTTGGCTGTCTGATACTCAACGTGAGCAGTGTTAATGGTGATACCACGTTCTTTTTCTTCAGGAGCGTTATCGATAGAATCGAAGCTTCTTACTTCTGACAAACCTTTAGCAGCCAACACAGTGGTGATAGCTGCGGTCAGAGTGGTTTTACCGTGGTCGATGTGACCAATTGTACCAACGTTTACGTGTGGTTTCGAACGATCGAATTTTTCTTTTGCCATTTTCTTATAAATTAAGGTTTTTAATAAATTATTTTGCGGAATAAAAATCTATAAAAAAAGAGCCGTTGATGAGATTTGAACTCATGACCTCTTCCTTACCAAGGAAGTGCTCTACCCCTGAGCTACAACGGCTTATTATTATGAATTGAAAGAACGTTCCCTAATGACTTTCATTTTGGGATTGCAAAAATACATCTTTTTTTTTACTTGACAACACTTCCCTGCATTTTTTTTTATTTTTTCTATCTTCAAAAACACAAACTACTGGTTAACAATCTTTTGCATACATTTCAACAGACTATCTTTCCAAAATGGAATTTCTATGCTAAAATCCTCATTTACAGCAGATAAGTCAAAAACAGATGATGCTGGTCTTGGAGCTGCCGCTCCGTATTCAGCCGTGCTGATGGGCAAAACTTTGCATGATAATGACGCATTTCGCATAATCTGACGGGCAAATTCGTTCCATGTAACGACACCCTGCCCGGCAAAATGATATATTTTCGTTCCCTGGATGGAATCCCTTTGCTCAACCATAGTCAAAATCGCCTGAGCCAAATCACCGGCATAGGTGGGGCCGCCCCTTTGGTCGTCCACTACCCGCAGTTCCTCACGCTCGCGTCCCAGACGCAACATCGTCTTCACAAAATTGCTGCCATATTCCGAATACAACCATGAGGTTCTGATAATCACCCCTCTGCATCCTACTTCCAAAATAGCCTTCTCGCCTTCCGCTTTAGATTGGCCATACACTGACTGAGGATTCACAGGGTCGCTAGGCTTATAAGGTTGCAGGGAGGTGCCGTCAAAAACATAGTCAGTGGAAATATGCACCAAAAAAGAACCATGACGCTTGGCTACAAGGGCAAGATAATGAGTGGCGTCGCGGTTGATAAGGAAACAACGCTCCACATCTGTCTGAGCCTTATCTACGGCAGTATATCCGGCCGCATTTATTATAATATCAATATTGTGTTTGGACACATAATCTTCCACCTGCTCTAGGCTAGTGATGTCCAACTCATCCACATCAGTATAAAAAAACACATGACGGCTACCATTGTGCGCCAAATCTCTCAAACAATTCCCCAACTGTCCGTTGGCTCCGGTAATCAAAATATTGCTCATTACTTATTTCGATTTGAATTTGCAAAGATAAGGAAAAATGTTGAATTGGCGATTTGTTAATTAGCACATTTTTCGTATTTTTGCAAACAAAATAAATTACCAAAATGAAAGTCAACGGAAAAACCATCCACGTACAGGCAAAAGACCAGGATATCTACAACAAACTTTGTAATTTAAGCTATTTCGAAAAGTTCCTCCCCGAGCAGGTTAAAGAATGGGAAGCAGGTGAGGATTACTGCCAGTTTGTCATTCCAGGTATCGCCACTATGCGCCTCACCATTACCGAAAAAGCAGAATTCTCCAAAATCATCTATACTGCCAGCAACGACAAAAACATTCCCGTCAGCATTGCCATTCTCCTAGACGGCAGTAACAATGGAACAGACCTGCATGCCGACATCGATGCTGAAATTCCCATTTTCCTCAGTGCTATGGTGAAAAAGCCCCTCCAAAATCTTGTGGACATGATTGCCGACCGTGTGAAAGCGGAACTTGAAAACTAAAAACAAAAAGTTAAAAGTTTTTTTTAGTTCTTAATTTCTTACCCCTGTAACCTGATACCTGAAGCCTATGATTAATACCATTCGAACCGACAACTTAGTTAAACAGTACAAGCACCGTACGGTGGTCAACCATGTCTCCATTGAGGTGAAACAAGGTGAGATTGTGGGCTTGCTGGGGCCCAACGGTGCCGGCAAAACCACCTCTTTCTATATGATAGTCGGCCTTATCCAACCTCTGGAAGGCCATATTTTTCTCAACGACACCGACATCACTGGTATGGCCATGTACAAAAGGGCTCAGATGGGCATCGCCTACTTGCCCCAAGAAGCTTCCGTATTCCGAAGTCTAAGTGTAGAGGATAATATTATGGCCATCCTTGAATTTACCGGCATGACTAAAGCCGAACGGAAAGACCGCCTGGAGGAGCTTATCTCGGAGTTTAACATGCAAAAGGTGAGAAAAAACAAGGGCAGCAACCTCTCTGGTGGCGAACGCCGTCGCTGCGAGATTGCCCGATGCCTGGCCTCCAACCCTAAGTTCATCCTACTCGACGAGCCCTTTGCTGGCGTTGACCCCATTGCCGTGGAAGACATCCAAACTATTGTGGCCAAATTGAAAGACAAGAATATCGGCATCCTCATCACTGACCACAATGTACACGAAACCCTATCCATCACCGACCGCGCCTACCTGCTTTTCGAGGGTAGTGTACTCAAAGCCGGCACCGCAGAAGAACTGGCCGCCGACCCACAGGTACGAAAGGTTTACCTCGGCAGCAATTTCGAACTTAGAAAATAAAACTCCTTCAACATTCACTCCCCAACACGAAGTCACCAACACGAAGTCATCAACACAAAGTCAAAAACACGAAGTCAAAAACCAACCAACATGAGATACAAAGCCCTTAGTCAAGATTTTTACATTCGCAACCGCAAGCGTCTGATTCAGGAAATTGAGGAAGACTCTATTGTGTTGCTCACCTCCAACGATGAGTACCCCCGCTGCGGAGATACCACCCATCCATTCCGACAAAACTCTCCCCTGCTCTACCTCTGCGGTATCGACCAAGAGGAGACCTGTTTGGTTCTCGCCCCCTGGCATCCAGACCCCGATTGTCGCGAGGTGCTGTTCATCAAGAACCCCAGTCCTGAAATGATCACCTGGTTCGGCCACCGACTCAGCAAGGAACAAGCCACCGCCATTTCGGGCATCAAAACCGTGAAGTTTGTCGAAGATTTTGAGAGCATCCTCAACAACATGCTTTTTTATGCCAAGAATGTATATCTCCATCTGCCTGAAAGTTCACGCTCCAAGAACACCTTTCCTACCCGCGAGGTACGCTTGGCCGAACAGTTGAAACACGACTATCCCCTCCACAACTACCGTCGCTTGGCTCCCATCATCAACCCTCTGCGTGCCGTCAAACAGCCAGAAGAACTGGATGTTCTGAGACATGCCTGCGAAATTACCGCCAAAGCCTTCCGTAAAGCCAAAGCCGTAGTAAAACCCGGTGTTTACGAGTACGAGGTAGAGGCCGAGCTGATAGCTGAAATGATACGCAACGGAGCCTCAGGTCATTCTTTCGCTCCCATCTGCGCCTCCGGTGCCGACACCTGCATCTTACATTATATTAAAAATGATAAGATGATGAAGGATGGTGATATGCTGCTCATGGATTTCGGTGCCGAATACGCCAACTATGCCGGCGACTGTACCCGCACTATTCCGGTCAACGGAAAATTCACTCCTCGCCAGCAGCAGGTTTACGATGCAGTCCTCTCTATTTATAAAGACACTATTCCTCACTTCACGCCCGGAATGACAATCCACAAAATCAACGACTTTGTCTTCAAGCGCATGGACGAAGAGTTGATTAAACTCGGTCTCTACACCGAAGAGGATGTGAAAAAGCAAGACCCGGCCCATCCGCTGTTCAAAAAATACTACATGCACAACACCAGCCACTTCATCGGACTTGATGTTCATGATGTGGGCGAACGCGACTGGGTATTCCAACCTGGAATGGTGCTCAGCTGCGAACCCGGCATTTACATTGCCGAAGAAGGCATCGGTGTCCGCATCGAAACCGATGTGGTCGTTGCCGATAAGCCTATTGATCTGCTAGAGGGATTAGACCTGTAAAGAATCCTACTAAATAATATTACTATTAAGGGCTGTCACTCGGTGGCAGCCCTTATGTATATCTTACAGCTTCATCTCATTAAACCCTTCTGGAATTTTGATGCCTGTGGGACCAGGGGNNGGCCCGAGGTGGCGTCAATAATGGGATGATATGACACCGATAAACCTGGAATAGCTTTCAATTTGGACTCGTCACCGTTGAAAATAGCCTGCAGTGTGTAGAAATCAGCCTTTGCCTTCAGATACTTCTCCACAAATGCATAATCACCCTTGTAATATTCGCTCGACAGTTTGTTGACAAAAATGACCTCGGCAGGAGTGGCTACAAGACGGGCCAGTTCAATACCCATCATACTAAGATTCAGATAGAGGATGCTGTCAACACGGTTGACCATGTAATAGCTGCATTGATACTTCTTGCCATCAAAATCAACATTAGCAGTGCCACGATAGTTCACCCAAGTATATGGCTGCAAAGCATTCTGAGGTTGCTGAGAGGAAGGCGTGGTAGCAGGAGTTATGGGAGTTGTTGGAACAGGAGTACCAGGAGCCGGCTTTACTGTTTCAGAGGCTGGCTGCTTTTGCCCCCTCCGCTCCGCATGACGGGATGTTTTACATGCAATGAGCAGCATACTGACCGCCAATATATACAATAGAAATTTTGTAGCTTTCATAAACCTCAATAATCAATTAATACAACTATAACGTTATTGCCCTGCTTTTTATTACTTCAACAATTAATCGACACATAATATTGATACATCATGATAGCCGCAGCTACCGAGGCGTTAAGCGACTCGGCTTTATCAGAGCCTTCCACTGGGCTGTCAATCAAAATCTTGTCATTGATTTTCTGAGCCACTTGTGCTGTTATACCATTAGCCTCATTACCGATAACTATCACATCTGAAGGCTGAAAACCAAAATGCCGCACCGGACTTCCTTCAAGAAACGCTCCCAACACCCTTCTTCCTTTCAGACACTCATCAATATAAGATGGCAAATCGGTATAATACACTTTCACTCTGGTGAAAGAGCCCATGGTAGCCTGTATCACTTTGGGATTGTACAGTTCGACAGTGGTTTGTGAGCACACAATCTGACGGATACCGAACCAGTCGGCCGTGCGTACAATGGTACCCATGTTGCCCGGATCACGAACATCGTCGAGCATCAGCAGCGGCTGCTCCATATCCATTTCCGACAATTTCCGTTCCGGCATCTCAGTGACAGCAATTACAGCTTGCGGAGTTTTCCATGCACTAAGGCGTTCCATTTCAGCAGGGGTTACCAGCGTCAACTCCACATAGTCGGGAACATCTTTGTTGTGCTCCCCCACCCATGCATCAGTAGCCAACACCTCTTGTACCTTGAAAGACGAGCGCAGCAAATCGTCAACAGACTTGACACCCTCTACCAAAAACAACCCGCTTTCATCTCTGAATTTCTTCTGATGCAAGCGGGTGATGGATGATATNNAAAGGAATCACGTCACGGATATTGGTCATACCGGTAACGAAGAGCAACAGACGCTCGAAACCAAGACCGAAGCCTGAGTGAGGAGCGGAACCAAACTTACGGGTTTCAAAATACCACCAGTATTGTTCTTCAGTCATACCCAACTCGTGCACGCGGTTCAACAGTTTCTGATAGTCGGCCTCACGCTCTGAACCACCGATAATCTCACCAATAGTGGGGAACAACACATCCATAGCACGCACTGTTTTACCATCGTCATTCTGCTTCATGTAGAAAGCCTTAATATCCTTCGGATAGTCAGTTAGAATTACCGGGCGTTTGAAATGGTTCTCCACTAAGTAACGCTCGTGCTCTGACTGCAGGTCGATACCCCAAGAAACGGGATAATCGAATTTCTTGTCAGCCTTCAGCAGAATGTCGATAGCGGAGGTGTAGTCTAAACGGACAAAGTCTTCTTTCAGCACAGACTCCAAACGCTCAATCAGACCCTTATCAAACCTATCGTTGAGGAAACGTAGGTCGTCCATATTGTTATCCAGCGCATATTTCACTAAATATTTGATGAACTCCTCAGCCAAATCCATATTGTCGGTAATGTCGTAGAAAGCCATCTCCGGTTCAATCATCCAGAACTCGGCCAAATGACGTGGAGTATTACTGTTCTCAGCACGGAAAGTGGGGCCGAAAGTATAGATAGCACCCAAAGCCAATGCACCCAGCTCACCTTCCAACTGACCGGAAACTGTCAGGTTGGTATGCTTTCCGAAGAAATCCTTCTTGAAGTCCACCTGACCATCTTCGGTACGGGGAATATTGTTCAAGTCAAAAGTGGTGACATTAAACATCTCACCAGCACCCTCAGCGTCAGAAGCGGTAATCAACGGGGTGTGCAGATAGAAAAAGCCCTTATCATTAAAGAATTTATGGATAGCGAACGCCATAGCATGACGAAGACGCAAAACGCAACCAAAGTAATTGGTACGGGGACGCAGGTGTGCAATTTCACGCAGGAATTCCATGCTGTGACCTTTCTTCTGCAAAGGGTAAACCTTGGGGTCAGTGGTACCGTACACCTCGATGCTGTCAGCCTGAATCTCCACCGTCTGTCCTTCGCCCTGTGACTCCACAAGCGTACCCTCCACGCAGAGGCAGGAACCAGTGGTAATCTGTTTCATCAGCGCCTCATCAAATTTGGTCGAATCGGCCACCACTTGGATATTGCTGACAATAGAGCCATCGTTGATGGCGATAAAGGCCACATTGCTGTTGCCTCTCTTGGTTCTCACCCAGCCTTTCACACACACTTTGTTTCCCAAACCGGTTTCTTCGGGACGTTTGAGCAAATCTATCACTTTGGTTCGCTTCATAGC
>LXOW01413853.1_pt1 | contig 16521 bp, 15 predicted proteins | sample 1368591 | NCBI WGS metagenome assembly LXOW01 (sample SAMN04884650, study PRJNA319009) | bovine gut metagenome | isolation source: Cow rumen | host: Bos taurus | place: Italy: Legnaro (PD) | collected 2014-07-09 | reverse complement strand
ACCGAGTTCCTTGGCCTGCTTCGATTTCATGACATATTCCGTAATCTGGGTTGAGGGAGTGCCTGGATAACTGTTGATGGCACTGCCTCCGGCATCGATAAAGCCTTGTGCAATAGCTTCATCGCCGAGTAACAATAATTTCTCCATGCTATTTCTATGTTATGATTTAATCCTAATAGGTTAAAGTATAGTTAACGCACAAAGGTAAGAAAAAAAGACGCACAAACAATCAATTTTAACGAATAAATCTTTCAACGTTCTCCTCACCTGTCTTCACACGCTTGTAATGAACGGCGTAACATCCTTTAGACAGTTGACTGACATCAATGTCCGTGTCGCCAAAAACCCTTGCCTTATAGGCGATTCGTCCTAGAATATCAACAATTCTGACATCATAAAACCCCTCTTCAGGGAATTTCAGGCTAAGGCAATCGCCCACAGGATTGGGAAAGATTCCATAGTGCTCTTTATGGTGGATATAGATCGTGTCCACCTGTGCCACCGTTCCGACGCTCCAGTGCGCCCGCCATCCGGCAGCGGTCGTAAGGCAATCGGAGCGGAACTCCACACACAAGGCATTACCCGTTGACCTCACCATACCAGGGCTATGGGTATTCCATCGGCCGATTTGAGGCGCATTGACATTGGCACCGTCATAGATCCAAAGGAAATCGTAATCACGCTCAAGGTCAAAGCTGTCGAAACTTAGCGTAATCGTTGTGTTGGGATCGCTCTCAATCACCCATATCCGACGTTCGTCGTTCCCGTAATTCTCATGATTGAAGTTGCCTTCGGTTACGCCCGCTCCCCCGAGTACCATTGGAAGTTCATGGTTATTGATCAGCTTATAATAATGGTTCCAGCTCCAAAACGGCCCTGGATCGGTGTGTGATTGGTCAGGATAATGCTGATGCCCACGGATTTGGATGCATGCCCCTTCGCCGCCCAAATCATGGAGGCCCGAGTCAAGCGCGGTACCGTCATCCAGGGTGTCGGTGCAAAAGGTCCGATGCCCGTCGATGGTCTCATACCGTGAGCAGATGCTTCGCATCAAGTCTGCCGAAGATTCGTACATCGCCTCGGTGAAGAAGCTGGCAATGTCGCCGTAAGCTTCATGTTCCACACCGATGGTGTAGCCATTGGCCGTGCGGGCATGATACGCCTTGTCCGCCTCCCTCACCATCTGCGTCACCTGTCCGTCTACTGACCTTATGACATAATGCGCTGACACGCTGGATTCGCAGTTCAGGAACCAACTGATGCAACCGGCATAGCTGCCCTCGGTGTAATGGATCACCACGGCACTGACCTCCTTGGTACGCTCCTCCCAGTTGCATTCCGGAGCAGGGACCCAGAGGGCATTGGGATAATCGGTTTCCTTTGAAACCGCCACGCTTTCACCGGAAAGCAATGGATAATCCTCCCCAAACAAGGCCTTCAAATCGACATCAAGTTGGTAATACACCGAATAAAGCATCATTTTCATCGGGAGTTCGTCTTTTTTCTCCCCCATCGGGAGTTCCGACAATTCCATGATCACTGGCATCCACGCCTCTGGAACCTTCGAGGTGATCCCTTTTTGCAAAGCGACTTTCTCACAAGCTTTTGCGTATGCCAACACATGGATCGCTTGGTCTTCAAGGATTTCCTCCTCCGTGAAACCTGAAAGCATCGACACCGTCTTGAGGTTTTCCCTGAAACAGCCCTTGCCGTCACGTACCAGCCCCATCATGCCGTAAGCCCGGGGCATGGCTGTAGGATCATCGGCTGGGAAAGAATAATTGTCATCCGTAAGATGGTGGCATTGCGTATTGGTGAACGCAACCGCTTCAAGCAATCCTGTCGGCACCGAGGGGCATTGCCTTTCGGCCAACTGGAAAACTGACAAAACGACCAGAATGAGTAATTTCATAACGTCAACTTTGTTTTCATCGCAAAAATAACGTTTTTGGAATAAAATTTGCCGCTTTTCCTGTAACTTTTCCGCTTTTCGGACGTTATATGATGGTAAACTTAAACAATTAAACGTAAAATGAGCAACAACCAACGACTTGAGAGAGACCTCCAGAACAGGGTTTTAGGAGGCGTTTGCTCTGGATTGGGCAATTATTTTGGAGTGGACCCGACAATTTGGCGGGTACTGTTTTTCATCTTGTTTTGGCTGGGTCTTTCCGGCCTTCTCATTTACATCATCCTTTGGATGGTGATGCCTGCTGGACAACCTCAGTCCAACCAAAGCGCATTCGTACAAGATGCCGAGACTGTCGGCGAACCTAGGAAAAGCAGCGGTAACATGACCGCGGGCATCATTTTGATTGGCATCGGCGCCATCGCCTTGCTGACCCGTTACATCCCTCAGATCAGCTGGCGCACGATATGGCCCGTCATCCTGATTGCCATTGGTATCTTTATCATCATCCCTAAAAACAACAAAAAGTCATGAAAAGCAAAAACTTCATTACCGGAATATTAATCATTTTTGTCGGCGTGATAGCCTTGTTGGCAGCACTCAACGTATTCGATTTCCACTGGTCCATCGTTTTCAGGCTTTGGCCTATGATGCTGATCATCTTCGGCGTCACCCTTCTTCCGCTGAACGATTATTTGAAAAGCGGCTTGGTATTAGCCGCCTTGGGTTTGGGATGCGCATTGTACCACGTTGAACTCCAGCGGTATAACGGCAACGCCATCACAAGGCTTTACAATAATGTCAAATCGTGGAGTATCGACATCAGCAACGATGACGACGAGGATGACGAAGCAGAGGCCGAGGAGATGAATGACGATTATGCCATCGACCAGCATTTCTCAGAGCCTTACGCGGAGGTTGACCATGCCTCCATCGACATCGATTTCGGAGCCGGCGACCTGAAGCTCAAGGCTCCTTGCGCCGAACTGGCCAAGGTGGATGCGCAGAGCAACTTTGTAAAATACAGTTTCCGCAGCGAGAAAGCTGACGAAAACATCGCATTGTATGTCAACGGGAAAGGCCACTCCAAAAACGTTGGCAAGAAAAACGAGAACGACCTCTACATCGCTTTGTGTGCCCAGCCGGTTTGGGACTTCAGCCTTGACATGGGAGCCTCCGAGGCCGAACTGGACTTCTCGCCCTATAAAGTGTCATCCATAGAAATCAACGGTGGCGCCTGCGAAATTGACCTTAAGTTGGGCGACAGTGGCTGCGACACCAAGGTGGATATCGATACCGGAGTTTCTGACATTGACATTGAGATCCCTTCTGGCGTGGATTGCGAGATCAACATTGAATCGGCCATCACAGGCAAGGACTTCACGGGGTTTGAAAAGATCGGGAAAGGACAGTGGAGAACTCCTAACTATGGGCAAGGAGCCAACCGGATCGTCATCGACATCAACTGCGCCGTTTCCGACATTTCGGTAAGACGATACTGATTTCTTCGATTTTCTTCGAGCGATTGAGTTTTTTTGCTTACCTTTGCGAGTTTTAAAAACTGAACTCATTTTAAACCATGCAAAGGAATAAATTTCAGCGGCTGTTACTCACCTTAGCCATTGTCTTCTGTACTACTCTCACATTCGCTCAAAACAACGACATCAAGGGCTTCGTCTACGAGGAATCGACAGGCGAGCCTGTGATGTTTTCAAACGTATTCCTGAAAGGCACCACGTTAGGATGCTCGACCGACGAGAATGGTTATTTCAACATCACGCGTATCCCCGATGGCAAATATACTTTGTTCATCACCTGTGTGGGTTTTGACACCTTGACTTACCCCGTCAGTCTGGCGAATGGCCAAACCATCAACAAGAAGTTCACGCTGAAGGAATCGAGCATCAGCCTTGATGCAGTGAGCATCACCGCCGACAAGGTGGAAGCCAAGACCGAGACCAAGACTTCGGTGATCACCGTTACGCCTAAGACCATCAACAAGATCCCGAGCGTGGGTGGTCAGGCCGACTTGGCGCAGTACCTGCAAGTGGTTCCGGGTGTCATTTTCACCGGCGACCAAGGCGGTCAGTTGTACATCCGTGGCGGCTCTCCGATTCAGAACAAGGTGTTGCTCGACGGCATGGTCATCTACAATCCCTTCCACTCTATCGGTTTGTTCTCCATCTTCGATACGGACATTATCCGCAACGCCGAGGTGTTCACTGGAGGTTTCGGTGCCGAATATGGCGGCCGCATCTCTTCCATCATGGACATCAACACCCGTGACGGCAACAAAAAGCGCTGGACCGGTAAGTTGGGCGCCAGCTGCTTCGGCGCCAAGCTGACGTTGGAAGGCCCCATCGTCAAGGCCAAGAGCAACGACAAAGCCTCGGTTACCATGGTGCTCTCCGCCAAGAATTCTTACTTGGAGCAGACCAGCAAGGTCCTTTATAAATATGCCGCTGAAGATGGACTCCCGTTCAACTACAACGACATTTACGGAAAATTCTCCATCAATGCACCTAACGGTTCAAAGGTCAACTTCTTCGGTTTCTCGTTCAACGACAAGGTGAACAACTACAAGGCCCTGTCGGACTTTGGTTGGAACTCCTGGGGTGCCGGAACCAACTTCCTTGTCATCCCTGGCAAGGCTCCTGTGATGATCGAGGGTAGCATCGCCTATTCGAGCTACACCTCCCGCATGCATGAGAACAACAACCCAGACCGCTACAGTAAGGTTGACGGTTTCAACATGGCATTCAATTTCAATTACTTCTTAGGAAAGAACACCTTGAAATATGGCGTGGAGCTGTCAGGCTTCGGCACTGACTTTGTGACCTACAGCAACTACGGCCATATCCGGATCCCGTTGAACAACTTCTCCACCGAGATTGGCGCCTACGTAAAATACAAGGCCTCGTTGGGCAAACTGCTGCTGGAGCCCAGTCTCCGTTTCCAATACTACGCAGATTTGAACACGCCCTCACTTGAACCGCGTTTCGCCTTCAAGTACAACATTACCGACTGGATGCGCCTCAAGGGTGCCGCTGGCATGTACTCACAAGACTTGGTGGCAGCCACCAGCGACCGCGACGTGGTCAACCTGTTCTATGGCTTCCTCTCTGGCGTCACCGGAACACCAAGCACTTTCAACGGCAAACAGATCAAGTCGAGCCTCCAGAAAGCCAACCATTTCGTGCTCGGCACGGAGTTCGACATCACCAACAACCTGAACATGAACATCGAAGGTTATTGGAAGCAGTTCAACCAACTGACCAACATCAACCGTAACAAGATTTACGTAGACAATGAGGAAAACTCCTCTGTCAGCGAACTGCTCAAGAAAGACTTCATGATTGAAGATGGTAATGCCTACGGCTTCGACCTGTCGTTGAAATACGAAGACAAGCACTGGTACCTCTGGGCTGTCTACGCTTTGGGATTCGTCAACCGCAACTATGAGAAATACGACGGTGGCGAGGTCACGATGGTTTCCTACCAGCCCCATTTCGACCGTCGTCACAACGTCAACCTCATCCTGACCTACACCGCTGGCGACCTGCGTCAGTGGGAGTTCAGCGGCCGTTGGAACTTCGGTACGGGATTCCCGTTCACCCAAGTACAAGGCTTTTATGAATACCTCACCTTCCAGGATGGCATCTATTTTGACTACACTACTGCCAATGGTGAGTTGGGCTTGGTCTTCGCCGACCTGAACCAAGGCCGTTTGCCCATGTACCACCGTTTCGACGTTGACGTCAAGCGCAAGTTCTTCTTCACCGAGCACACCATCTTGGAAGTCGATCTCAGCGTGACCAACGTCTACAACAGAGCCAACGTGTTTTACGTGGACCTCATCACCAGCGAGGTGGTCAAACAACTGCCCGTCCTGCCGTCTTTAGGCTTTACCCTGTCGTTCTAACCTGAAAAGCTTATTCCCAACATGAAACGAGTATTCCTTTTCGCAGCCATTTGCCTGCTGACCTTCAATGGATTGGCGCAAGACAACGATGCCCTCAAGCAGTTTTACCGCACCATCCAAGGCGCCTATCAAGGCCAGTTGAACGACTCGACCACTGTAACCATCCACTTCACCCCCATCTGGGAACGCGATGACAATCCTTTCCAATGGCTGTATTTGGAAGTATTCAATAATGAGACCAAACAGATAATCGAGCAAAACATCCTGGAGATCAAACCGATCACTGAAATCACTTTCAGTGTTAAAGTGTATGGCATCAAGTCACCGGAACTATTTGCCGGCAAATGGAGCAACCGCAACTTCTTTGACGGTTACAACACCCGCATCCTCAAGGGAAGGAAAGAGTTTGTGTTCCTCAAGACCATGGATTTCGAATACCAAACCGGATGGAACAGCCCCAAGTCATTGAAATGCTTCCCGTCTGGCGACAGGATCCATTTCAAGTTTGTGCAGGAAGACGAGCGTTTTTATATCAAGAGAGTTCCCCAAGGAACCACCAACATCCTTGGTTACACTTTCTTTAAAGAGCTGACTGACTGAGTTTGAACACCCAAGCCGAAGCGCTTTGGATATCAGCATAACGAAGGCTGCCCGTTTCGATGACGAGGCGGCCTTTTTCGTAACGCCAAGGAAGCTTCTTTTCGCAGCCGAGCAAGGTTACCGTCATGTTCTTGGCAGGCTTGTCAATGTCAAGCACCAACGGTTCATCAGGATAAGTGAACGTGATGGCATAAACAGCGTCATGGTTTCTGGTGAAACACACCTCAGGTAGCGCCACCGTGTCGTTCCGAAATGGCTGGGAGCCATAGATGGCTTCGCCATTGACTTCGAGCCAACGGCCAAGGTCGAGCAAACGCTCTTGTTGGAGCATTGGGATCTTCCCATCGGCGGCAGGGCCAACGTTGATGGTCATACCACCCCCAGCCGCCACCAAGGTCACAAAATGACGGATCAATGCATCGGAAGTCAGATAGTTTTCGAGCGGCTCGTTGCGGTTGAGGCCGAAGGAACGACCAATGCCACGACATTCAGCCCAAGGACGGTCGGTAAGTTTGGCTCGGCCCGTGTATTCAGGTGTACGGAAGCCATGCTGCTGTCCCTCGCCCCATCGGTCGTTGACGATGGCCTCGTCCCCTATGGTGTTGTAATACCAAGAGATCAGCTCCGTGGCATGCCATTGCTCCGCACTGTTGCGCCATTCGCCGTCAGTGAAAAGGATGGTGGGCTTGTAGGCCGTAACCAATTCCTTGAATTGGGGAATCATGTGGGTATCGACATAGTTGCCTATGGAGTCGTCGGGATCCTCATACCAGATATGTTTCTTGTTGGTCCATTCTGGCAGGGAATAATAGAAACCCATCTTCAGCCCTTGCTTGCGCACCGCTTCGGTCAGTTCACCGCAGATGTCGCGATGCGGTCCTGTCTCCACCGAGTTCCAGTCCGGCGCATACTGGCTCGGCCAAAGGCAATAACCATCGTGATGCTTACTGACCAAAAGCACGTATTTTGCCCCTGACTTCCTGAACAATTCGGCCCATTCATCGGGATCCCAAAGTTCAGCTTTCCACATGGGGACGAAGTCCTTGTATTGAAACTCCTTGCCGTAAACCCGCTCCATGAAATCCTTTCGATGGTCGCCCATCATGAGACCTCGGTAAAACCATTCGGCGTAACCGTCTTCGCTGGCGAAAGCCGGCACGGAATAAAGGCCCCAGTGGATAAAAATGCCCAGCTTGGCATCGGAAAACCATTCAGGATAGCCCCGTTGGTTGATGGATTCCCATGTGGGAAGCACTTGAGATTGGGCTGAAAATGCTGTAAGAGCAAGGAACAAGACTAGGAAAAGACGTTTCATAGGACGATGATTTGGGACAAAAATAACAAAAAAAGGGACACATCGCAATGTGTCCCTCCTGTTTTATCCCAAAACAATACTTAGAAATTGTAATAGATTCTGATTGAAGGAGCGGCCAGATCGAAACCAGTCAGGAAACCATCAATCGGAACATCGTTTGCATCCTTAATGAAATTGTGGCTGTAGCCAATTCTTCCGAAACGGAAAGCGGCAGTCCATTTGTCAGTGGCCATCCAAGCGATACCGGGCTGAAGCAGCACAGCGTATGCGCCCTTGGGAGCGGCATCAATGAGATTGAAATCAGCTGTCAAATCCAAGAACAGGGAGAACTTGCCACCAATGGTGCAAGGCACATAACGGAAATAAGGCTGAAGAGACAAGCTGTTGCTTGAACCGACGCCTTTGACATTGTTATAGGTATAACCAGCGCCAAGAGCAATGGTGAATGGGGAATCGGGAATCATGTAACCAATTTCCGGAGAGAGGGTAACGGCTGTGTGATTCTTTTGAATGTCAGCGCCAAGACCACCACCGATCCAAACCTGAGCGTTGGCTGACATGATACCTGCAAAAACGATTGCGAGTGTTAAGACTAATTTTTTCATTTTTAATGGATTTTAGTGAAACAATATTGAATTTAGATTACTTTTCGATGAATGCGATGGTATCGCCCTTGGCGACACGCTTGCCTTGTTCGGCCGTGGCTTCCACGATCTTGCCTGACCACAAAGCATAGACAGGTTCCATGCCGTGTTCGCTATTGATGGCGCAGAGCAGGTCGCCTTCCTTATAAACCTGACCCGGAGCAGGAGCGATGGACTTGTCGTCGAAGTCCACTTCCCACATCACGATGCCACTCACAGGAGCGATGACAGGTTCAGCGTTGGGATGACGCAAGGCTCGCAGATCCGGGATCTTGGCCTCGCCGCCAGCCTTCTCGAACTTGGCCTTCATCTTGGCTTCAAGCTCTTGGTTGAAACGACGCTTGGCCTCGCCGGATTTATACTCACGGTATTGCTTCTCGTGCATGGCGAACTCGAAGAGTTCCTCGTCGTCCTGACCACGGTCCCAGCCTTCCTTCTCCATCATCTCGATGAAGTGCGGCAAAGCGTTCGGATAGTTGTCCTGCGGGTTGCCCGTGAAGAAATCCAAGCCTTTCTTCTTGGCCAGTTCCACAATCTCAGGAGCCAAAGTGCCCGGCAGCTTGCCAGCCTTGCCAAGGATCATGTCCCAAGCGGCGGGGTCGATGCTGGTCTCGTAACGAGGCTCACCCTTGCTGAGGGCAAAAAGGTTCATCAAGGCGATGTTCTTGGTGTACTGGCTGAATGGCGTCACCAAGGGCGGGTTGCCGAGTTTCGGCCAAATATCCTGCACTTCCTGGAACAACTCAACGAGCATCTCGTCCTCGCTCAGTTCAGGAAGGCCTTCCTTCTTACGATTCATGTTAATGGCAGCGTGAACCGGCTTGAGGTCAGCCATCAGCGAGCCCATCATGCCACCTGGCAGACCACAGCCCAACAGCAACGAGTTGATGTAACGGTTGCGCGGGTCGATCCAATAGCCGAGGAAGTCGTCGATGAAGCTCTGGGTCATGCTGCGGGCGGCCATGTAGGTCTTCATGTCGATGTCCTTCACGAGGAAACCTGCATCTTTCAGCATGGCTTGAACGCTGATGACATCGGGATGGACGGTGCCCCACGACAGGGGTTCCATGGCCACGTCCACATAGTCGCAGCCGGCCTTGCAGACCTCAAGCATTGAGGCCATCGAGAGACCCGGTGTGGTGTGGCCGTGATACTGCACCTTGATTTCAGGGTGTGATTTCTTGATATGCTCCACGATACGACCGAGCGATACAGGGCGACCCACGCCGGCCATATCCTTGAGGGCGATTTCCTTAGCGCCGGCTTCGATGAGCTGGTCGGCGATATGCATGTAATACTCGGCGGTATGCACCTGCGAGTAGGTGATGCTCATGGCGGCTTGCGAAATCATGCCGGCTTCGTTGGCCCATTGGATGGACGGGATGATGTTGCGCACGTCGTTCAGTCCGCAGAAGATACGGGTGATGTCGACGCCTTGGGCTTTCTTCACCTTATACATCAGTTGGCGCACGTCGGCAGGAACAGGGTTCATGCGCAATGCATTGAGGGCGCGGTCGAGCATATGGCACTCGATACCGCCTTTATGCAAAGCAGCGGTAAAGGCACGCACCGATGGATTCGGGTTCTCGCCATAGAGCAAATTTACCTGCTCAGCGGCGCCACCGTTAGTCTCCACACGGTCGAAGCAGCCCATGTCGATAATCAGGGGAGCGATTTGCTCCAGTTGATCCTTGCGTGGCACATACTTTCCTGACGACTGCCACATGTCGCGATATACGAGACTGAATTTGACTTCTTTCTTCATGATTCAGATGTTATTAACGTTTTTCAGCATGTTTTCTGGCTCTGTGGCGGTCTTTGGCCCATAGACCGTACACTTCGCTCACATTGCCAGCGGTAGTAAAGGCGTTGATTTCGTTCTTACCGAGGAACTCCATCAATTTTGAGAACTCGTCATTGGAAAGCAGGGCTTCAAGCTCGATCGATTTCTCGTTGGTGTAGCCACCGATGACCTCGTAGAGGGTGCAACCACGTTGGAGGTCGTCAATGATGTAACGGCGGATGCGGTCGTAGTCTTTCGAAACAATGCACACACGTTTCCGTTGGTTGAGGTTGGCCGTGAACATGTTCACCACCATGCCGTTGATCCATGTGGCAATGAGGCCGATGATGACCATCTGGAAGGGATTGATGGCAAAAGCCGTGAGGCAGATGATGGCACCTGCCACGCTCACCGACTTACCCATGTCGAAATGCAGATACTTGTTGACGATCTTGGCCAAAATGTCGAGGCCGCCCGTGGAGGCATTGATGGAGAACATCAAGGTCTGGGCAGCGCTGAGGATGACGACGCAGCAGAGCAAGTCGAACCAAGGGTTGCCCATCACGGAGAAGGCTTGGTCGGGAGCGACGCCCATAGTGACGAGATAATCATTGGGAGTGGCGAGGTTTTGCCAAGGATAGAGCCACTCGCAGAATTTGGTCATGGGACCGAGGATGAGGGCGCAGTAAACGGTCTTGAGACCGAATTCCTTGCCAACCAAAAGGTAGGCCAACACCAACAGGATTGCGTTGATGATGGTAATCATCATCGGGAGGCCGATGTTGACGCCCATGCTGTTGAAGATGTTGGTGAGCACGATGGAAAGACCCGAGATGGAGCCCACGATGAGTTTGCTGGGAACCAGGAAATAGTAGACGCAAACACCCGTCATAAACATGCCAAAAGTCATAATCAGCAGTTCCACCCAGAACTTTTTGCTGACCAAGGCCTGGCCAATTTCTTTGGAAATATCATTTACTTTACTCATAAATGATTGATTTATAAACTTTTAATAAATAAAATAATGCTCGTTTTTACGACTGCAAATGTCGTAATCTTTTTTGAGATAAAAAAGGGAAATCAGCGAAATAGTTATTAACAAAAAAGTGGAATACTATGAAAAACTTACAGATCAACACTTTAAAACTCACTGGCCGACGGTTGCCACTTCACCAAAAGATACTTATCTTTGCTCCAAAATCAGCGATAAGATGGATGACGAAAAAATAGCATTGAAGCCTTTTATGAAAGAAGAGCTCCTTGAAATGGCTGAAACCGGCAGAAAACAAATCGCCGAAGGAAAGCACTTCACTACTGAGGAAGTGCTTCAGTATTGCGGTTACAACATTGACAGCAAGGTATTATGAAAGTGATTTGGTCTTTAATCGCTCAAGACCAATTACGACAAGCAGCAGACTACATTGAAAACAGCGTCATCGAAATCGTTGCCTTATGGGACACCCGTCGTGAACCGAAGAAGTTGAACGATGGGTTGTAATGAATATGAACGGAATCGCAAAATTATTTGTCGTACTCGAAGAATGTGGTGAATGATTAGATTTTTCGGAAAACAAAATTTTACCTATAAAAAGTATTGCTATCCAAAATTTATATATCTTTGCAGTGTTATGAGAATCGTATCACATCGACGGTTAGTTGAATTTTATAACCAAGAAGGACATGGCGACTCAAAAATTGCGTTGGAACGTTGGTATGACATTGCGGAACAGGCGGAATGGAAGAACTTGTCGGATATCAAGACGGATTTTCCAGCTACTGACTACGTAGGTAATCAACGCTACGTGTTCAATATCAAAGGAAACAAATACCGCCTTGTGGTTGTGGTTAAATTTACTATCAGCCATATCTTTATCCGCTTTGTGGGGACTCATAGTGAATACGAAAAAATTGATGTAACAACCATTTAAACGAGATAGATATGAACCACATTACTAAAGAGCAATACGAATTTGCCCTAGCTCGGATCGAAGAATTGTTGCCATTGGTAACCGACGATGTCCCAGCTAACGACCGTAACGCTGTGGAACTGACTCTGATGTCGGATATCGTTGTCGAATACGAAAAAGAGCATTTCCCCATGGAGAAACCATCCGTAGCTGATCTGATAGAGCTTTCACTCGAAGAAAAGGAAATGACCCAAAAACAGCTAGCCACCTTAATTGGAGTAAGCCCTTCAAGGATCAACGACTATGTGAGCGGAAGAGCGGAGCCAACCCTACGAATAGCCCGATTGCTTTGTAGAACATTAGGGATTACCCCTGCAGCGATGTTAGGAGCTTAATTCTTCTTTCTATGACCCTCCTTGACTGGCTACCGATCACCAAGAAAGAAACCGACCTGCGCGGGTGGGATGAGGTTGACATTGTGTTCGTCACGGGCGATGCTTACGTGGACCATCCGGCGTTTGGGGCGGCAGTCATCGGAAGGATGCTCGAGAAAGAAGGATTCCGAGTGGCGCTCATCCCACAGCCCAACTGGAGGGATGACCTTAGGGATTTCAAGAAATTCGGCAAGCCAAAGCTCTTTTTTGGCGTGTCAGCCGGCTGCATGGACTCAATGGTAAACCACTACACCGCCAACAAAAGATTGAGGAGCAACGACGCCTACACTCCTGGTGGTGAGGCTGGTTTCCGTCCCGACCGAGCCAGCGTGGTCTATAGCAACATCTTGAAAAAGCTTTATCCCGATGTGCCCGTGGTGATTGGCGGCATCGAAGCCTCACTGCGCCGCGTGACGCATTACGACTATTGGGATGATTGCCTGAAGCCCTCCATTTTAGTGGATTCCAAAGCCGACATCGGGGTTTATGGCATGGGCGAATACACCATGGTGGAGATCGCCAGAGCCATCCAGCAAGGGAGAAAAGTCAGTGAGCTGACCGACCTCCAGCAGACCTTTTTCCTTCAGGACAAGAAACAACCCATGCCTGCTTTCGACGGCGAAACGATCGCATTGGTTCCCCATGAAATCTGCCTGAAGGACAAGCGGAAATACGCCTCCAATTTCAAGCACATTGAGGAGGAATCGAACAAGAAACACGCTGCCAGACTGGTTCAAGACGTGGGCAACCAGCGAGTCGTCATCAACCCACCCCTGCCCACCTTCACCACCGAGCAGATCGACGCCTCGTTCGACTTACCTTACACCCGACTGCCCCATCCGAAATATGCCAAGCGCGGTGCCATCCCGGCCTACGAGATGATCAAGCATTCCATCAACATGCACCGAGGCTGCTTCGGGGGATGCGCTTTCTGCACCATCTCTGCCCATCAAGGCAAGTTTGTGGCCTCCAGAAGCAAGGCTTCCATCATGCGCGAGGTGGAACAGGTAACCCAGATGGAGGACTTCAAAGGCTATATCAGCGATTTGGGAGGTCCGTCAGCCAACATGTATCGGATGCGAGGCAAGGACGAGAAGCTATGCGAGAAATGCGCCCGCCCCACCTGCCTCCAACCTTCTGTGTGCAAGAACTTGAACACCGACCACCATCCGCTGATCGAGATTTATCAAGAGGTGGACCGTCACCCGAAAGTCAAGAAAGCCACGGTAGGATCCGGCATCCGCTATGACCTGTTTTTGCACGACTGCACCCCCGAGGAGAACCAAGCCATGGGCTACGACGAGTATTTCCGCCAGTTGGTCACGAGGCACGTCAGCGGACGACTGAAGGTGGCGCCCGAGCACACCAGCGACGCCGTGCTGAAACTCATGCGCAAGCCGCGGTTCGACATGTTCGTCAAGTTGAAAAAGAAATTTGACTATCTCAACGAAAAGGAGCATCTCAACCAGCAACTCATCCCCTATTTCATCTCCTCGCATCCCGACTGTTACTTGGAAGACATGGCCGATTTGGCCGTGAAAACCAAGGAGTTGGGGTACCATCTGGAACAGGTTCAGGACTTCACCCCTACCCCGATGACTTTGGCTACGGAAATCTATTATTCCGGCTACAATCCATACACCTTGGAGCCCGTTTTTGTGGCCAAGAGCAAGGAGGAGAAACTCGCCCAGCAACGCTTCTTTTTCTGGTACAAGCCCGAGAACCGCGAATGGGCAAAGGCCATGTTGAAAAAACTGGGGCATCCCGAATGGATAAAAAAGCTTTTCGGTAAATAAAAAAGCATTACTTTTGCAGCAAAATTCAACAAAATATCCATCATGAAAAGACACATCATCGGAGCCATGTTGCTCATCGCCGCCCTGATTGTCACCGGTTGCGGCAACAAGAATCAGAAAAAGCAAGAAACCAAAGAAGTGAAAGAAGAAGTGAAAGCTGAACGCATGCTGATCATCGTTGATCCTCAGATCGACTTCACCACTGGCAGCCTCGCTACCGCCAAGGGTCCTGAGGCCATGGACCGTTTGGCCGAAGCCATCAATAACGGTGTTTTGGACAAATACACTTGGGTCATCGTCACCCAGGACGCCCACCCTGCCAACCACTGCTCCTTTGTGGAAAACGGCGGCGTGTTCCCGCCCCACTGCGTGCAGGAAACCGAAGGCATGAACGTGTATCCCGCCCTTCAGCAGGCTCTTGATTCCAACATGAACAGCATCGGCATCCACTACATGACCAAGGGTGATTTGGCCGATAAGGAAGAGTTCAGCATCTTCCAAAACGCCCGCAGCGGCGAAAAACTGACCAAGACCATTGAAGAGTTTGTTCAGTTTGAAGGCATCGACGTTTGCGGCATTGCCACCGACTATTGCGTTTATGAGACCGTCAAGGACTTGATGAACATCTATCCCGCCAAGCAGATCCGTGTGGTGACCAACTGCATTGCCGCTGTTGACGACAATGACACCAAGTTGGCTGACCTGATGAAGGAAAACGGCATTGAAGGAATCACATTTTAATGAGCAAATTCAAAGCGTTTTGTGAGCGGAAAAAGGTCGATCTCACCTGGCGCGCCTATTTCGTGGACGCGCTGGGTGCGATGGCTTTAGGCTTGTTTGCCTCGCTGCTCATCGGAACGATCTTCCAGACCTTGGGCGACAAGACCGGATGGGACGCTTTCGTGACCATTGCGAAATACGCCAAAGCTGCTACTGGAGCCGCCATTGCGGTGGCCATCGCCTATAAGCTCAGATGCGAGGGACTGGTGCTATTCAGTGCCATCGCCGTGGGCATTGCCGGCAACGAACTTGGCGGCCCTATGGGCGCCTATGTGGCCGTGCTGGTCGCCATTGAGTTAGGCAAGATGGTCTACAAGGAGACACAGGTTGACATTCTGGTCACGCCCGCTGTGGTGATCATTAGCGGCGTGCTGGTGGCGTTCGCCATCGGGCCTGCCATCGGCAGGCTGATGACCGCCCTCGGGGCGTTCATCGAGCACGCCACCCTGATGCAGCCCTTCTTGATGGGCATCATCGTGTCGGTGGTCATCGGCGCCGTGCTCACCTTGCCTATCAGCTCCGCCGCCATCTGTCTGGCCATCGGCCTCGGCGGCATCGCCGGCGGCGCAGCAACCGCAGGGTGCTGCGCACAGATGGTCGGCTTCGCCGTACTGAGCTTCAGGGAAAACCGTTGGGGAGGCCTCCTGGCACAAGGCTTAGGCACTTCCATGCTCCAAATGGGCAACATCGTAAAGAACCCACGTATCTGGATTCCACCAACTTTAGCTGCCGCCATCACCGGTCCCATAGCCACCTGCGTATTTCACCTTGAAAATGTACCCATCGGTTCTGGCATGGGCACCTGCGGACTCGTCGGCCCCATCGGCATCTACACCGCCATGCCCGAAGGCGGTGCCACGATGTGGATTGGCATGTTGCTGGTCTGCTTCGTGCTCCCCGCCCTTCTCTCTTGGCTCTTCGGATTGATATTAAGAAAGATCGGCTGGATCAAGGAAGGCGACCTTAAAATCGAGTGCTGATGGCAAAGCCTTTATCACCCGACCAAGTATTGGACAAAATGGCCAAGTACTGCGCCTACCAGGAGCGGTGCGTCAAAGACGTGACCGAAAAGCTGAAGACTTTCGAACTCACCCAGAAAGAAAAAGACGAAATCCTTGATTATCTGATTGATAACCGGTTCGTTAACAACACACGCTTCGCCCAAGCCTTTGTCAAAGGCAAAATCAACCAAAGCGGCTGGGGCTTGAACAAAATCCGTTTTCACCTGATGCAAAAAGGCATCGATAAGGAAATCATCGACGAAGCCTTGCAAACATACGACGAAGAGGCCTATCGCCAACGGCTCATCGACGTTCTGAAAATCAAGGCAAAGACCGTCAAGGCCGAAAACGACTTCGAAAGGAATCGAAAACTCGCCGCTTACGCCATGCAGAAAGGTTTTGAAGCCAATTTGGTGTGGGAGGTAATCAA
>LXOW01435877.1_pt1 | contig 16524 bp, 16 predicted proteins | sample 1368591 | NCBI WGS metagenome assembly LXOW01 (sample SAMN04884650, study PRJNA319009) | bovine gut metagenome | isolation source: Cow rumen | host: Bos taurus | place: Italy: Legnaro (PD) | collected 2014-07-09 | reverse complement strand
CTGTGATTATGTTGAAGGCATAAATTGAATATTTTTAGGTCTTTGGCATATTTAATTATCATGCTTTGCATGAAAAAATGAGGAGGATTTCCCAATGAACAAGAGCGAATTGATTGCTGCACTGGCCGAGAAAACTGATTTTTCCAAGAAAGATGCTGAAAAAGCTCTGAATGCATTCGTTGATGTTATCAGCGGTTCCCTGGCCAAGGGTGACAAGGTCCAGCTGATCGGCTTCGGCACCTTTGATGTGAAGAAGCGCCCCGCCCGTATTGCCCGCAATCCCCGGACCGGCGCCGAAATCAAGATCGCCGCTTCCAAGGCTCCTGCTTTCAAGGCCGGCAAAGCTCTGAAAGACAAAGTCAACACTCCTGCCAAGAAAAAGGGCAAGAAGTAATTGACCTTTCTGCCTGCAGGATTTTCATCCTGCAGGCTTTTTTCAGGTTTATACCAATTTACATTGATTATGCAAGGAACAGGATTATGAGAATTGACAAATATCTGAAAGTATCCAGAATCATCAAACGCCGTACGGTTGCGAATGAAGCCTGTACCGCCGGACGTGTTACCATCAACGATAAAGTCGCGAAGCCCGGCAGCGAAGTTATCCCCGGGGATATTATCGCAATCCGTTTCGGTGAACGCACAGCAAAGTACAAGGTATTGAGCGTTGCGGAAACTGTCCGGAAAGAGCAGGCTGCTGATCTGTTTGAAGCGCTTACCCCTTCTGTAACACTGCCGGAGGAGGCTGAATAATGCAAAAGCATGTCATCCTGGCTGCAGGCGGTTCCGGGACAAGAATGGGCACGGAGGAAAACAAAATCTTTTTGTCCGTATGTGGTCAGTCTGTCCTTTCCCGCAGCATTCAGTTGTTTGATCGGCTGATTGACAACATGATGATTGTGTGCAGAAAAGAAGACCTTTCCGGAATTGAAAACATTGTCTCCTCCTCATCTGTATCATTTTCCATTCATATCACAACCGGCGGTCCTTCGCGTCAGTCCTCTGTACTTAACGGGCTGAAAGCTTTGCAGGCTTCGCCGGATGATATCGTACTGGTCCATGACGCCGCCCGCTGTCTGACACCGCGATCTGTGATCCAGAGCGTCCTGGAATCCTGTATCGCACACGGAAGCGGAGTTCCGGGTATTCCTGCCGTCAACACAATGAAAAAGTCTGATGACGGACAGACGATTTCCTGCACGGTGGACCGCGCGCACCTCTATGAGATCCAGACACCGCAGGGTTTTCGATACAACACCTTGCTGGAAGCGTCGCTCCGGGCCGAAAAAGACCATTTTTCTGCCACGGACGATGCATCCATAGCAGAATACTGCGGAATTCCTGTTTTCCTGACCTTTGGATCCAGGCAAAACATCAAAATTACTGAGAAAGAAGATTTGCCGATTGTGAATGCAATCCTTGATAATAAAACGCTTTCCCATCGGATTGGAATGGGATATGACGTTCATCAGCTTACTGCGAACAGGAAACTGATCCTGTGCGGCGTTGATATTCCTTATGAACTGGGCCTTCTTGGTCACAGCGATGCGGATGTTGCCCTGCATGCCCTGATGGATTCCATGCTCGGAGCCGCAGCGCTTGGAGATATCGGAAAACATTTCCCCGATACAGAAGAACAGTACAGGGGAATATCTTCCCTTGTACTGCTCCAGAAAACATATGAATACGTGCGGAATGCGGGATACATTCTGGGCAACGCGGATATCACAATTGTCGCTCAAAAGCCAAAGCTGGCTCCTTATATCCCGCAGATGATCCGGAACATCAGCGATCTGCTGCAATGCAGCCCGTCTCAGATCAGCATTAAGGCAACAACCACGGAAAAGCTTGGTTTTGAAGGCCGCGGTGAAGGCATCTCCGCGCAAGCTGTATGCCTTCTGTGCCGGGCAGATTAATTCAACATAACGAGCATCTTCTGATATCCTTCCGGAATTGCCTGAATCAGCACCGGATACAAAGCAAGGAAATTGGTGCTTATTTCGGTTGCAAATGGTGTAATTCCCTGTGCAGTAGTAATTTCCTCAAAGGAAATCTCTGTTTTCCCTGCAGTGCTGACCGCATCATCTGAGGTTTTCACCCCAACGATAAACCGGTTTTCTTCAGCCCCGCTGAAATGGAATTCCATTGTCAGGACGGGGTTTTCATTTACAGACAGTGTTCCGTTAAACACCACAGACTCCATATCATTTGAAGGTATAAACAGGCCGTTTATAAGAATTTCACGAAGTTTAGGCAGGAGCGAGAATGTCCAGGTACTTTCCAGTATAGGCTTGTTTTCCCGGGCTGCACGATACCCGTTTTTTCCTGCATCTGCAAGCAGGACGGACTGAATCTTCACAGCGTTTTCAGCGGTTTCAGTCATTTCAGTGTCCAGATAATAGTTCTTTCCCTCTTCTGCAGATCCTAAAAGGATTTTGATTCGCTTCTGTACGGAGAAGTCAAAGGACACTGTAGCCATAGTTGCATCACCGCTGATGATGTTCAGCGTCAAATATTTTCCGCTGTCATATACTTGATACTGAATGTATGCATTCAACAGCTCTTCAGAGCCCGCACCGGGGAGAAATCCGTTGACAAAGGAGTGTGCTGATCCGGCTTCATTATAGCCCGGAAGAGATTCCATGAATGTAACCAGATCTGAGATGGCCAGCCTGCCGGTCTGCATGGTTTTTGCTTCATCAAACAGGTCACCCGAGTAGATCCCGTTCGTCTGAGTACCCTGGGCAATAATCCCTGATTCGCTGATGATGTCCATGATCCCCGGAACGGAAAGAGAAAGCTCATCGCCTAACGAATGAAAAAGTTTTTCAAAATCCATTTCCCCGGGAATGGAAACCATATATGACGGAAACAGGCTGGAGAATACCAGTAAATCCTGTTCCCTGGCCAGAATGCTTCCTGTAATTTTATTTTCATTGTCAGTTCTCTGCACCGTCAGTTCGATCTCCAGATGTGCGTCCTGAGCCAGTGCAGTCCCGGCAGCAAAAATCATCACAAGGACCAACACAATACATTTTCTGAACATGATCCGATGCTCCTTTATGTATCAGACGCTACCATTTTCAGCATCCACCGGTACTTCCGTGTCAGATGGAGCCTCCGCAGGCTCCGCCGGAGCTTCCGTAGCTTCTTCCGTCCCTGGTATTTCCTCCGGCGCCGATGTGGCAGCCGGTTCAGCCAGTTTGATTTCTTCCGGCGTCCTATCAAGATCCTTATCCGCATCTTCAATCCACTGGTCTTTCAGCTTCATGAATTCATCGCATGAGTACCTGACCGCATCAAGCGCATTGGCCACATCAAAAGGAGCAAACAGCCACTGGGATGCAGTTTTGACTTTCCCGGCCAGTGTGAAGTTGTATTCACCCTGTGTAACGGCGCAGGATATTTCCAAAGTTGTCGGGCTGGAAAGCTGCATTTTGCTGGAATAGTGAAGGTCAAGCGTTGTATTTGCGTCCGGTATCTCTGGAATCTCTACCGTGGCAAACGGTTCAGGAAGAGAGGATATATCCCTTGCAATGCTGATGACATAATGGTCCTCTTCATGTGTCCTAGTCTCATCTTCATCATCATATTTATCATGGGTTTTTTTAACTTTGATTCTGAGTGCAAGGTTTTTCCAGTCCTGAACCTTCTTTTCAATACGAGCAAACCGGATTTCCTCTTCGTAGGAATCGCTTTCAGGACTGAAGCTTACCGGCAGATTCAGATAATAGACACCACGGCTCCCGGACAGAAGAACTGATTTGCGGAGTTCGTCGCTTTCAATCTGAACAAAGGAAAAACCGGTCCTGGCATCTTCAAGCGGCAGTGTCAGTGAACTGTGAATCATTTCTCCAAGGGTGGATACTTCCTTTGTAAATACAATCTCTCCGGAGAGGTCCAGGTGTTTCATGGCATCCAGATAGAAATATCCAAAGTTCGGATTCAGGTACATGTCAATCTGTTCCTGGGAAAGCGTTGCCCGCAGAATATTCATTGCAGCTTCATTTTCTGAAATGGAGCGAACGAGTTCAGTTACGGCGCTGTAAACAGTCTCAACCGGAATCCGGAATTCCTGTGTAAGACGCGGCGTGCCTTGTCCGTCAGAGTGGATGGTAATGTCAGATTTAAAGGATGAGATCCACACTTCAATCTGCTTCTCAAATGGTTCGGTATTCAGCGTATTGTCCTCGCCCTTCATATCTGCAAGAATCATCCGCAGAATATCAGGAAAGATGGAAGGATTTTCTCCTTCAGCATTCAGCCTGGAATTGATAAAAGTGTCAATATCGGGAAGCTGAAACGGTTTGTCCCCAAGCAAATCACTGCGAAGATAATACTTGTTGTCAAGGATGCTAAATTCAGTCAGGTTCTTCCTGTCTTCATTTTCACCGGGTTGATAAATGTAATAGTGAACGTTGTTTTCTGACCGGATACCGCGAATCTCAAATTCCGCATTGGCCAGGGCATGGATAAGCGGCTCTTTTTCAGCGCTCGCATTTGAATGAATAACAAAAGATCCTTTCAGTCCGCTGCCAACTTCCAGCTGGCGCTGCATCTTGAATGGCAGTGTATATCCGGCCGCAAATGCGGAGGAAATGCTGAAAAGGAACAGGACAACTGTCAGAAGGCAGCATAGTTTTTTCTTCATGTCTTTGGCTCCTTACCCGTCATTGTGTGCTGACGATTGTATTCCATAATGAATCCGGAATTCCTTCACGGAAAAACGCCTGGTCTTCCGCCGGAAGCTTCATCAGTTTTCGCAGGATCTCTGAATACAGTTTCTCTGTGATCCGGCTGAAATCCGCCTCACTTACATGAACCGTTTCCGGCTGGCCGGATGAAACCGGTACCGAGATCCCGGCCGTCAGGGACAAAATAGCCCTGATATGTACCTTTTCTATTTTATCTTTTTTGCTGATTATTTCAAGTGTTCCGGTCCAACTATTCTGTTGCAGAGCTGTCCACTCCATAAGAATAGTTTTGGAAGAATTGACGTTATTCACTTTCTCAGTATCCTTCACGGAGCCTGTCAGGCTGTTTTCCTTCAGGGTAAGGTCAACTTCGAATTTCCCCTGTTTCCGGACACGGTTTTCCAGAACATCTGTTTCTTCAGTCCAGGTCAGCTTTTCGCTCCCGTCTTCTCCTGTCTGCAGAATGTAACTCAGAATCAGGTTGTTCCTGGCCGTCCTTTTTTCGTCCGGTGTTCTCAGCTGAAGTTCATCCTTCGCATACCCATCGCGGCGAACAGTTTTCCATTCGAGGCGGATATCCCGGATGTCATTCTCCGCCCACGATGCTTTACCGCTGTAGGAAGCTTTCAGCAGTTTGTTGTCTTCCGTATACAGAAGAGTAAATCCTTGTCTCCCGGTAAATACCATCTTCGCCAGATTCGGATCGCAGCATGTGAATTCCGGACTCTTAAGGAACTGCTGAAGATAGCCGTTCATTTCCTCATCCGACAGTTTCAGCACGATTTTGCAGGATGCAGTCCCATAATTCCTATACTTCTCCGTGGTTTTTGACCTGGAAACCTTGTCCGGAAAAGAATCAGGCAGTTTTTCAAGGAAACCGGATACAGCATCCAGTGATAGCCGTATTTTCCGGCTTCTCTCGATTTTGGCAGCTTCACCGGTTGAAACAGGGAGAAGATTCATTTCCGTGTATTCCGGAATATCTGAACAACTGTAATAATGTTCACGATCCGGAGCCAGAACTGTCTGTTTCATTCCGGAATAGTCAAATGAAAGGATACTGAATAGTTCTTCATTGTCCAGAGACACCGTCACTTCTGATTCTTTTTCACCGGTAATCCCTGAAAACCGGACATGTTTCAGAATGCGGTTAAGCTGTTCCGTACGGTTTTCATCGAGTTGCGGAATCTTTATGATTTCCGCGGCAAGTTCAAACGAAACCGGTTCTCCTTCTCCGGGAAAAGCCAGGAAGTCCTGCATTCCGGCTGCAAATATCTGTGCAGGGAACAGGAGCATGAGGCTCAGCAGCAACAGAAAAATCTTTTTTTTCATCTGTGTCACATCCGTTCAGGCTTCTGCCGAAGTTTCAAAGAACAACCGAAGCCGTGAAAAAATCTCTTCTGGCTGTACCATGCGATTGATTTCATTCCGGACTTTTGCAGAATCGCGCAGCCCGTGCAGATACCAGCCGATATGCTTACGCATCTCACGAACAGCAATTCGTTCCGGCCTGGAGGAAAGCATCCTTTCATAATGGAGCCGAATCATTTCAGACCGCTCCGTCAGCGATACCTTCTGGGGTGTTTCCCCGGAAAGGAGCGATTTGATTTCCCTGAAGATCCATGGGTTTCCAAGCGCTCCGCGCCCGATCATGATCCCGTCCACATCTGTTGTACGCAGTTTCCGCACTGCATCTTCAGCAGTGAAGATGTCGCCGTTGCCGATAACCGGTATACCAACACTCTTTTTCACTTCAGCGATGATATCCCAGTCTGCCGCACCTGAATATTGCTGTTCCCTGGTACGGCCATGCACCGTCAGTTGCCGGATACCGGCATCCTCCGCCATTCGTGCAATTTCAAGGGCATTGATATGTTCCCGGTCCCAGCCGATCCGCATCTTGACAGATACCGGCAGCATGGAAGCTTTTACGGTTTTTTCCATCATTTCGCGTGCAATTTCAGGGACGCGGAGAAGGCCGCTTCCTTCTCCCGAGCAGGCTACTTTTCGTGCCGGACATCCCATGTTCAGATCAATCCCGTCATAGAAGCCGAGACGGCTGATTACGCCGGCTGCCTTCGCTACGGTATCAGGATCTTTTCCAAACAATTGCAGGATCAGTTTTTTCTCCCCCGGTCCCCTTTCCATCAGTTCCCGGGTAACACGCTGTTCCGGTGCACACAGATATCCCATTGCACTGATCATTTCAGTATAGGCTGTATCGCATCCCTGTTCAAAACAGATGGTCCGGTAAATATGGTCTGTTACACCGCACAGGGGGGCGAGGGCAATCTGCTGCATGATGAATACCCGCTCCAAAAAATAATATCAGCTCATTATACCGGAAACAATACGGCATAACAAGCTGATAAAAGCGTTATTACAGGAAAATCACTTTGTGCCGAAGAGGCGGTCACCCGCATCGCCGAGGCCGGGAACAATGTAGCCGTGATCATTCAGATGATCATCCAGTGCTGCAACATAAATATCAACATCCGGATGGTCCTTCTGGATTCTCTTGATGCCTTCCGGAGCAGCGATCAGGTTTACCAGCCGCATATGATGGCATCCGCGCTGTTTGATAAAGTTGATGGCGGCACTTGCACTGCCACCGGTGGCCAGCATTGGATCGAGGATCAGCAGTTCTCGGTTCTCACTGTCTTCCGGAAGCTTGCAGTAATATTCAACAGGCTCAAGCGTCTTCGGATCGCGGTACAGGCCAATGTGACCGACACGTGCGGCAGGAACCAGGTTGATAACCCCGTCCACCATGCCAAGGCCGGCACGAAGAATCGGAACAATTCCAAGTTTTTTGCCGGAAAGCACCTTGCATTTGCATGTGGTGATGGGCGTTTCAACTTCAATTTCTTCTGTTTCAAGATCGCGGGTAACTTCAAAAACCATCAGCATGGCGATCTCAGATAGCAGCTCGCGGAATTCTTTCGTCCCGGTGTTTTTGTCACGCATGATACTCAGTTTGTGCTGAATCAGCGGATGATCAAAGACCACAACTTTACTCATTTTGTTTTCCCTCCAACGCTCGGATTTCTGTTCGGATTCCCCTTTGTTTATTTTATCAGAAATCTGTTCTGTTCGCAACAATTGAAGCAAGGAAGATGCACGATTCGTTGACATGTTTTCATCAGCACTTTATAATGTTTTTATAAGTCGAAAGGAGAACGCAGATGCTTTCTGTCCCATATTCCAGGATGCTTTTTGGTGTTGTGCCCTGGTACAGTTTTCTGATTGTGATCGGGGCGGCTTTTGCTGTTTTCCTTGCATCGAAAGAAGAAAAGCGTGCCGGCCTCCCCAAGGGCACAATCATCGATTTCGCGTTGATTGCACTTCCCTGCGGGATTATCGGTGCGAGAATCTATTATGTCGCTTTTTCCTGGCCACAGTTCAAAGATGATCTTCTTTCCATCCTGAGAGTATGGGAAGGCGGTATCGCCATTTACGGCGCTGTTATCGCGGGGCTCCTTGCCGGATGGATTTTCTGCAGGGTAAAGAAAATCTCTTTCCTTGCCCTGTGCGATGTAATTGCTCCCGGCCTGATCCTGGCACAGGCGCTTGGCCGCTGGGGTAATTATTTTAACCAGGAAGCATACGGCCTTCTGATCACCAACCCCTCGCTCTGTTTTTTCCCGTTTGGTGTGCAGATTCAGGGAGCCAGCGGGCTTGAATGGCATATGGCCACCTTTTTCTATGAATCGCTGTGGAATATCTTTGTCTTTATCTTCCTGATGATCGCCCGCAGAAAGTGGTTCAGGTACCGTGGCGATGTTTTCTTCTTCTACGCGTTCCTGTATGCCTGCGGAAGGCTGATCATTGAAGATTTCCGTATGGATTCTCTTTATGCTTCATCTTCCATCCGGATCAGCCAGCTTCTGAGTGTTATTGTCTGCCTGTTCCTGCTTATCCGCTATGTATGGTTATTCCGTACCACTGAGAAAGTTCATTCTCCCCTTACAATTTTTCCGGTTTTTCTTGCTGTTGTCACAGATCTGGCAGCATCCCTCTGGCTTTCCGGCCTTCTTCATACAGACTTTCCTGTCCTTACGCGCTTCCTCCTGCTCGCAGGCTGCAGCACTGTGAATATCATTTCCCTTTTCATACTGTACGGAAGATGTTCGGAAGGAGAGTTGATTTATGCCGACATCAAAGAGTAAAAATCTCCTTTACCGCGCTGCGCTTCCCTTCATCTCACCTTCCATTCCGAAAAATCCGGTCAAACGCGTCACCGGTCATCCACTGATTACAGAAAATAAACTGTCCGCATTACTGCGCAGGAACCATATAACCGGAGCTGCGCTGTGCCTGCAGTCCGGACAGGATACATCCCAGATTTTTACACAAGCTGTCCATACCAGTCTGGTGGCGGATGAAAACACCTATTTCCGTGTTGCTTCCATTACAAAAATGGCAACGGCCTTTCTATGTACAATCCTGATGGATCAGGGGCTCCTGGATCCGGAAGCTCCTGTTGATGAGCTTTTGCCGGAAGGAAAGCAAGTTGATGAACTCCGGGAAATCCGGGTGCATCATCTTCTCTCTCACACCTCCGGACTCGCAGACCCTCACGGTCTGGAAGGGTTGCTGCTGAAAAGAGCCCCCTATACGGAAGCGATAAAAGGATGCAGGTTCCATGCTCCGGGCGAAGTATTCCGTTATTCCAATCTTGGATTCGGCTTGATTGGATGCATCCTGGAGTCGATCTTCGGCCAGTCTGTTGAACAGGTCTATCAGCAGTATCTGTTTCACCCACTGAACCTTGATGCTTCCCTGGAAGGGGCGTCTCTCCCGGAAGATCGGATCATGCCGGTCATCCGGATCCTGCCCTATCATACAGGAACCGGCATACGGGTCACACGACTGGGACGCCTTCCGATCACCCATCCTGATTCAATGCTCCACTATGGCTATACAGCCGGTAGCATGTATATTACGCTCCCCTCTCTTCTCCGGCTGACTGCCTGTATCCGTGATCATGGATCACAGTTTCTTTCTTCCAGTTATGCGAATTATATGAAACAGGATGTCATTTCTTACGGGGATGTTTCTCCCACACTTTCCTACGGGCACGGCTTATTGATCGTGCGGGACAGGCGTATTTCCGATTCAACCGTCTATGGCCACCAGGGATTTGCCTACGGCTGCGTGGACGGCGCTTTCTGGGAAGAATCCACCGGTAATATCCTGCTTTCTTTGAATGGCGGCTGCAGTGAGTCCAGAAGCGGACGGTTTGGAACCGCGAACCTCGATCTTTGCCGCTGGGCCTTCAGAAAGGAACTGCCGGTATGGAAATAATCCGTTCCATTGACACAATCCGGAATAAAACGAAAATCACTTTTGAAAGCGGATGGCAGGTCTGGCTTCCGAGCCGTCTTGTGCTGCCTTTTCCGCTGTCAGAAGGAACCGAAGTGGACCGTACCTCCTTTGAGAAAACAATTCTTCTTATTCAGTATCCTTCCGCATTGGATCAGGCTGTCGCAATGCTCGCCCGTCGTCCTCACAGCAAGGGCGAAATTGAAAGAAAACTGGAAAATGCCCACTATGACGATGAGGTAATCGGTCTGGTCCTTTATAAGCTTGAAAAAGAAAAGCTGCTTGATGACCTTGATTTTGCCCGGCAATGGGTAGAATCCCGGATGCATAAATATGGTGCAGGCCGCATTCGGCAGGAGTTGCGTATGAAGGACATTGATCCGGAAATGATTGATGAAGTTCTCGAAGCCGCCACAGAAGACGAACAGCTGCAGCACGCGGTTGATTTTGCCCGTAAGAAACTGAAAACCATCCGTGTTTCCGATGACCGGCAAAAAGTATTCAGGAATACGGTAGCAGCTCTTGTGCGCCGCGGATTTTCATGGGAGACAGCAAGAAAAGCATTTGAAATTGCTTCTGACAGTCTCATCGAAGATATATAAAAACCGGCAGCTTACGCTGCCGGTTTTATGAACCGTTGGATCACTTTTTGTCTGCGATGGCAGCCTGCGCTGCGGCCAGACGGGCGATCGGCACACGGAACGGAGAGCAGCTCACATAGTCCAGGCCGATCTTGTGGCAGAACTCGACGGAGCTCGGATCTCCGCCATGCTCGCCGCAGATACCCACATGGAGTTTCGGATTGGCGGGACGTCCGAGTTTGATGGCCATATCCATCAGCTTTCCAACGCCGTGCTGATCCAGCTTCGCGAAAGGATCAAATTCGAAGATCTTGGTGTCGTAATATGCACCCAGGAACTTGCCGGCATCGTCACGGCTGAAGCCGAAGGTCATCTGGGTCAGGTCGTTGGTGCCGAAGCAGAAGAAATCAGCTTCCTTCGCGATTTCATCCGCAGTCAGAGCGGCACGCGGGATTTCGATCATCGTACCGACTTCATATTCCAGTTTATCCGGAAGCTGCGATTTCGGCATTCGCGGTTTCCACTACGACATCCTTGACGTACTTCAGTTCTTTCAATTCGCATACCAGTGGAATCATGATTTCCGGTTTCACGTTCCAATCCGGATGAGCCTTCTTGGTTTTGATGGCAGCACGGATCACAGCCTTTGTCTGCATCTTTGCAATTTCAGGATACGTGACCGCAAGGCGGCATCCGCGGTGGCCCATCATCGGGTTGAATTCATGCAGGGAAGAAATAATATTCTTGATGGTTTCAACGCTCTTGTTCTGCGCCTTGGCCAGCAGGGCAATTTCTTCTTCACTGTTGGGAACAAACTCATGAAGCGGAGGATCCAGGAAGCGGATGCATACCGGATATCCTTCCAGTGCTTCGTACAGTTTTTCAAAGTCGCTCTGCTGATACGGCAGAATCTTGTTCAGCGCAGCTTCACGCTCTTCGACAGTGTCAGAGCAGATCATCTCACGGAAAGCAGCAATTCTTTCCGGCTCAAAGAACATGTGCTCCGTACGGCAAAGACCGATGCCTTCTGCGCCGAGCTCGCGGGCTTTCTTTGCATCTTCGGGCGTATCTGCATTTGTGCGGACACGCAGCTTACGATATTTATCGGCCCAGGCCATAATCCGTCCAAACTCACCGGCAATGGTAGCATCCACAGTAGGAATCAGTCCGTCATAAATCTTACCGGTTGTTCCATCGATGGAAATGCAGTCGCCTTCGTTGTAAGTCTTTCCGGCCAGAGTAAACTTCTTGTTTTCCTCATCCATAATGATCTCGCCGCAGCCGGATACGCAGCACTTGCCCATGCCGCGGGCTACAACAGCCGCATGGCTGGTCATACCGCCGCGGACGGTCAGAATGCCCTGTGCGCTCTTCATGCCGGTAATATCTTCCGGAGAGGTCTCCAGGCGGACCAGAACAACTTTTTCACCACGCTTGGCCCAGTCTTCTGCGTCTTCCGCAGTGAACACAACTTTACCGCAAGCAGCACCGGGAGAAGCTCCGAGGCCTTTTCCGATCGGTTCCGCTTTCTTCAGGGCAGCGGCATCGAACTGCGGATGCAGCAGCGTATCCAGGTTCCGGGGATCAATCATGGAAACAGCTTCCTCTTCGGAACGCATTCCCTCGTCCACCAGGTCGCAGGCAATCCGCAGGGCAGCCTGTGCAGTACGCTTGCCGTTGCGGCACTGCAGCATATAGAGTTTGCCGTTTTCAACGGTGAATTCCATATCCTGCATATCGCGGTAATGTTTTTCGAGCAGGGCACAAACCTTGACGAATTCGTCATAAGCGCCCGGGAACTGTTCTGCCATCTGGGCAATGGGCATCGGCGTGCGCACGCCGGCAACAACGTCTTCACCCTGGGCATTGACCAGGAACTCACCCATCAGTTTGTTTTCGCCGGTTGCGGGATCGCGGGTAAACGCAACGCCGGTACCGGAATTGTTGTTCAGGTTGCCGAACACCATGGGCATTACGTTGACAGCGGTACCCCAGCTGTACGGAATGTCATTGTCACGGCGGTACACATTGGCGCGGGGATTGTCCCAGGAACGGAAAACCGCTTTGATGGCTCCCATCAGCTGTTCCTTGGGATCAGAGGGGAAATCGGAACCGATCTTGGATTTGTATTCTGCCTTGAACTGGCCAGCCAGTTCCTTCAGGTCTTCCGCCGTCAGCTCCACGTCGAACGTAACACCTTTTTTGGCCTTCATTTCATCGATCAGCTGTTCAAAGTACTTCTTGCCGACTTCCATGACGACGTCGGAATACATCTGGATGAACCGGCGATAGCTGTCATAAACAAAGCGGGCAAATTTAGGATCATCGTTTCCGGCGATCATTGCTGCCACAACTTCATCGTTCAGACCGAGGTTCAGAATCGTGTCCATCATACCGGGCATGGAAGCACGTGCGCCGGAACGGACAGAAACAAGCAGCGGATTCTTCAGATCGCCAAACTTTTTCCCGTTGATCTCTTCCATCTTGGCGATATATTCCATGATCTGGGCCTGAATCTCATCGTTGATCTGCCGGCCGTCCTCATAATACTGGGTGCAGGCTTCGGTAGAAATGGTAAACCCCTGAGGAACAGGAAGACCGATATGCGTCATTTCAGCCAGATTGGCGCCTTTGCCGCCAAGCAGCTCACGCATGGTAGCGTTTCCTTCGCTGAAGAGGTAGAGATACTTTTTGGACATGAATGATTCCTCCTCGATTATTTTACATGCATGAAATTCAAAGCAGATGTAACCCACGTTAACTTCCATACAACATTTAATTATATCTGCTGGACCATGAGTTTGCAAGTATTTTATATATCTGTATTTCCCGGCTGTCCTGATTTACCTGTCTTCGTTTTTTTACGCCGGGACGCCTCAATCATCTGCCCGGCATATTCCCTCGCATCCTGTGTAATGCCTTCCGCACCACTGATCATCCGCGCGATCTCGTTTCGTCTCTGCTCAGAATCCATTTCTTCGACTTCCGTAACCGTTCTGTCATTCCGGACCGATTTATGTACAAGATACTGATGATCTGCCGCAGCGGCAATCTGCGGCAGGTGGCTGATACATATCACCTGCTGATGCCTGGAAATGGATATCATTTTTTCAGCTACCGCCTGCGCCATCCGTCCGCTGATACCTGTATCAATTTCGTCAAATATCATCGTCGGTACGCCGCTGCGTCCCGATTCGATCGTTTTAACCGCCAGCATCAGACGGCTCAGTTCTCCACCGGAAGCAATCCTGGACATGGGTTTAAGCGGTTCGCCGGGATTTGGACTGATCAGGAAGGAAATCCTGTCATCCCCTGCAGGTGACGGCATAATTGGTTTGCCGGTAAGATTTTCTTCAAAATGTACACTGATGATCGTATGCTCCATGCCCAGGTCTTTCAGCTCAGCCATCATTTTTTGTTCAAATCCTGCGGCAATTTCTTTTCGGCTTTCTGTCAGTTCTTTCGCTTTTGCCCTGTATGCAGCCAGAAGTTTTTTATGCTCCGCGCCTGTTTTCTGCAGCCGGCTGTCCAGTTCCTGCAATGTACGGTATTCCTCTTCCATCTCTTTCTGATGCAGGAGAACGTCCGTTTCTTCCGGCCCGTATTTCTTTAAAATTCTATGAACAGACTCCAGTCTGTTTTCTGTTGCGTTCAGCTTGTTTTCGTCAAAGTCATATTTCTCATTCAGCGCGTTCAGGTCCTGCATTACTTCTTCCAGTTCATAATAAAGACTTTCGCATTTTTCCGCTGCTTTATCAAACGCCGGATCCTCACCGCTCAGATTTCTGAGTTCCTTTGCGGCAGTCTGAAGATTATGAAGCGCGTCCGGACGGTCTCCGCCATCACCGGTCAAAGCGCAGATCAGGCTGATCTTCTCATGAATACGGGAAGCCTTGTGAAGCAGGCGGGATTCTTCTGCCAGTTTCTCTTCCTCTCCGGGCTGTACGGCAGCTTTATGCATTTCTTCAAGTTCACGCTTCAGGATATCCTCTCTGCGTTCCCTTGTTTCATTCATTTTGACGATCTTTGCGTAAGCCCTGTGATTTGTGATAAACCGTTGGTAAGCCTCCGCAATTTCAGTCAGCAGCAACTGATGACATTCATCGCCCATCAGGTCAAGGTATGACAAATGCTTCTCCTCATCTGCCAGGAACTGATGTTCACTTTGTCCGTGGAGATTCAGCAGGCAGGCTGCCGTTTCCTTCAGGACAGAAACGGGAACAGGAACTCCGTTAATCCGGCAGATATTCCGACCGGTCATGGAGATTTCACGGTAAAACGTCAGGGATTGTCCGTCATAATCGATCTGCTCCCTGCCGAGGATGTCCGCACAGGCGTTTCCGGGTTCGGTTTCAAATTCAGCTTCAACAGAGGCTTTCTCGCATCCCGTACGGATCAGCTCCCGGTCAGCTCTGCCTCCAAGCAGCAGTGTGACAGCATCCACAATGATGCTCTTGCCGGCACCCGTTTCGCCCGACAGAACCACCATGCCCTCATGAAAGGATACGGTAATATGCTCAATCAGCGCCACATTATGGATAATCAGCGTGCGAATCATGTATTCTCTCTTTTCTTCCGGTTATTCTTTTCCGGCCAGTTTCCGGATCCTGTCCGCAATTTCAGCCGTATCGTTTTCGTTACGTACAGCAAGGAATATCGTATTGTCTCCGGCGATCGTGCCGAGTACTTCCTTCCAGTTCATGGTATCAATTGCTTCCGCTGCCACATTAGCAGATCCGCTGAGCGTTTTGATCACAACCATCTGTCCGGCATAATCCACGCTGAGGGTGGAATCTGACAGCAACCGGATCATCCGGTCGTTCGCCTGCAATTCATGGCGTCCGGGTTTCGCATAGCGGTAATCGCTTTGGCGGCCGGCAATCTTGATCAGGCGGAGATCCTTGATATCACGGGAAACAGTAGCCTGCGTAACTTTATACCCTATTTCCCGCAGGCGGTTGGCCAGCTCTTCCTGCGTTTCAATCTCTTCGTTCTCGATCAGCCGCAGTATTTCGTTCTGCCTGTCTGTTTTCATTGCACAACCTGCTTTCTCAGTATTTAGAACCCCATTCAATCAACTTGCTCCGGACAAGAGAAAAAAAGTGGTAAGGATGAATCCGGAGAAGGCATATTTTTCGTTCGGATCCTGTTATGATAATCTCATCGCCGGCTTCCAGCTTTGCGCAATCCATTCCGTCGATCTGCAGCTCCGCGGTCTGTTTCCTTTCCGGATGAAGGCGGAAAGATATTTCAGAGGTTTCCGCCACTACACAGGGACATGTCTGAAGGCTGTGGGCACACACCGGTGTCAGGATAATACAGTTCATGCCGGGCTGCACAATTGGCCCGCCGGCGGAAAGCGAATAACCTGTTGACCCGGTAGGCGTAGCCGCAATCATTCCGTCCGCAGTGAAGGTTCCGAACAGTTCCCCGTTTACGCTGCATTCCACCTGAATCAGCCGTGCGAAACCTCCGCGGGTAACCACAGCGTCGTTCAGTGCAGGAATGCACCTTCCATCCGGCAGACGTACATTCAGCAAAAAGCGTTCTTCCATCTGATAATCGCCGTTCAGAATGGCTTTCAGGCATTCCGTCAGATGTTCCGGCTCTTCTTCGGTCAGGAAACCGACCGTTCCAAGATTAATTCCCATCAGGGGGATTTCATGCGCCATGGCCATCCGCGCGCCGATCAGGAATGTTCCGTCTCCGCCGAATGTCAGGATCAGGTCCACGCTGTCCAGATCATCTTTTTCATCCTGCAGATATACGGTTTCAATGTTGTTTTCAGAGAAAAAGGATGCGGCAACGCCCGCCATCCGGACTGCCTCTGCTTTGTCCGGATTGGTAATCAGGCCGATTTTCCTGAACAAGAAGACATCGCTCCTCTCGCTGGATTGACAGTATTTTATCATGCGGTGTATATT
>LXOW01439610.1_pt1 | contig 16528 bp, 28 predicted proteins | sample 1368591 | NCBI WGS metagenome assembly LXOW01 (sample SAMN04884650, study PRJNA319009) | bovine gut metagenome | isolation source: Cow rumen | host: Bos taurus | place: Italy: Legnaro (PD) | collected 2014-07-09 | reverse complement strand
GGTGATCCTGATAATTCTGGCTATGACCTTAAGGGACAGAATCAGGTTTATCTTAGAGGCGAGGTATATGTTGGATGGGGAATCATCGATCCTTCAGCATTTTCTATCGTTAAGACCAACGCTTCAGCATAAGGAGAGAATGGATGCTTTATAGAAATAAAAAGACAGGCATTGAGCTTGAGGTTAATTCGGTGATCATTTCTCCGGATTATGAACTTGTTTCTGCGAATGAAAAAGAGCCTTGTGAGAATATCCCTGAAGAGGAAACAATCACAGAGGTTCCTGTTGAGGAGGCTCCCATCGAGGAGCCTTCTCCTGTTAAGAAATCAAGCTCAAAGAAGAAAGGAACTAAGAAATGAATCAGCCTTTTGCAACAGTTGAAGATCTACAAAGATTATATAGGCCGTTATCGGCAGAAGAGCAGTCGAGAGCTGAGGCTCTTCTCCCTTTGGTATCTGATGAGATCAGAGTCCTTGGAAGAAATTACGGGAAGGACATTGATGCTGCAATCGCAAAAGATAGCGCTTATGCAAGCGTTGTCAAGATAGTGACTTGTGATGTGACATTCAGGATCCTTAGACAGAACACCGAAGGAGATGCAATGAGTCAGGAATCTCAGTCGGCTCTTGGCTATTCGTGGTCAGGGACTTTTGCTGTTGCCGGGGGTGGTATAGCAAATTCGATTCTTAACAATGATCTTAAAAAGCTTGGGCTGCTTAAGCAGCAGATGGGAAGTGAGTTCTTATGGCGAGGCTGTCAGGTATCAGAGGTATCAGCGTAATTTTATATGACGAGATCCAGATCGGGACAGATAACTTGGGAAATCCTATTTACGAGGTGAATCCTGTTGAAGTTGAGAATGTCCTTGTGGGTGAGCCTACATCTGATGAGATTGTCTCATCGACTCAGCTCTTTGGAAAAGAAATCAAATATATGCTGGGAATTCCTAAGGGCGACACGCACGACTGGACAAATAAAAAAGTCACATGGACAGATGCTTATGGAGTTACGCACACAGTCCAGACATTTGGCTTCCCTATTACCGGAATAGAGGAGAATATTCCGAAACAACTTCCATGGCATATGAAAGTAAGGTGTGCAGATTATGGCTAAAGTGGATTTCAAATTAAATAGAGAAGGTGTCAGACAGCTTCTTAAGTCTCCCGAAATGCAGAGCATCTGTCTTGAATATGCAAACAGTGCTCTCGGAAGACTTGGTCCCGGCTATGAAGTCAGTACACACTCAGGAAGGAACAGAGTAAATGCTGAAGTTAAAGCTGAGACATTTGCGGCCAGAAGAGACAATCTCAAGAATAATTCGATTCTTAAGGCGGTACGAGGATGATCATTGAAGAGATTATGAGAAATTATCTATCTGAGAAGATGAGCGTTCCTGTCTTAACGGAAATTCCCAAAAGGAATATTCCCAAGCAATATTACTTAATCGAAAAGACAGGCAGCGATTCAGAAAATCATCTATATAATTCTACGCTCACGATCCAGAGCTATGGACGCAGCTTATATGAGGCTTCAGTTCTCAACGAGCAACTTAAATATGTTATGGAATATAACGCGATTGAGCTTGATGAGGTATCAAGCATAAATCTTGATGGTGATTATAACTTCACAGATACGACAACAAATAATTATAGATATCAGGCGGTCTTTAATATCGTTCATTATTAAGGAGGATATTATGAACAATGCAAGTAATGTTAGTGCTGGAAAGCCGAAAATAACAGGAGCAATATATGCGGCACCTATAGGAACAATTCTTCCGGAGTCACCTGTGGAAGAGCTCGATGAAGCATTTAGAGGTCTTGGATATTGTTCGGATAGCGGAATGACCAACGGCACAAATCTCGAAACAACAGATATAAAGGCATGGGGAGGAGAAACAGTCCTTGTCATCCAGACATCGAAAGATGATACATTCCATTTTGTTCTTTTGGAAGTAAAAAATGTCGATGTTCTTAAGTTTGTCTACGGAATCACCAATGTTTTGGGAGATCTACAGAATGGAATCAAAATCACGGTCAACAACAAAGATGTTGATCAGGTGTCACTTGTTATCGACATGATTCTTTCAGGTAATACGTTGAAGAGGATTGTCATTCCGACAATGTCTCTTTCAGAAATCGAAGATATCGAATACAATGATTCGAATCCTATCGGTTATGGAACAACTGTTAAATGCATCCCGGACGCTGCAGGTAATACTCATTATGAGTATATGATCGTTGCAACGTCACCATCGGCATAAATGGAGGTTTTTAAATGGAAATACAAACAACGAGCGGATTCGTTTGTAATATCAATGAAAAAAAGGCAAAAGACTGGCGTTTTGCTAAAGCTTTGGCGGATTGTGATTCAGGAGATAACTCAAGAATTCTGAGGGGAATGACAGAAGCAGTCCCTTTTTTGCTTGGCGAATACGAGCAAAAACTTATGGAGCATGTCACAGATGAGGATGGAGTTGCTGATTCTGAAAAGATGATGTCAGAATTCAATGAAATTGTTGCAATTATAGGAAAAGAAGCAAAAAAATCGCAACCCTCTCAAGCTTGATAGCACTTGATGAGGATGCTCTTATATGCGATTTTGCTGAATTTTATCACATTTATAATATTTATGATTATCCGGTGGATTACATCGCGACTCTTGCGATAGGACTTCGCGATAATTCGAGGATTAAAACAAAGTTATATGGGCTAAGAATAGATCTTACAAGTCTGTTCTTAGCCCATATTGTTGATAACACTGCTATCATTGCTTATCTGAATTCTAAAGAAGGATTAACTGGAAAGAATAGGCCTAAGTCTATGGTTGAGATCTTCTTTAATGACAAGAAAAAGAATGAAGAAGCCCGAGAATTTAATTCAGGGGAAGAGTTTGACAAAGAGTGGAGGCGTTTAAATGGCAACTGAACTCGGACAGGCTTTTGTCCAGATTGTTCCTTCTGCGAAGGGGATAAGTGGTTCAATTTCAAATGTATTAGGCGGAGAAGCTAATGAAGCCGGAAAAAAAGCAGGTCTTAATATTGCCGGCGGAATAGGAACAGCATTAAAGAGCGCAACAGCACTTGTTGCAGCTGGAGCAACTGCTGTCACTGGAGCATTGACTTCCGGAGCTAATGCTGTCGCTTTATATGGTGATAATATCGACAAGATGAGTCAGAAGATGGGGATTTCCGCTCAAGGATATCAAGAGTGGGAGGCTGTCATGCAACACAGCGGAACATCTATGGAGACAATGAAATCATCGATGAAAACTCTTGCAAATGCTGTCGAGAAGGGCAATGGGGCTTTTGAAAGAATCGGTATATCGATGGAAGATCTTTCCTCAATGTCACAGGAGGATATTTTTGCAGCAACAATCTCCGGGCTTCAAAATGTTAATAATGAGACAGAAAGGACATATCTTGCAGGCCAGCTTCTTGGAAGAGGCGCTACAGAACTAGGTGCACTTCTTAACACTTCAGCAGAAGACACTCAGGCTATGAGAGACAGAGTCCATGAGCTGGGGGGAGTAATGTCTGATGAAGCCGTTAAAGCGGCTGCCACTTATCAAGATAATATGCAAGATCTTAAGACTGCAATAAGTGGCGTGGGGCGAGGAATGATGTCGGAGCTTTTGCCTTCAATGAATAATATAATTGCGGGATTTACAAGTTTAATGATCGGAGAGGAAGGTGCGAGCGAAAAACTTTCTTCAGGGTTCGAAGGCTTATTTAATTCAATAGATGGGATGGCTCAAAATATTGTTGGAAAAATTACAACCATGCTTCCTCAGGCAATTCAGGGACTAGCTTCCATACTCCCTCAAATTGTAACAATGGCTGGATCTTTAATAAGTTCTCTGGGTACTGGGATTATACAAGCAATTCCAACGCTTATCACGACGGTGATTCCTTCATTGCTTAAAGCAGCTGCAGAATTAATTGGAGCTTTAGGAAAAGCATTGATTGATGTTGCACCTCAATTGATTGAGGCAGCTTTTCAACTTCTTGATATGCTTTTGTCTGTTTTTCAAAATGCAGATATGCTGACAGAAGGGACAAATCTTGTCCAGAATATGCTTGACGGAATAGCTTCGAAGCTTCCGGATATACTCAATCGTGGTGTTGAACTTATAAGTAATTTAGTTGCTGGAATTTTATCCAGTCTTCCAAATCTTATAAATACAGTAAGCACCTTATTAAATTCTTTCTTGTCTTTTGTAATGCAAAATTATCCGAAATTTATATCAGCCGGAATCGATTTGGTTTTGCAAATAGCACAGGGGATAATTACAAATTTACCGGAGATCATCCGATCAGTTCAAAGACTGGTCCAGTCTTTCATTTCTACAATTGGAACAAATTTACCGACCATTATATCTCAAGGAATTACAATTGTGGGAAAATTGGTAGCTGGACTTATCCAAGCAATACCCACAATAGTCGCTGCGATTCCTCAGCTCATTAGCGCTATTGTAAATGGATTTGGAAGCTTTGACTGGTTATCGATTGGTAAGAATATCGTCAAGGGAATAGCTGAAGGACTTAAGAACGCAGCTGGAATGATCGCTGATGCGGCAAAAGATGCGGCAAAAAAAGCTTTTGAATCTGCATGCGATTTTCTCAAAATTGATTCGCCGTCTAAAAAGGGAATTTACATCGGTGAAATGTACGATGCCGGAATAGCTGAAGGTATTTTGCAGAATAAATCTATTATAAATGATGCTCTATCAGATCTTAATAGAAATTCATTTGAAGGTTTCACGGCAGCTACAAACACTAACTTTGCAGCTCCTTCAGATAACACTGATGGGATTAATGAGCTTATAACTCTTCTTAGGATTTATCTTCCTGAAATCGCGAACAAAGAAGGGATAAATATGAATGATCTATATAATGGAATAAATAGACAGTTAGGATGGGGAGTTCAATGAGGACTTTTAGATTATATGATAATGATGGAAATAGATATAATTTAACGTCTCCGAACAATCTTTTCTTTTATGCTGTGGATGGCTTAGGATTTGTTCAAAAGGCAGAATTTCAGAGGATTGTGGACAGATATGCTCTTTTGGAAAGCCATATTGATCAAGCTAAGATTGAAGGAACGGTTAAATTCTGGCAGCCAAACGCAGAGCTTCAATATTTCAATTTTGCTCAGTTTTGTCAAAATCAGCCTATTATGATGGATTACAATAATAATTATGGAACTTACTCCAGAAGAGGAATAATCACCAAGATCGAGAGAGGCGATGGAGATGGTAATGAGCTTAGAGTCAAGATTGAATTTAGCGCAATGACTCCGTGGTTTAAAAATGTTTCGGAATATAATCCGGGAACAGAATCGGGAGGAAAAGTTTATAATTACACCTATGATTATACTTATCTTGTAGGCGGCAAGAATACAATTACGATCGAGTCAGATTCTTATCAGAGCTCTCCTGTGAAGCTTGTCGTTCTTGGTCCCGCAATTAATCCATCTTGGAGGCATTACGTAAATAATGAGCTTGTTACTGAAGGAAAGGTTAATGGAACAATCCTCGAAGGTAACAGGCTTTTTGTTGATTCGACAAAAATCCCATATGAGATCATTCAGGTGAACGAATACGGGGAGCTTGTCTCTGATATGTATCAACAAAGCGATTTTTCAACATATAGATTTGTAAGATTTGAGCATGGAACCAACACAGTGACCTTCTCTGCAGATGAGAGCAACGTCCTTAATGTTGGAGTGGAGGCACAGATCGAATATGCAACCATTTAACATTGAAATTTTCGATACATCCTTCAATCTTGTGCAGCATTATAATTCAGGAGTTATCGAGTACGATTTTGATTATCTTTCGACAGTCGAGAATAGCGTTTTTATTGCATTTGACGAAAACGTTCAAAAAGGTGATTACATCCGGATAATGAATTCTGTAGATAATTACTTCGGATATATCACAGCTATTCAGGTGAATGAGAAGGTTCAGGGATTTTCTGAGATTAGATTCAAGCCTTTTATATCGCTTTTTGATGCACAGATTTTATTTGATACAACTCTCCAAGGATCACAGACAAGTCTTGAAGATGCAATTGCCGGATATATCAGAGCTTACTGGATTAATAACAGCGACAGCTCTCAGAATATTTTTGGCCTTCAGGTTGAGACAATCTCAAGCACTCTGGGATGGGGATTCCATATCACTTCCGATCAGACGGGCCTTAATAAAGCAATCATCAATTTCATGAGTTCGATAATTAGAAGATCGCTCACTAAATATCAAGTTGGACTCTATGTTGAGGCAAATGTTCAAGCTAAAACCATTACTGTAAAGATTGGAATAAAAGATTATTCGACTTTTTACATCGAAGCTGACCTTCCTAACGTGATTGAGAAGTCGATAGTCATTAATGAGAATACAAAAGATACAAACAAGCTTGTAATATATGATCAGGCTGATCTTTCGACAAATATAACATATTATAAACATCCGGACGGATCTTATGATACAAGCAATACGAACAGGATTATTCCTGTCATTTATGCAATCACAAGCGTGACAGCCGTTGAAGGAGAGACTTTTGCGGATGCTGCAGAAGATGCAGCCGATAAGCAATTTGATACGGATTCTTTTAATAATCTTATTGAGCTGACTGTCCAGAATGATGATGGACTTGTCCAGCCTGAGACTCTCTCAATCGGTCAGCTTGTAAATATTATTACGAATGGAACATCTTACGGCTCTATCCTTACCGGAATTGAGCGAAGTGAAAAAACAAAGCTTATTTTCGGAACAATAAGGCTTGATCTTACAAAAATCCTTAAAGGAGGAGGAATTTAATGGGAATCAGATTAGTCACCTTCTATAATTCAACGGTAACGCCTCAGGACGATGCTCTGATTTACGAAAATGCGCTTCCAGCAAGCGGTATGATCTACGGCGGAAACGTTACGATTAAAAATGCAAATACTCTTCATATCTCGGCCGGACATGGAGCTTTATGCGGAAGAAAATTCACGATTGAAGAAGATGATATTCCTATCATCCTTACTTCTTCAGGGACTTTGAACGGAAGACTTTATATCCATATGGATCTGTCTGACACAGGTCAGCCGATTTCACTTGAAGTTGAAAGAGCCAACGTTCTGACTCCGGTAGTCCAGCAATCAAACGTTAATATAAACGATGGAATCTATGAGATCAATCTTGCGACTTTCACGATAAGCACATCAACAGTCTCAGATCTTAATTATGTCGCTCCATTTATTAGAGATCTGGATGCGAGAGAAGTGATCATTGCTCCTGTGGAGCCAACAAATATTGCAAGCTCAAATTATGCCATTGGTAGAAGACTTATATTGAATAAAGTCCTATATAGAGTAACAGCTGCAATCACAGCCGGACAGACTATCACTCCAGGAACAAATGTCACAGAAAGCAATTCTGTTGAAGAGCAGATTGAGGCAAATCTTAGCAGCATAAACTCAATTAATAACAACAAATTGAATCAGACTGTGATAGCAACAAGGCAATCGAATCTTGTAGCTTCAAAAGCTTATGTTATTGGCGAGCAATTTGTTTACAATAACGTACTTTACAGAGCGACAGCTGCAATTGCGAAAAATGCAACAATTACCATTGGCGGAAATGCGACAACGGCAGATTCAATTAGTACGCAAATTAGCAATTTTGCGAAATCCACTCTAGGAACAGGTGTAAATATATTAGGCTATACTTCCACAGAATATACTGCACCATCAGACGGATATGTAAAAGCGGGATGCAGTGCTACATCTGGAGCTTTTGTAACCATATACATGAACGGCGAATCCTTGATACGTGCTAATGGTGTGAGCGGTGCACAAATGAGCCTAGAATCTTTATTTGTAAGAAAAGGCGCAAAGCTAAAAGTAGCTTATGATGGACTAACAGGGATAACACGTAGTGCAACATATTATCCATTGCAGTAATTCGTTTTAAATAACATCAAAGCGAATATCGCAAACGGTCGCTTACGGTGTGATTTAGAACAAATGCTTTGATTTTTTGGCATTTTCAAAATCAATTTCGCATTGTTCGCCGTGAACCCAATCCTTACAATTTTTACAGGTTTCAAGGGGTTCGTCGGTCATTGAGTCAATCCACCCTAGACAATAAACTTGCGGTTTTCCATTTATATGAAATTCTGTTGTCGGGTTGCCTCTGCCCTCTATTAATGGGCATTTATGCACGTGTACCATGTATATTACCTCCATATAATATTTTACCTATATTATAATCGGATAATAAATGTTATTTCCACAATTTAGCGAACCGTTAAGCTAAGTGTTTAGTTTTTCTGCCATATTACAAATAAATGTAATTTGGTAGTTATTGCCCCGTTGTCAATATTTCTAACTCTAACTTTTGCTTGATTGCCATCAATATACATTTCAGCAATAACTAATGTACCATAATGAATGGCATTATATGCGCCTGCAATGCCTATTGGAGTATAACCCGTTTTTGATAAATTCTTATAGGTCATAAGAGTAGTTTGGGCTGGGAATGTTTCTGAGGACATTTCTACATCTTCAATAGTGATAAATTTCGCACAATTGCTATTTTGCGAACTAAGTAAAATATTATTTTAAGTTGCTGAGTCGCAAAATTCCGAGTGACTGAAAGCGAGAAAACGCATAAATACTAAGTGATTTAACTTGCTTATAACTTGCTATTTTGCGAACTTAAATTTTTAAAACAAAGTAAAAAGCGAACTAAAAAAATAATAAACATTTAAAAAGGAGGATTTGATATGCCGGAATATGAAGGAAAATTTTTATTTGTTCAGAATGTGAGAACTGATCAGGAACTTGCTTCTCAGATGCTTGGATATGACACTGCGAAGGAAGCGGAGATCAAATATCATGAGGAAGTTGGATATGCTCTTCAGCTTGATACAATAGTCCTTGCTCATTTCATGGTAATGAATGAGTATGGAGTTGTTATCGATAATCTTGAAAAGATAATCGACAACACGCCTCCAATTGAACCTGAAGAGCTTGAAGCTGAGTGAGAGTAAGGAGCATATATGCAGAGTAAAAATATAATATCTTTTGTTATTGGGATGTTAGCAGCGTTTTTTACGAGTCTTTTCGGAGGATGGAGCACAGGCTTGGCAACTCTACTTATTTTTATGGGAATAGATTATCTAAGCGGGCTGATCGTGGCAGCAGTATTCCAAAACTCTAAAAAGAGTAAGAGCGGAGCTCTGGATTCAAGAGCTGGATGGGTAGGATTATGCCGAAAAGGGATGATTCTTCTGATCGTACTTATTGCGAACAGGCTCGATCTATTACTGGGATCTAATTATATTAGAGATGCCGTGATAATCTCATTCTGCATAAATGAAGTATTAAGCATTGCCGAAAATGCCGCTTTAATGGGAATAAAGCTTCCCTCCGCGATTACAAAATCGCTCGATATTTTAAAAGATAAGTCAGAGGAGGATGAAGATGAGCGAGGTGATGGGGCTTGATGTGAGCCATTATCAGGGAACAATCGACTGGAAGCAAGTTGCAAACGCGGGAAAAAAATTCGTCATAATGAAATGTATGTATGAAGCTCAGAGCCATCGGATTGATGAGCAGTTCGAAAATAACTATCGAAAGAGCTGGATTTATGGCATCTCAAGAGGCGTTTATATATTTATCGGAAGATCCTCAATCAATAATCCGGAGGCAGATGCTAAAGCTCTTTTAGGACATTTAGCGGACAGGCCGCTTGAGTATGGCATTTGGCTTGATTATGAATCTGAATTCTTGCGGAAGCTCTCAAAGAATAATCTCATCAAGACTACTTACGTATATACCGAAGCTTTCAGATCAGCCGGATATCATGTCGGAATCTATTGTAATAAAGATTGGTATGATCATGTGATTCCGGAAGATCTTAAGAGTGATTTTGATTTCTGGATAGCCAGATATAAGAAGAATGATGATGGAGCTTTCAACAAGAATTCCTCTCTTCGGCCATCATTTAAAAATGCTGTTGCTTGGCAATATTCTTCCAAAGGACAAGTTCCAGGCATAAAAGGACCTGTTGACCTTGATGTTGATTTTGATGGCATAGTCAATCTGATCGGAGCTTCTCCTTATAAGAAGACAAATGAAGAAATAGCTCAGGAAGTCCTTCAGGGGAAATGGGGAACAAGGACATCAACTCCATCAAGAAGGACTATGCTCACAAGAGCCGGATATGATTATGGAGCCATTCAAAAAATAGTGAACGATATTTTAAAATGATGATATAATTTAGATAGTCCTTTTGTAGTCATCAATGCAAAGAAAAAGCCTGAGAGAGTTGTCGATTGCTCTTTCAGGCTTTTTCTTTTTGAAAACATACATATATAAATTTGCGTTTATATCTTTTTGATAAAGCAGAAAATTTCGTGGGGCATTTCGTGGGGCATTCGGTAATTATTTTATGAAAATTTACGATTAAATATTAAATTTTTTAAATTAGAAAATACACAAAGAAATCAGTAACTATGCGGGTTTGAAGCGAAAAAGCCCATGCTTTAAAGTTTTATAATATTCCGTCAAAAGGGGTTCAAGTCCCACTGCCGGCACTAAGAAAACCCCGTAAACAGGGGCTTTCAAAAAAACGTGGGGCATTTCGTGGGGCATTAGCTGAAAAGTTCGTTTTTGTATTCGGTTGAAATGAGCTCGTTAAACTTTTTCGAATATTTTTCTCGCTTTTCATTAAAAGGCTTATCATAAATTGTTTTTAAAACATTTGAGCCTTTGCTCCAGCCTCCTTCAGCCTCTATATATTTGGTTGGCATGATTTCAGATCTTATTGATGCAGCATATTTCCTTAAATCGTGCAATCTACAATTAACACAAGCTTTTGATCTTAAGACTTCGAAATGCTTTGTAATCTCATTCGGATTGAGTTTTATCAAAAATTCCTTAGGCCCTATTCTGGGAAATAATTTCATGATTTCTGGATCAACTTTTATAATTCTTACTGACTGAGAAGTTTTAGGCATAGGCCTTCGAATCCACTTGTTATTTTTATCCAAGACTCTCGATGTATGGACGTAGATGCTGTTAAGATCCCAGAGAATATCTTCTCCCATAAGTCCAGCAATCTCGCCTCTTCTAAGAGTATATAATCCGGCAAGGATTATAATAAGCTTGTCTTCTTCAGAAGCAAGGGATAAAAGCCTATGAAATTCTGAAGGCTCCGGAGGATTTAGGACTGGCTTGATTGTTTTGGGAATCACATATTTGAAGCGCTTTTCAATTCCAGAATAATCAAGAGCAGCCTTTAAAAATCCAAGCCTATTTTTAATTGTTTTAGAGCTGCTTCCATTTACAAGAAATTCATTGATCAAAGTCTGAAAATCATTAGAAGTCAATGTTTTTATATCTTTTGATGCAAAATCTGCATGATTATCTTTTATAAATTTGATTATCTTGTAATATCCGGCAATAGTTGACTCGCTAAGGACAGGAGTTCTCTTTTCAACATAAAGAGTCATAGCTTGATTAACAGTAACCATGTTGATCCCTTCTTCAGTGTTGAATAGCCATTCTCTTGCAAGAAGTTCTGCCTGAGCCTTAGCTTTTTTTGATGCTTCTCTTGGATCTCCCGGATAATCTTTAGGTGATATAGTAAAAGATTTTCTTACGACCTTACCGTCAATTGTCTTTTTTACTTGAGCTCTCCAGGAGCCACTTTTTAAACGTTCTACACTTGCCATATCATTCTCCAATTATAGTGTTATTTTTATTTGAGCATGAGGATGCTCCGGATCAGCTTTCTCGATTAATACTGCGCTGATTGTAGCATTTGAATAGTTGCTTCGAATGTCTGCGCTGACTTCTGAGGGGAAGGCTCCGATATCCAATCCGCTAGGCGCTAATAGCTGAAAGAATGGAGCGCCTTCATAATATGCTGTTTCGACATTGAGAGCTGTTCCGATCGGAAGGCCGTTGATAATAGTCCAGCGTTTAACTGTTGGATCCTTTTTGCATTCAGCAAAAGCTCCTTTAATTTCAATCTGCAAAGTTATTGAATGAGAAGAGGAGCTCTTCATGTTCTTAGCTGCAATGATGATATCAACAAGCCATCCGATTCCGAACAGTCCGCCTGTCAATAGATAAACAACTCCGAGGCCTGTCTGCTTTTTATAAAAGCGATATCCGCCTAACCATCCCAAGAAAATAGCAATCAACAATCCACTCATAAGAATCTCCTTTCACATAAATTCAACATTTTCATCGTCTCCATAGCCTAAAAGCCATGTAGGGCTTACATTGGTAACATCTGCAATCGATATGATTGAGCTGGCATTTGGAATGCGAGTCCCGTCAAGATATCTGCAGATAGCTGCTTCTGTGATTCCGGTCATTGCTGAAAATTCCTTTTGAGTATATCCGAGCTCATTCAGCAATTGCCGGAATCTCTTTTCAATGGTGCTTTTTCTCATTATATTTGTCCTTTCTGCAAAAATAATTGCAATTTCATAATATTATCACTTTATCATTTTGTCAATTAAGAAAGTGTAAAAAAACCAGAGATCATTGTCTCTGGTTCAATTGTTTTGCAAGAGAGCGGATCTGTTTGTCGATGTCGGCCTTTTGCTTATGCAGATTATTAAGTTTTTCCATAATAGCCTTCTTCTCATTGATAAAATCCTCAAGCTCAGGACAATGCTCCCATCCAAAGACCTGATTTGGAGATATCTTATAGAAGTTGCAAAGCTCTTGAAGCATATCAACATTAGGACTTATCGTTCCCTTTTCATAATTAGCTATCGTATTAGGAGCACATCCAACATTTGAAGCTACTTCTTTTATTGAATATCCTCTCATAAGCCGCATATTGCGCAGATTTTCTGATAATTCACTCATTTTTCATCCTCATTTTTTTACTTTTCTCCCCTGGTAAAAATATTTATGTGACACATGAAATTTTAGCAGTATTAAATAGCGCTCACAAGGAAAACGGACGTTATTTCGAAATAAAATTGTTGACAGTGCAAATATTTGAGTGCAAAATTAATCTACACTCAATTTTGAGTGAGCAAAAAAGAGAGGAGGTTAATCGCTTGGCTGTTCAAGTTAAAATCGCAGAATACTTAGATGAAAATGGCATTAAAAAGAAATTTGTGGCAGAAAAAGCCGGAATCAAAAATTATAGATTCAGCCATATAATCCATAATCAGACAGAAATGAAAGTGGATGAATTTGAAAGAATCTGCAGAGCTCTGGGAGTAACTCCGGAGAAATTCATGGATTTTAATCCGGATGAATAGGAGGCGGTGATGAAATTTAAAAAAGTCCGATCTTCTGCAGATAAGACTTTTTGCTTTTGGGGAAGAGCAAAAAGAGGCGGAAGAGTTTGGAAAATGATATTTGTTCTTATGGTCGTTGGGGGAATTTCGATGGCATTTCTTAGCCATCCAATCAGGTGCGCTGCGAAAACGCAGCAAAGTCTTCCTGAAGAAGAAATTCCCGAAGATATACAAGAGTATTGCGAGATTATTGGAAAGAGGTACAACATATGTCCGGAATTTCTGGAATCAATCGCTTACTATGAATCGAGATTTATCCCGGATTTAAAAAATGGAAATTGCTGGGGCCTTATGCAGATCAATGTAAAGGTCCATGCTGATCGGATTGAGAGATTAGGATTCGAAAAAGAGGAGCTGCTTGATCCATATAAGAATCTTATCGTTGCGGCAGATCTTCTTGAAGAGCTGTTTGAACAGTATGAAGATGATGCAATCGTCTTAATGCTATATGCCGGACAGGAAGAAGCAATTCCAAGATATAAAAAACATGGCATTACAAGTAAATACGTACAAAATGTATTAACCAGGAGCGAAAGATATGAGAGGCAAAATGGCAAGTAAAAAGGAATCATGCGCTAACATGATCCCTTTGATGGTATTTTATAACTTTGGCAAGTGCTAAAAATACCAACGTCATTTTAACAGATTTCTTGCGAAAAAAAAAGAACTTCTGTTGAATCTTACCTTTTTTCATGCATATCCGCTCATAGGAAGAAGCTTCTCCTGTGAGCGGAGCTCCCACATACGAACAAGAAGAGGGCAGAAAATGAAAAGAAATAAGACAAAAAAAGCGATATTTCTTGAGTCCGAGCTCTCAAAATATATGATTCTGCAAAGGATTACATCGAAGGAAGCGCTTAGAGCGCACACGACAATAGGCTCTTCAACTACGATGCTTAAATACTTGGCAGATCCTGAGAGGATTCCTCTTGGAAACATAAAAGAGATTTTTTCAGCTCTTAAGGTTCCACATGAGGAGCAGATCAAGATTGTATCTACTTTGATAGAAAAGTGAGCAATAAAAATGAGCTGCGCTAACAGCCCATTTTCGGGGATTTGAATAATATATTCGCATCCAAACTTATGAGACTACCCATCTCATGCGATATATTGTATCAAAATCCCTTGAATTTCGCAATACGAAAGGCAATTCAAGAGGCCTTTATCGGAGCGATTAAGATATTAACTTTATGAACAGACTGACATGTCTGTAATTAAATGACAAGGGAGTCAGGTACATGTATATCAATAAGCTGCTTATCGCTGGGGAGTATGTCCTTGTAAAGAACTACACTCCGAGATTTTTTGGAGCTCCCGGAAGGAAAAGAAGGGAGAAAAGGATGGAGACTCCTAAGGCAATGGCTAAGTATAACAATCAAAAAAGAGCGGAGAAGCTTCAGCTCCTCATGCTCCTTAACTTTGATGAGGGATATCATATTACACTTGATTATCCCAAGGATGGAAGACCGGAATCATATAAAGAGGCTGAGGAGAATCTTACTAAGACGCTTTATAAGATCACAAGAAGGTTAAGAAGAAAAGGAAAGAAATTCAAGTATATAGCTATTACGGAAAGAGGCAGAAAAAGAGAGGCGCTGCATCATCATCTTATCATTGAATCGGATCCCAAAATCCTTGATGAGCTCACAGATATCTGGGGAAATCATATCAAGATCTCAAAGATGTATAAGGAGGGAGCTTATAAGGACCTAGCGGAATATTTTACTAAGATCGAGACAAAAGAAGAGCAGACAAAAGGGAAAAGTAAGTATCACAGATCGAGGAATCTTTTGGAGCCAAAATCAAAATCACAGATTGTTGCCGGAGCGCTAAAAGAAGAGATTTATATTCCCAAAGGATATGAGCTTATCCCAGACAGCGCTTCAAGCGGATTTAATGATTTTGCCGGGATAAGATTTCAGAAATACATGATCAAAAAATCTGCAGCCAAAGATAAAAATATGACCTTGCAAAATCTTAATGATAAAGACATCCCGAAGAAAAAAAGCTTCTGGGAAAAGTTAAAAAATAAATTTAGAAAGGAGAGAAGGTATGGATGACGGTGGAGTTATTCATTCAAGGCAAGACAAAGAATCCAGCAAAGCAAAAAAAGGCTCAGGCAAGGTGGCTCATATCTTGTGCCTTAAACAATGGGACAGTCGAGAAAAGAGATGGCATTGTGATTCTGAACGATGCCACTACAAAAAGAGCTGTCCTATATGCTCTTGATCAGGCTTTGAAAAAGTTTAATAAGGCTGCAGCCATCAAGATCTATATATCAGATGACTATGTGAGAGCAGTGTTCTTAAATGGATGGCTTGGCCGCTGGAAGGGTAATTCATGGCACAAGATAAGGCTTAATGGAGATATAAAGCATCTTGACCTTTGGCAGCAGATAGCTGAGGAGCTGTCGAATCACGCTGTTATCTTTGCCAAAGGAAATGACCTTAATAACGAGAATCTTTTAGAGATGGAAAGGAGGTTTAGCATTGGCTGATAAAAAAATGGAGAAGATAGGGACATGTGCTTTTTGTGGCCAGACAAGAACGATAGAGACGATTGGGGATGTCGAGCTTACACAGGCCGAGCTTGATGCAATGGCTACAGAAAGATGCACCTGTGTTCCGGCACAGGAAGAAAAAAGGAAAAAGGCGAGAAAAAAGAAAATCAATGATTTTGTCAATAAGAAATTTCCTTCGCCAAAGCTTGCCGGAGAGATCTTCATGGTTATTGATACGGTCGAAGATAATACATTCGAAGAAGTAACCTTGAAGCTTTATCCGGATAAGAATGTCCGGGTATGGAAGGATTCCGACTCAAATCTGCATATCAAGATCAAGAGAATTGAAGACGATGAGCTCAAAGCATAATAGGACAAGAGCTTGCGCGATAAGCCAAAAGACAAAGCTTATCGTTTACAAAAGAGATAACTGTTCATGTATATTTTGCGGAAGACTCGGACTTCCCGAAGCTCATGTTATTCCAAGGTCACAGGGAGGACTGGGATGCGAAGAGAATGTCATCACAGTCTGCAGAGAGTGCCATGATCTTCTTGATAATTCCACTAAGAGAAAAAAGATGCTTCAGGCAGCAGTTAGTTATCTCAAATCAATATATCCGAACTGGAAAAGAGAGAATTTTATTTTTGACAAATATCGAAAAGACAAAGCAAAGAAGCATCTTGAAACTGGGAAAACC
>LXOW01166331.1_pt1 | contig 16535 bp, 14 predicted proteins | sample 1368591 | NCBI WGS metagenome assembly LXOW01 (sample SAMN04884650, study PRJNA319009) | bovine gut metagenome | isolation source: Cow rumen | host: Bos taurus | place: Italy: Legnaro (PD) | collected 2014-07-09 | reverse complement strand
CTGTGTCATTCTGAGCGAGCGAAGCGAGTCGAAGAATCTTTTGTTCCTGCGAAAGATTCTTCCGGCCATGGGCTCTACGGCTCCTCAGAATGACACAGGGGACTGAATAGATACCTTCATTCTTCAGTCTTAAGTCTTCAGTATTCATTCACTTCCCCTTCTCCACTACCACCCGCAGTTCCCCGGCCTCGGCCTCGACGCGGAGGCTGTCGCCCGCCGTTGCCTCGCCGCTCAGCAGCAGCTCCGCCGCGCGATCCTCGATCTCCCGCTGCACCGCGCGCCGGAGAGGCCGCGCGCCGTAGCGCTCGTCCGCGCCCATTTTCGCGAGCGCGTCGAGCGCCTCCGGCGAGACGCGCAGGCTCAGATGCAGCGCGGCGAAGCGCTCCGAGAGCTCGTCGAGGAGCTTTTGCGTGATCTGCCGCAGCTCCGGCGCGCCGAGGCGGTGGAAGATCAGCGTCTCGTCGATGCGGTTGAGGAGCTCGGGGCGGAAGGTCGCGCGCAGCTCCTCGAGCACCTCGCGGCGCATGAGCGCCTCGCCGTCCGCGCGGCCGTCGCCGAAGCCCAGCGGAGGCCGCGCCGCCGTGATCGCCCGCGCGCCGATGTTCGAGGTCATCACGATAAGGGCGTTGCGAAAGTCCACGCGCCGCCCGGCGGAGTCGGTCAGCCGCCCCTCGTCGAGGATCTGCAGCAGCAGGCCCCAGATATCCTCGTGCGCCTTCTCGATCTCGTCGAAGAGCACGACCGACCAGGGGCGGCGGCGCACCTTTTCGGTGAGCTGCCCGCCGTCCTCGTAGCCGACGTAGCCCGGCGGCGCGCCGATCAGACGGCTGACGGCGTGCTTCTCCTGATATTCGGACATGTCGAGGCGGATGATCGCCCGCTCGTCGCCGTAGACCGCCGCGGCGAGCGCGCGGCAGAGCTCGGTCTTGCCCACGCCGGTCGGCCCGAGGAAGAGGAAGCTCCCGACCGGCCGCTTCGGGTCGCGCAGACCCACGCGGCCGCGCCGGATCGCCCGCGCCACGGCGGAGACCGCCTCGTCCTGTCCGATCACGCGCCGCCGCAGCTCCTCCTCGAGCCGCCTGAGCTTCGCGCTCTCGTCGCGCCGCAGCGCGGAGGCGGGCACGCCCGTCCACTGGGACACGACGCGCGCCACGTCCTCCGCCGTCACCGCGCCGACAAGCCCCTCGACGTGTACCGCCGCGGCCGCCTCGTCGAGCAGGTCGATCGCCTTGTCGGGCAGGAAGCGCTCGGGCAGATAGCGCACAGAGAGCGCGCAGGCCGCCTCGAGCGCCTCGTCGCGGATGCGCAGCTCGTGGTGCAGCTCGAGGCGAGAGCGGAGGCTGCGCAGCATCTCGAGCGTCTGCGCCTCGCCGGGCTCGGCGACCGTCACGGGCTGGAAGCGCCGCTCGAGCGCGGCGTCCTTCTCGATGTGGCGGCGGTACTCCTCGGGCGTCGTCGCGCCGATGATCTGGATCTCGCCGCGCCCGAGCGCGGGCTTGAGGATGTTCGCCGCGTCGATCGCGCCCTCGGCGCTGCCCGCGCCGACGACGGTGTGCAGCTCGTCGATGAAGAGGATCACGTCGCCCGCGCGCTTGACGTCCTTCAGCACGGACTTGACGCGCTCCTCGAAGTCGCCGCGGTACTTCGTCCCGGCGAGCAGGGCGGGGATGTCCAGCGAGACGATGCGCTTTTGCGCGAGCTCCCCCGGCGCCTCGCCCCGCGCGAGCTTGAGCGCGAGCCCCTCGGCCACGGCGGTCTTGCCGACGCCGGGCTCCCCGACGAGGACGGGATTGTTCTTGCTGCGCCGCGAGAGGATCTGCACGGCGCGCCTGAGTTCGTCGGCGCGGCTCACCACGGGGTCGAGCTTCCCGGCGGCGGCGAGCTCGGTGAGATCGCGGCTGTACTGGTCGAGCACCCGCGTCTCGGCGCGGCGGGGCAGCGCGCGCAGCGCCCCGGTCTGCGGGCGGCTCTCCGAGGCGGGGCTGCCGAAGACCGCGAGCACGTCGGTATACAGGGCGTTCAGGTCGAGCCCCTCCTCCTCGAGCAGCCGCGCGGCCGTGCAGTCCGGCTGGCGCAGGATGCCGAGCAGCAGATGCTCCGTGCCGATGCAGCCCCGGCAGAGCGCCCCGGCCTCCGCCGCAGAACGCTCCACGGCCTGAAGGGCGTGCAGGCTCATGCCCTCCGGCGGCGGGCAGGGCGGCGCGCAGCGGCCTTCCATCCGGCGCAGCAGCTGCGCCTCGTCGAGCCCGTGCCGCAGCAATATGCGCCCGCCCAGCCCCTCGCTCTCGCGCAGGATGCCGAGCAGCAGATGCTCCGTCCCGACGCAGCTTCGCCCCAGCTCCCCGGCGGCGCGACGCGCCCTCTCGATCGCGAGCTCCGCCCGCTGGGTGAATTTCTCATTGCTTCTCATGTCCCTCGCCTCCCCTGTCGTGTGGCCTATTATCGCCCATCGCCCGCGCCAAAAGCGGCGAAAGCGAGCGGCGGGCGCAAATTCGCACGCAGGGAGTATAGACGGATTTCAGCAAATTCAAAAATTAGCAATTGATTTTTGCGGATTGTGTGATACAATGAAGCGGAAAAGGCGAAACGCCTGGACTCAATACTACATAGGAGGTATCAGCATGGCTTACGTTATCAGCGACGAGTGCCTGTCCTGCGGTTCCTGCGCGGCTCAGTGCCCCGCCGAGGCCATCGACATGGGCGAGCTCCACTATGAGATCGACCCCGAGAAGTGCCTGGAGTGTGGTTCCTGCGCGGCTCAGTGCCCCGCTGAGGCCATCAGCCTCGAGTAAGAGCAAACACGAATATGAAGCCGGGCGAGTTTCCTCGCCCGGCTTTCCAATTATTCCAGTATCTATTCAGTCCCCCGTGTCATTCTGAGGAGCCGTAGAGCCCATGGCCGGAAGAATCTTATCCCGGAATAAAAAAGATCCTTCGACTCGCTTCGCTCGCGAAGCCATGACAAGGATTGAACAGTTTCTTATTCCATATACCACGAAAGGAGGCGCGCTATGACCGAGTTCTGTGAGCTCTGGCCGGGCGGGCCGGTTTTTCGGCAGGCGGAGAACCAGGCTCTCGGCACCGACAGCATCCTGCTGGCCGATTTCGTGCGCCCGCGCCCCGGCGCGCGCGGGATCGACCTCGGCTGCAGCTCGGGGATCGTCGCGCTGCTGCTGCTTTGGCGCGAGGCGCGGCTCACGATGACCGGGCTCGAGCTCGACGGGGCGGCCGCCGCCGTCGCGCGGGAGAACCTGCGGCAAAACGGCCTGGCGGCGCGCGGCGAGATCGTCGCCGGCGATATCCGCGCCTGCCGGACGCTGTTCAAGGCGGGGAGCTTCGACTTCGCGGCGGCGAATCCCCCGTATTTCTCCGTCGCGAGCGGGGCGGCGGCGCCCGACGAGGCGCGCGCGGCGGCGCGCAGCGAGCGCTGCTGCACGCTCGACGAGCTCTGTCGGGCGGCGGCCTGGCTTCTGCCGAGCGGCGGGCGCTTCTTCCTCGTCTACCGCCCCGAGCGGCTCAGCGAGCTCTTCTGCACGCTCACGGCGCGCTGCCTCGAGCCGAAGCGCCTGCGCGCCGTCGCCGCGGACGGCAAGCGCGCGCCGAGCCTCGTGCTCGTCGAGAGCCGCCGCGGCGGGCGGCCGGGGCTTCGCTGGGACGCGCCGCTGCTGCTGCGGGACGAGACCGGCGGCGAGAGCGAGGAGCTGCGGCGTATTTACCACAGAGGATAGAAAAGGGGCTGTCTCAAAACACCGTGTCATGGCTTCGCAAAGCGAAGAATCTTTCTTGAAAAGTTCTCAAAAACTCCTAATAGAAAGATCCTTCGTCACTTCGTTCCTCAGGATGACAAAACGGTAAACGTTTTGAGACAGCCCCGGCGGTTTATAAATAGCGGTTAGCGGCCGGTGGCCGGTTTTACTAACCGCTGCTCACTGACCACTGGCCACTAAGCGGGGCGTGATGATCACACGTCCCCGTTGCTGTTTCGGCTCTCAGCGTATCGCGCGGAGCTCTTCCAGGCAGGCCGCGCAGACCTTGCGCCCCTTGAACTCCGTGAGCGCGCGCTCCGAGCCGCAGAAGTCACAGGCGTTCTGCTCCTTGCGCAGAATGATTTTGTCGCCGTCCACATAGATTTCAAGCGCGTCCTTCTCCGAAATCTTCAGCGTCCGGCGCAGCTCTACAGGCAGGACGATGCGCCCCAATTCATCCACCTTGCGAATGATCCCGGTCGATTTCATATTTCTCTCCTCTCCGCGCCGCAGTCCCTCTCCGCGCCGCTCTATCGAAAACAGGTTTTTTAAGTTGACGGATGTACCCGGCTGCACGGGGCAGGGGTCGGCCTCTCGCATGATATGCAATATTATATCATAATTGGGCGGGCGGTCAATAGTATTTTGTTATCCGGGGAAACTTTATTTTTTCACGTGATATGGTAAAATTTGGGAGGATGTGCCGCATGAGCGTTTTGCTGCTGCTGTTATACGCGCTGGGGCTCAGCGCCGCGCTGCTCGCGGGGCGCGCGCAGGAGGCGGGCGCCGCGATGCTCGCCGGGGCGGAGGAGGCGCTGCGCTTCTGCCTGAGCCTCGCGGGCGGGCTGTGCCTGTGGAGCGCGTTTTTGGAGCTGCTCGAGCGCGTCGGCGCGGCGAAGGCGCTCGCACGGCTGCTGAAGCCGCTCCTCCGGCGGCTCTTCCCCCTCGCGGCACAGAGCGGGGAGGCGCTCGCGGCGCTGAGCGAGAACGTCAGCGCGAATCTGCTCGGCCTCGGCAACGCCGCGACCCCGGCGGGGCTGCGCGCGGCAAAAGCGATCGCCGCCCTCGGCGCGGCGGCGCGGGAGGAGCTGCGCCTGCTCGTCGTGCTGAACACGGCCTCGCTCCAGCTTTTGCCCACTACGGTCGCTTCGCTGCGCGCGGCGGCGGGCGCGGCCTCGGCCTTCGACATCGTCCCGGCGGTCTGGTTCAGCACGGCCTGCTCGCTCGCGGCGGGGCTCATGGCGGCGGCGCTGCTGCGGAGGCTGTGGCGATGAGCGCGCTGCTGGCTCTGCTCGCGCCGCTGCTGCTCGCGCTCGGCCTCGCGCTCGCGGCCTGGCGCGGGATCGACGGCTATGAGGCGCTCGTCGAGGGCGCGCGCAAGGGGCTTTCGCTGCTGCTGACGCTGTTTCCGACCCTGCTGCTGCTCTTCCCGGCGGTCGCGCTGCTGCGCGCCTCGGGCTTTCTCGAGCGGCTCGCCGTCCTGCTCGCGCCGCTGCTGCGCGCCGTCGGCATCCCGCCGGAGACCGCGCCCCTGCTCGTGCTGCGCCCCTTCTCGGGCAGCGCCGCGCTCGCCGCCGCCGCGGAGCTGATCGAGCGCGCGGGGCCGGACTCCCTCGTCGGGCGCACCGCCGCGGTGCTGCTCGGCGCGAGCGAGACGAGCTTCTACGTCACGGCGATCTATTTCGGCGCGGCGGGCNNCCGCTGGACGATCCCCGCCGCGCTCTGCGCCGACCTCGCCTGCTTCGTCTCCGCAGCGTGGGTCTGCCGGGCGCTGTGGGGGTGAGATCGAATGAATGATGAAAAATGAATAATTGCGGTGTCGCTTCGCGACGGATTGGGAATAACGGGGCGGCGCCGCGTGTCATTCTGAGCGCCGCGATAAGTAAAGATTCTTCGTCGCCTTGCGGCTCCTCAGAATGACACAGGCTTTCTTAAACTGACGACACTGCGCAGGGGACAGCTTGCCCCTCCCGCCGGACACAGGCATATTTTCTTGAAAAGCTACGGCAAATTCGCACATTTTCACGAATTTGCCGTAGCTTTCTTCATGTTTTGGGAAGCGCGCCGGGAAGGAAGCTTCCCCCGGCGGGAACTTGCGCCGCGGCAAAGGCTGCCGGGGGCAGGCTTTGCAGACGGAGGGAGCCCGAAGGGATGTCCGCGAAGCGGACAGAAGGCGGGAGGCTTTTTCCCGGCCCCCTGTTGTCAGAACGTCGCGTAGCTGTTGAGGCCGGGGACGTAGAGGCAGCCGGGGTCCTCGAGATAGAGGAATTCCTCCAGACAGAGATCGTTCTCCGTGATGTACTGCGCGGCCTCGACGCCGACATAGCGGAAGTGGAAGTGCGGGCAGCGGTCGCCGTACCAGGCCTCCTTGCCCACCGGATAGCGGTAGATGAAGCCGTACTCCGCGCAGTGCGCCATCATCCAGTCGTAGGTCGCCGTGCCGTAGACCGAGGAGTCGTCGAACTCGGGGCTGTAGTTGGCGCTGAGATCTGGGCGGTCGGTCACGTCGATGGCAAGCCCCGTCTGGTGCTCGTTGCAGCCGGGGGGCAGGAAGTGCCGACAGGTCTCCTCCGCGCTGCCGTAGCGCGCCACGAGGCTCGTATAATAGTTCAGGCAGTACTCCGTGTTGCGGTAGGCGACCGAGACATAGATCGGCACGCCCTCCGCGCGGGCGGCGGCAACCATCGCCTGCGCCGCCTCGGCGATGCGCGGCTCGATGCCCTGCCCCTCGAAGGCGCCGTACTGCGGCATGACATACTCATAGCCGATGCTGTTGTAGGAATTCGCGAGCATGAACTCCCAGCTCGTCACGTCCACCGGGGGCAGGTCGCTGAGCTCCGGGAGGATGAAGCCCTCGCCCGTCGGCACGGCGGCAAAGGCGGCGCCGCCGAGACTCAGCAGCAGTGCGAGCGCGCAGAGCGCGCAGAGCGCGCAGAGAACACGCCTTCTCATTCAGACCACCCCGTACAGCGCGAGGAACTCCTCCAGGCAGAGCCCGTTCTGCTCCATGTAGCTCGCGGCCTCGACGCCGACATAGCGGAAATGGAAGGGCTCGTACATGACGCCGGTGATATCCTCCTTCCCGGAGGGGAAGCGGTGGATGAAGCCGTACTCCGCGCAGTGCGCCTTGAGCCACTGGTAGGTCTCGGTCTTCTCGATCTCGGCGTTCTTGATCGGGCGATAGACGTCGGTGATGTCGCAGCAGAGGGCGAGCTGGTGCTCGCTGCAGCCGGCGGGCATGGTGATGTAGTGGCCGTTCGCGTCCTTGCCGTCGGTGATGCCGTTATTCTGGCAGACGCGCTGGAAATTCGCGACCTGCTCGGAGTAGCTGCGGTAGCCGGAGGAGAGGTAGACGGGCAGCCCCGCCTGCCTGCAGCCGAGGGCGAAGTTCAGCAGCGCCTCGGCGATGCGCGCGTCGACCGGGCAGCGATAGCCGTTGTAGCTGTACTGGATGTCGGTCTCGTCGGCGGTCTGGTTGAGATAGGCGAGCTGCTCGGGCTCATACTGGCCGATGGAGTGCTCGCCGTTGACGAGCGTGAGCTCCCAGCTCGTCACGTCCACATCCGGCGGCGTGGGCAGACCCTTCGCCGCGGCGTTCGCGACGGCGAGGCTGTAGGGGCTGTTGGGGTCGAGCGTGGGCTCTGGCGTGGGCGTGGGTTCGGCGGCAAGCTGCTCGGGCGCCGCCTCGATCACGGTGACGGCGGCCTCCTCCGCGGGCTGCGCGGCGGCGGGCTCCGGCTCGCTCACGGGCGCGCTCTGCCGCTGCGGCGCGCTGTCGAGCTGATCCAGCTCGAAGCTCATGGGGCTGTAGGACGCGCGGACGTAGGCGTAGGCCAGGAAGATGGCCAGCACCAGCAGCGCGATAAAAATGCGGACGATACGATTTGCTCTCATGTGCGTTCCTCCTCATACGAGTACAGCATATCATAGCATTTTGCGCGCCGCGGGTCAACGGGGTAAAACATGAAAAATGCCGCGCCGCAGGAAATTGACAGAAGCCCTTTCGTTCGATATAATACAATAGTTACCGCTATACAGAACGACTCGGGATGGATCGTGCCATGCGAAAATGCTTTTGCTCGCTGCTCGCGCTTTTTCTCGCGCTGCTGCTGCTCCCCCTGCCGAACGCGGCGCGGGCGGAGGGGACGGCGACGCTGCGCATCGCGGAGCTGATGGTTCAAAATAAGGCGACGCTGCGGGACGAGGACGGCGATTTTTCCGACTGGATCGAGCTGGAAAACGCCGGCTCCCGCCCCGTATCCCTCGACGGCTGGACGCTGAGCGACCGGGAGGAGCGCGCAGGCTGGGCGCTGCCCGCGCGCACGCTCCAGCCGGGCGAGAGGCTGCTCGTCTTCGCCGACGGCAAGGATCGCCGCGAGGGCGAGCTGCACGCGAGCTTCGCCCTGTCCGAGGAGGAGACGCTGCTGCTGCGCGGCCCCGACGGCGCGGCGGTCGACAGCGCCCCCTGCGCCGGGGCGGAGAGCGACCTGTCGCTGCTGCGCGGGGAGGGCGGCTTCGCCCCCTGCCTCTTCCCCACGCCCGGCTATTACGATACTCCCGCGGGCTACGACGCCTGGCAGGAGAGCTGCGGCACGCCCGGCACGCTGCTGATCAGCGAGGTCTCGGTCTACGAGCGGCGCGCGCGCTTCGGCGAGCAGTACGGCGCGTGCGACTGGGTGGAGCTGCAAAACCGCTCCGACGAGCCGCTCGAGCTCGCCGGCTGGACGCTCTCCGACGGCAAGAGCGTCTATGAGCTGCCGAAGCGGACGCTGCAGAGCGGCGAGCTGCTGCTGCTGCGCTGCTCCGAGACGCCCTCCGAGACCTGGGACAGCCGCGACCGCTGCACGGGCTTCGCCCTGGATTCCGAGAACGAACGGCTCTATCTCCGCGACGGCTCCGGCGCGCTTGTCGACTGGTGCGCGCTGCGCGGCATCCCGCTCGACGCGAGCTGCGGCCGCGACCCAGCGCGCGGCGGCTGGTGCTATTTCGAGACCTCCAGCCCCGGCTGCGAAAACGGCGCGGGCTGCCGCCGCGTCTCCGCCATGCCCGTGAGCGCGGAGCCCGACGGCGTGTTTGAGGGCGTGGAGAGCGTCGGCGTGACGCTCAGCGCGGCGGGCGAGATCCGCTACACCCTCGACGGGAGCCTCCCCAGCCGCGAGAGCGCCCTGTATGCCGAGCCGCTCAGCTTCACGAGGACGACGGTGCTGCGCGCCGTCGCGATCGAGCCGGACGCGCTGCCGAGCCGCGCGCTGAGCCTGAGCTATTTTCTCAACGAGGGGCACACGGTGCCCGTCGTGAGCCTGCTGACCGATTCGCGCGCCGAATACCGCAGGCTCTATGAGAACACCGGCCTTGTCAAGCGCATCGTCGCAAATGTCGCCTTCTATGAGGAGGACGGGGGCTTCAACCTGCCCTGCGACGTGCAGCTCAACGGCGAGACCAGCCTGGTTTTGCCCAAGAAGAACCTGCGATTGCGCTTCCGCGCCGTCTACGGCGCCGACGCGCTCGATTACGACTGCTTCGGCGGCGGCGTCACGCGCTTCAAGAACCTGCTGCTGCGCAGCGGGCAGAGCTACGCCGGCGCGGTCATGAAAAACGAGCTCGGCTGCGCGCTCGCGGACGAGGCGACCGACGCCGTGCTCGTGCAGCGCTTCCGCTACTGCGTGCTGTACATCAACGGCGAGTACGCCGGTATCTACGCGCTCATGGAGAAGACCAACGAGCAGATGGCCGCCGACACGCTCGGCGTCAGCCGCGAGAGCGTCACGGTCGTCGAGGCCAGCGCCCCGCGCAGCAGCGAGCTCTATCATGAGGTGTTCGAGCCCGCGCTGAGCCTCGATCTGAGCGCGGAGGAGAATTACAGCCGTATCGCCAAAAAGCTCGATATCGACAGCCTCATCGACTGGACGATCATCGAGGGCTGGTGCGCCAACAAGGATCTGCAGTACGGCAATCTCCGCTACGCCCGTTCCACCGAGAACGACGGCAAATGGCGGCTGATGCTCTACGATCTCGACGCCACCTTCAGCGGCACGGAGGCCTGCTTCGATATCCTCTCCTCGCAGTCGCTCAGCGAGCGGCAGATCGGCCAACTGCTGCGCGCCCTGCTGCAAAACAAGGAATTCCGGGATCGCTTCCTCCGCCGGGCGGCCGAGCTGCTGAACGGCCCGCTCAGCGACGCGGCGCTGCTCGCCGAGATCGACCGGCTGGAGGCCATCCTCGCTCCGGAGATCCCGCGCAACCACACCATGCTCGGGTTAGACCCGGCGCACTTCGGGAAGAACGTGGAGAGGCTGCGCGCGCTCTGCCTTGCCTCCGGCTGGGCGCAGACCTGCGTGGATACGCTCTGTGCGCGTCTGCACGTGACCGCGGAGGAGCGCGCCGCGTATTTTGGAGTCATCGAATGAAAGAGACGATCTACAGCTTCAAGCGCTACGAAAAGAAATATCTGCTCACGCCCGAGGCCTGCGGGCGGCTGATGGAGCGCCTCGCGCCCCATCTCGTGCCCGACGCCTATCACCGCAGCACCGTGCGCAGCATCTACTACGACTGGGACGACTACCGGCTGATCCGCCACTCCCTGGACAAGCCCCTCTACAAGGAGAAGCTGCGCCTGCGCAGCTACAAGCGCCCCACGCCCGAGAGCGAGGTCTTTGTCGAGCTCAAGAAGAAGTACAAGGGCGTGGTCTACAAGCGGCGCGTCGCCTCCACGGAGGAGGCCGCCATGCGCTGGCTCGCGCGCGAGACGCCGCCGCCGAAGGACAGCCAGATGGCCCGCGAGATCGACTGGTTCCTCCATGAGAACAGCCCCAAGCCCAAGGTGCTCATCGCCTGCGACCGCACGGCCTGGGTCGACAGGGAGGATCCGAACCTGCGCGTCACCTTCGACGAGGCGATCCGCTGGCGCGGCGACGATCTGCTGCTCTCGCACGGCAGCGCCGGGGAGCTGCTGCTCCCGGACGGCGAGATCCTGATGGAGCTCAAGCTCCCCGAGGCCGCCCCGCTCTGGCTCGCCCACCTGCTCGGCGAGGAGCAGATCTACCCCACCGGCTTTTCCAAATACGGCGTGTGCTACCGAAAGAACCTGCTGCATTCCTTCATTATATCATAAAAGGAGAGTCCGACGATGTTTGAACCGCTGTTTTCCTGGGATGTGAGCTTCCCGCAATTCTTGATCTGCGAGCTGAGCGCGCTCGTCTTCGGCCTGCTGACCGCCTGGGTCTTCACCCGGCGCGAGCGGCATTCCGGCGCCTACACACAGACGCTCGTGCTGCTGCCGCCGGTCGTCTGCCTCGTCATCATGATGGTCAACGGCAACATCGGCGCGGGGCTCGGCGTGGCCGGCACCTTCGCGCTGGTGCGCTTCCGCAGCGCGCCCGGCACCGCCAAGGAGATCCTCGGCCTGTTCTTCTCCGTCGCGCTCGGCCTCGCCTGCGGCATCGGCTGCGTGGGCTACGCGCTCGTTTTCTTCGTGATCGTCGGCGCGGCCGCCCTGCTGCTCGAGCGCTTCCGCTTCGGCGAGCCGACCGTGAGCCAGCGCCACCTCAAGATCACCGTCCCTGAGACCGTGGATTACGAGGGGCTGTTCGAGGATCTGCTGGATCAGTATACGCTCTACCACAAGCTCGACCGCGTCCGCACGACCAACATGGGCACGCTCTACGAGCTCAGCTACAGCGTCGAGCTGCGCGAGCCCTCGCATACCCGCGCCTTCCTCGACGCGATCCGCTGCCGCAACGGCAACCTGAACGTCGTCCTCAGCCGCCACGTCAGCAGCGATATGATGTAAAAAACAGATATGCCGGGCGCGAAGCGCCCGGCGTATCCATAGTATTCTCGCACATACCAAAAACCCGCCGGAGGCGGGTTTTTTTGTATCTTTATAGTCCTGCGAGCAGACTGACGAGCGCGACGGGGAGGAGCCAGACGAGCGCGTAGAGAAACAGCGCAGCGACGGACACGGTTCCGTTCAGATACAGCAGCAGGAAGACCGCGACCGGCCCGACGGCCGAGGACAGCAGGCTCACGATCAGGTTGACCCAGACGATAAAGTACATCCTGCGTCCGACGTCGGCCATGTGGACGAGCTTGCCGAGCCCCTCTCCGCAGGTCAGGGCGGAGATTTTGCTCCCTTCGTCCGGCCTGCCCTCGGAGAGGCGCACACGCTCCCGGTAGGGCGGGAAATCGTAGCCGGAGGTGTTGAGCTTGAAGACCTCCGCGAGCAGCGCGGGGCTGATGTTGAAGTCCCGCGTCGCGAAGACCGCGTGGCGGTTGGAGCGCATCAGGCGGATCAGTGCCTCGCGCACATGGGGATCCGCCGTGTACTGCACCGGGAAGATGCCGTAGAGCATCCGGTCGACCGCGAGCATCACCGCGGTTTTGCGGATGTTCCGGTTTTCCAGCGCCTCGACGGGGATGCTGATCTTCATCAGCTCCATGAACTCGCCCGTCCCGCAGCAGACCGAGTGCCCCTCGATCTGGCCGAGCATGCCCGAGCCCACGTGGAACTCGAACTCCTCGAGCTGCTTCATGGCAAAGCCGTTGCGCTCCATCAGCGCGGCAAAGCAGGGCGCGAGCCCGCAGCCGGAGGCAGCCATCATCGTGCCGGCGTAGGAGATCACCTGCCCGGCGTCCACGTCGGTGAAGATCAGCGGGTCGAGCAGCCGCACCGCGTCGCCGGGGAAGAGATCCTGATCGGTGACGATCAGATTGCGGCAGCCGCCGATCTCGGCCAGCCCCGACCAGCCCGCGATCGCCGCGGCGCAGGGACGGCGGCCGGGCTTCCCGGCGGTTTTCTGCTTCTCCGCGCCTTCTTCCTTCTCTTTTTCGTCCTCAGGCTTCTTCTCCTTCGGGCCGAGCGCGATGTTCAGCGCGCCGAGCTTGAAGGGCAGCGCGAAGCACAGCAGCGCGGTCACGGGGACGGCGGGGACGAGCAGGGCGGAGAAGACGAAGAGGAAGCTCGAGCCGTCGCGCTTGAGGGCGGTCAGCGCCAGGCTCAGCAGGAAGGCCAGCGCCAGCAGCATCGGCGCTGCGCGGTTGTAGATCATCTCGTCGAGCGGCGCTTCCTCGCTGCGGCGGACAAAGCCGACCGGCGGGCGCAGCGACTGGATCAGCGCGGCGTTTTTCTCGGTCAGGCCGGTCTCGGCGGTGATGCTGTGGAGGCTCAGGCCGCGCACCCTGCCCTCCTCGGGCACGCCGAGCGTGGTATGCAGCCCGTCGGCGGCGAAGTACGAGGCGTACAGCACGCCGATCAGCGACAGGCTCGAAAACAGGCACAGCGGCACATGCGCTTCGCCGAAGAGTCCGGAGGCCACGCCGAGCGCGTCGAGACTCGTCAGCAGACAGCCGAAGAGCGCGAGCCCGTCCGCGCCGAAGCGCAGACGCCGCAGGTTGACCGCCGCGCCGACCGCCACGTCGAGTGCGAGCAGCATGACGCCGAGCTGCAGGGCGAGGATCATCTGCGAGGCGACGCCGATCGAGCGCAGCAGCCCGGTCGCCGGGACGCCGAGGGTCAGATAGGCCATCACGGCCCAGAGCCCCAGGGCCAGCCGGCAGCGCAGGCGCAGGGGATCGGTGTGCGCGGCATAGTAGCGGGAGGAGAAGCGGAAGGGGCGCTCCTCGCCCAGCTCCTCTTCCTCAACGTCGACCGCCGCGCGTCCGGCGGCGGGGCCGCGGAAGCCGCGCAGGCGCACCAGCACGCCGGAGAGCAGGCCGAGCAGGTACTCGCCGAAGCTCGGGAAGCTCTCGGCCGGGGGCTCCTCGCCCTCATATTCGTCCCGCGCGGCGTAGGCGGCGGGGGAGGCGTCCGCGTCATGCAGCTCCTCGAGCAGCTCGCCGCCCTCCTCCTCCGCGCCGGCCTTGCGGCGGCGCGGCCGCCGGAAGCGCTCGCGCAGCAGATCGGGCCACGCCCGCTTCTCCGGCCGCGGCGCTTCTGCCGCCTCGGTCTCGGGCGCTTCTTCCTCCGCCGCGGGGGGCGCGGGCTCGGTATCCTCGGGCGCCGCCGCCTCCGGGGGCGCCTCGTCCTTCGCGGGCGGGGCGGGCTCCGGCCTTCCGGCGGGGCGCTCGTTCTTGTCCATATCTCCGAGGAGGCTGAGCGCCTCGGCCTCGAGCGCGGCGCGGCGGCCGAGCATCCGGCGCGGCGGCTCGGCGCGCTTCGGCTTCGGCTCGATGGGCGCGCTCACCGGCTCGACCGGCGCGGACTCGGGGCGGAGCGGCGCGGACACGTCCGTGCGCGCGGAATCGCTCCCGAATTCCGCGAGGATATCCTCGAGCGCGGTATAGGCGCGCGGGCTGTCTTGTTCCTCTCTGTACGTCATAGGCGGCTGTTCTCTCTGTGTGGGCGCTTCCGCGCGCGGCGGGGCGCTCCCGTTTTGAAATTCGCTGACAATGTCCATCCAGTTCCACTCCTCCCCGGCCTGGCGGCGCGGGGTCTCGCGGTCGCTCCAGGAGTCGTGGAGCAGGCTCTGCATGGCCGCACCGTTGACCGGATAGAGCGGCTCGCCGCGCGGCTGCGGCCCCTGATAGAGCTCCCAGTCGTCCGCCTCGCCGAGCTCGACGGCCATGGCGTAGCGGGAGGGCGTGCTGTCGGAGCGGTACTCCTCCAAAATTTCGCGCAGGGAGATCGCGAAGGGCTTCGGCGTCTCCTCCACGAAGAGCTCCCCCGGTTCCGGCGCGAAGGTCTCCGGCAGCGCCGTGTGTTCAGTTGTCTCCAAGCGCCACCCTCCCTTCAAAACGCCGTGTCATCCACCGTGTTATCCACCGTGTCATTCTGAGCGAAGCGAAGAATCTTTCCCGAAACGTTTTGCAAGCCTTCAAACAAAAAGATCCTTCGTCACTTCGTTTCTCAGGATGACAAGACGGAAAATGCTGTCAGACAGTCCCTTGCTTCAGCGGCTGCGCTGTCTCAAAATCTCATACATCGTGATCGCCGCTGCCGCCGAGGCGTTGAGCGAGGAGACCTGCCCGCGCATCGGCAGGCTCACGATAAAGTCGCAGCTTTCCTTGACCAGACGGCCCATGCCGTCGCCCTCCGAGCNNCCCCCCGAGCCGATCACGAGCGCGAGCGGGCCGGAGAAATCCGTGTCCCAGAGGCCGCTCGACCCGTCGGCGGCGGTGCCGTAGATCCAGAGCCCCCTGTCCTTGAGCTCGCGCAGCACGCCGGGGATGTTCGGCACGCGGGCGATGGCCACGTGCTCGGCCGCGCCGGCGCTGGCCTTGTCCACCACGGCGGTGAGCCCCGCGCTGCGGCGCTTGGGGATGATGACCCCGTGCGCGCCCGCGCATTCGGCGGAGCGGATGATCGCGCCGAGGTTGTGCCCGTCGCTGATCTCGTCGCAGACGACGACGAAGGGCGGCTCGCCGCGCTCGTCGGCGATGGCGAGGATGTCCTCCACCGAGCAGTACTCCCGGACGGCGCAGACGGCGATCACGCCCTGGTGGGCGTGGGTCTGGCTCATGAAATCGAGCTTGCGGCGGTCGCATTCCACGACCACGACGCCCTTGTCCCGCGCCTTGGAGGCGATGTGCCCGAGGGTCTTGTCGACCTCGCCCTTGTTGATATAGAGCTTGTCGATCGCGCGGCCGGCGCGCAGCGCCTCCAGCACCGCGTTGCGCCCCTCGATGAGCTCGTTTTGGATCCCGTTTTCCCTCTCCACGGCATAATCCTCCACTATATAAGGATACTCAGTACACTATACCACAAGAAGCGGTATTTGCAAATACTTTTTATTGGAGGAAACGAGGGAAACGTACCATCCGGCCCGCAGGGGCGACCGCAAGGGCAGAGCGAAGCGGAGGGCGCCCCTGCGGCGAATCCGTTATGTGCTGCGCATAGAACACCCCGGCCGCTGGCTCTGCTGAGAGCCGGCGGCCGGGGCGGTGCGGATATGCAAAGCGGTTCACGGAAAAGGGGAGCTTACGGCGCGGTCTCGATGCGCAGGACGTTGGTGTTGCCGCTCGCGCCGGAGGTGTCGCCGCCGGTCATGACGACGGTGTCGCCCTTCGCGAGACCCAGCGCGTCGCGCGCCGCGCGCACGGCGTAGTAGTTCAGCACCTCCATGCTCGGGAAGTGCTCGGTCAGCACCGGGAGCACGCCCCAGGAGAGCGCGAGCTTNNGGCCTTGGCCTTGAGGTCGATGGCCATGGTGCAGGCGGCGTGGGAGATCGCGTCCACGCGGCTGCGGATCGTGAAGGCCTCGGTGTGGAAGCGCTGCGTGTAGTCGATGTGCTTCTCGGTCGCGTCGGCGATCTCGCTCATGACGCGCACGGAGTCGACCGGGTACTTGCCCGCGGCGGACTCGCCGGAGAGCATGATGGCGCTGGTGCCGTCGTAGACGGCGTTGGCCACGTCGCTGATCTCGGCGCGGGTCGGGCGGGGATTGGAGATCATGCTCTCGAGCATCTCGGTCGCGGTGATGACGCGCTTGCCGAGCAGGCGGCACTTGGTGATCAGGTACTTCTGGATGGCGGGCAGCTCCGTGAAGGGCACCTCCACGCCGAGGTCGCCGCGGGCGACCATGATGCCCTCGCAGACCGAGCAGATCTCGTCGATGTTGTCCACGCCGGACTGGTTCTCGATCTTGGCGATGACGTCGATGTCCTCGCCGCCGTGCTCGTTCAGGAAGCCGCGCATGTCGAGCAGATCCTGCTTGCAGGAGACGAAGGAGGCCGCGACGAAGTCCACCTCGTTGCGGATGCCGAAGAGCAGGTCGGCCTTGTCCTGCTCGCTCAGGTAGGCCTGGTGCAGCACCTTGCCGGGGAAGCTCATGCTCTTGCGGTCGGACAGGACGCC
>LXOW01090220.1_pt1 | contig 16541 bp, 14 predicted proteins | sample 1368591 | NCBI WGS metagenome assembly LXOW01 (sample SAMN04884650, study PRJNA319009) | bovine gut metagenome | isolation source: Cow rumen | host: Bos taurus | place: Italy: Legnaro (PD) | collected 2014-07-09 | reverse complement strand
ACGAGGCGGAGGACGCAGGCGGGCTTGACGCCCGGCAAGGACGACAACGATGTATGGCACAATTCCTGCCGGAACAGATTAAAGGTTTCTATGGGAGTTCAGTATAAATCAATATAACAGGAGGAAATGCTATGAAACAGCATTACACAAGAGCAATCGCTCTGCTGCTGTCGCTGGTCATGGTGCTTTCCGCAATGCCTGTCCTCAGCTTTGCCACTGAGGAAGGCGAGGGGGCCGCGCTGATCAACGGTCTGCCCGGCGATCAAACCTATGGCGTATTGTTTCACATAGATGGATACGTTGTGGGCGCCGACATCACCGGCAGCGCACCAGCCAAGGCCGTCCAGACGTCTGCGGACGGCAGCACCATCACCAGTCTCCCCAACGGAGCCGCTATCTTCAAGTTCGTCCAGAACAGCGACGGAACTTATTACCTGATGGTTGGCAATCGCTATATGGCCATTGCTGTGGTGGATGCCAAGAGCAAGATCGTCCTGCAGAACACCGTCGAGGGCGCAAAGTGGGATCTGACGGAAGATTCCGACGGCACTTACACGGTTTCCAGCCATGACGTGGACAGCACCTTCAAATATTTGGAATACTACCGAAATTCCTTTTCCGCCTACAAAATTGCCAGTGACAAGGGCCCCTACCGCTTTAAGTTCTTCTCCACCTCCCCCGATGAGGATGGTCGGGTGGGTGAGCTCATCGCGGCTGGCCCGCTGCCCACCGACGGCGGAAAATACGTGATCTACAATCACTCCGCCAAGGTCGTCATGGGTCAGCCCACCGGAGCGGATGCCCCTGCCCCTGTCTGTTGTCCGCATCTGCCGGTGCCGGTTGACGACGCCATTGCCTATGAGGACGTGGGAGACGGCGGCTTGATTTTCACCGTCCATGTCTCCGGCACCACGGCCAACCCCGTCTTCGCCTTTGAAAGCAACGGCAAGTATCTGGCCATGCCGGAAAACACTGTGGACGAAAACGGCAAGACAAACAATGCTGAAACCCTTCACCTGATCGATTGGCCCCAGGACACCGAAAAACAGCACTACGCCCAGTGGACCCTGGTAGAACGGACCGGCGGCTACGAGATGAAAAATAAGGCTGCGAAATTCGGTCAGTATTATTGCAGCATTGAGTACTTCAACGACCTGTTCAGCGGCTGGACCTACAAGGCCGACTCCGTGGAGCTCTTCGCCATGAAGTTCTATCCCATGGAGGACAAGGACGGCCAGGGCTACGTGGTCAACCCCACGGTTTTGATCGATACCCCCGACCCCGCCATTGGCGAGGACTGCCCCGTCTCCTTCACCCTGAACGACGCGGGCGAAGTGGCCTCCGTCTCGGCGCAGTACCAGGTGGACAGTCAAGCCGCCGTCACCGTGGAGCCTGAAATGAAAGGGAAAACGGGCAGCTTCACCGTATCCGCCTCCGCTCTGGAGGGCGGCAGCACCCTGAAGATCACCGTCTCCGCCAGCAACACGGTCCCCAAGGCATATTCCGGGAAACTGGAAGCGGAAATTCGGGACGAGCCTCTGATCCTCACTGCCTCCCCCGCGGCCAACTCCGCCACCGGCGATGAAAAGCGGCCTGAAATCTCCGTCACCTTCTCTAACGTCAAGGAAAACCCCACCTTCATAATGCTGGTGGATGAGGTGGAGGTCCCCGCCGCCGTCTCCGGCGACAAGCTGGCCTACACTCCCGCCCAGAACATGGCCGACGGCAAGCACAGCGTTTCCGTCACCATCACCCGGGCCGACGGCAAATCCGTCACCAAAACCTGGAGCTTCTTCGTGGGCGCAGGCGGCGAAACCCTGTACTTCGGCCAGATTCACGCCCACACCGCAGAATATTCTGACGGCGCCGGTACGCTGGAGGACGCCTATGAGCACGCCCACGGCGTGGACGACATGGACTTCCTGATCGTCACGGACCACTCCAACTACTTTGACACCACCGCTACTGCCACCACCTCCAGCTACTACGACCTGAGCTCTCTGCTGCAAAACGCCGCCAAGACCACCACCAAGTGGGAAGAGGCCCGGGCCACTGCCAAGGAATACAACGAGCTCTACGACGACTTTCTCTGCCTCTACGGTTACGAGATGACCTGGTCCGGTGGTCCCGGCCACACCAACTCCTTCAACACCTACGGCACCATCTCCCGAAACCACACGGACCTGAACAACAAGACCGGTTATTCCGGTATGCACCTGTACAACGACATGATGGTCAACGCTGAACTGGGCCTGGCCATTGACGGCACCGAAGCCAAGACCACCCGCGGCGGCGCCGAGGTCACCGGCGTCAACGCCACCAAGTACATCCCCTTCGACGAGTAGGGCAAGCCGGTCCCCGTAGTCTCCCAGTTCAACCACCCCGGCAAGACCTTCGGCAACTTCGACAACTACGCGGGCTACACCGCCAAGCGCGACGACGTGCTGAACCTGATCGAGGTCGGCAACGGCGAGGGCAAGGTGGGCGGCAGCTCCTACTTCCCCTCCTACGCTGAGTATGACCTCTGCCTGTCCATGGGCTGGCACGTGGCTCCCACCAACAACCAGGACAACCACAAGGGCGGCTGGGGCGACTCCAACACCTGCCGCGACGTCATCCTGACCGACGACTTCTCCGAAATCGGCCTGTACCGCGCCCTGGATGCCCGCCGGGTCTATTCCACCGAGGACCAGAACCTGCGGATTTCCTATGAGCTGGTAGTGGGCGAAGAGACCTACAAGCTGGGCGACATTGCCGCCGTCTCTGAGGACAACCAGCCCGAAAAGGTCACCGTCAAGGCTGAAATCAATGAGCCCGACCGCACTGATTTGATCGCCACGCTGGAGGTCATTGGCGAGGGCGGCAAGGCCCAGAAAAAGATTGACGTCAATGACACCACCTACAAGGGAGAAATCGAACTGGACAACACCTCCGGGTACTACTACCTCCGGGTGGTAGAGGCAGACGGCCAAATCGCGGTCACCGCTCCCGTGTGGGTCATGGAAGCCATTCCCGTGGCCGTTGAGCTGGAATCCTCCGCCTCTGTGGCAGCCCAGGGCGAGGAAGAAACCATCACCGCCACCCTGACCAACGGCTCTGAGTCTGAGCTTCTCTATCTCCACGGCTACAAGGTCGAGGCCGAGGGCCGTGTGCTTAAGGATACCCATTTCGAAGAAGGCGAATTGATTGAAAGCGCCATTGAAGCCGGAAAGTCTGAGACCTTGACCATTCCCTTCACCCCCTCCGCCACCAATCCTCCCGCCGAGAAGACCTACAATATCACCGTCACCTTCCACGTGGTCTACAAGGACCAGGAGCTGACCTACACCAAGACCATCTCCGAGACCTCCTATCCCCCCGAGCTGATGACCTACATTGGCCTGGACAAGGGCCACGACAACTTCTATGTCTCCGGTGACCACGCCAATAACGATACCTCCTTCCTCCAAATTTGTGCGAAACGAGGCATCATCTGCCAGTACATCGACAAGGGCCAGATGACCAAGCAGAACCTGGCCAAGTACAAGGCGGTGGTTCTCACGGTTCCCAAGGCCAAGGACAGCAATCTGCCCAACATCTGGACTGCAGAGGAAATGGAGGCACTGGCCGACTACGCCTCCCACGGCGGCAGCATCATCAACCTCTCCAAGTCTGACCGGGCTGACCTGGACAACCTTGTGGACGGCGTAGAAACCTACAAATACGCCTCCGCGAACCTCTCCAATATGGTCAACGAAGCCGTGGGAGCCCAGACTCGCTTCGTTCGCGGCATCGTGGTGGATAACGAAAAGAAGTCCGGCGACGCTTCTTACCGCATCTTTTACAACGGCAGAGACCTGATTGGCGACCACGACTTCACCCAGGGTATCTACCCCTCCTCCAACGGCGAGTACCAGTGGTACAATGGCACCGGCATTACCTATGACCCCTGCACCCGGTTCACCGACGTGAATCGGAACCAATGGTATCACGAGTATGTGGACTTCGCTCTGGAATACGGCCTGATGGGCGGCACCTCCGCCACCACCTTTGAGCCCAACACGGCTCTGACCCGTGAGATGTTCGTCACCATCCTGTGGCGGATCGCGGGCAGCCCCGAGGCCACCGTGTCCAATCCCTTCAAGGACGTCAAGAAGTCCAATTGGTCCTACAAGGCCATTCTCTGGGCCTACGAGGCCGGCGTCACCGGCGGTAAGACTGCCGATACCTTCGACCGCACTTCCTCCGTCAGCCGGGAGGAAGTGGCAGTCTTCCTCTACAGCTTCGCCCGCTCCAAGGAGATGGATCTCAGCGCCGCGGCAGACCTTTCTGCCTACCCCGATGCCAAATCCGTCTCCAAGTTCGCCCGCACCGCCATGAAATGGGCCGTGGCCAGCAACCTAATCTCCGGCAGCAAGTCCGGCAACACGGTCCTGCTGGACCCCAAGGGTACAACCTCCCGGGCCATTGGCGCTACCATGCTGAAGGCCTTCGTAGAACTCAGCGACAAGGCGCTCCCCAAGGCGGATACCGCCGTGACCTACCTGGTTGCTCCCTATGATTCTTCCTGGATCGCTTCCTACAAGGCAAACTTCGACGGCGCTTCCTATGAGCCCAACTATGAAAAGGACGTTGTCATGGCCAAGAAGGGCACCTTCGGCCTGGTCACTGCCGAGAAGCTGCCCGGCGGCGGCTTCCTGGTCTGCGCCGGCGCCTGCTTCATCTCCAACTACGACCTGAAGTACGGCACTCCCTCCAACGAGCAGTACGAAAACTACGGTCTGGTCTGCAACATCCTGGACTACATCAAGGACGGCAAGTTCAGCGGCACCGTCACCCCCATTGCCGACGTCCACAAGGGCGAGGTGGGGCAGGAGTTCACCGTGGAGGGCTGGATCACCTCCAACGCCTCCGACTACGACAAGGATACCGCCTTCTTCGACTGCATCTACGTGCAGGACGAGACCCGCGGCATCAACTGCTTCCCCGTCTCCGGCTACTACTTCATCGGCGAGAAGGTCCGCGTCCACGGCGGCGTGACCTACTACTGCGGTGAGATCGAGCTGAACCTGGGCACCGACTACAACGGCTCCATCCAGGTCATTTCCAACGACCTGCGCGTGCTGGAGCCCACCGCGGTCACCTGTCAGGAGGCCATGAGCGACGACAACATCGGCAACCTGATGAAGATCTCCGGCACCATCACCGAGATCCACGAGACCGCCGGCGTCATCGACAAGATCTACGTGGACGACGGCTCCGGCGAGAAGGCCATGTTCTTCATCAACGCCTACATCCAGAAGGACTCCACGGTCCTGGCCAACGCGGAGGTCGGCATGCACATCGAAGGCGTCGGCATCGGCTCCCGCGACGTGGACGAGGCCAGCGGCGGCGCGGACGGCGCGGTCAGCGACGAAACGGACCACAGCCTGTTTATCAAGCGTCTGCGTGTCCGTTCAAGAGACGAGCTGATTGTAACCCCCGCCAACTAATACTGAACTCCCATAAAAATCTTTAACCTGTTCCGGCAGGAATTGTGCCGTACTTCGTTGTCGTCCTTGCCGGGCGTCAAGCCCGCCTGCGTCNNCAGTATAATCGGTACGCAAAACCAACGGCGGCCCCGCGTATGCTTGCGCATACGCGGGGCCGCGAGAATTGCATTTTGCATTTTTCATTATCCCTCAGTTTCTCGCCGCCTCCACCAGCCGTCTTGCCGCTTCCCATTCGGGGCGGTCGTCCAGGCCGCCCAGGGCGTCCACCAGCTCCAGCGCGTCCAGGGCCTTGGGCTGCTCCAGGGAGAACTGGGGGAACATCTGTTCGTTATCCTCCAGCACGATCTCCCGCTGGGTGCGGGCCAGGATCTTCTGTTCCAGATCCAGGTATTCCGCCTCGGTAATGTACCCGTTCACGTCCATGTAGTAGGTATCGCCGGTGGCGGGGTCCTCAAACCGCAGCAGATAGGGGATGATGTCCCCCCACTGGGAATCGGGATTTCCTACTATCCGGTTGTCCGCGGTATAGCAGGCGTACAGGGTATAATTTACCAAATGGGTGACGTCATCCTCCTGCTTGCTCAAGCTGCCGGAATCCGGAATCGGCACGTAGTCCGGGCCATAATATCCAACATTCAGGCCACGCTCAAAAACCCATTGTTCCCCTCCCTCGCGCATTTCCATCAGTTTTTCCGTGAATTCCTGGCTGCCTCGGTTGCAGACGCAGTAACAGTCCGGCTGGACCAGAATCGTGTTGTTGGCGTTTGGCCGGCCAAAGGTTCCACAGTATTGCAGCATGGTCCCATCCTGGTAGTCGTAAACAAACAGGTCGAGAGAATCCTGATAGTGTCCGTAAACCAGCAGCTCCGGCATCCCGTCCCCATCCAAGTCTTCCAGATAATACCGGATATTCCTTTCAGTATCGTATTCCGGGTCCAATTCCGGCCACCACAATTCGGAAACAACGGTCGTCTCCTTGTCCTCTCCGGCTATCACCGGCCCAATAAACACAGCCTTCCGCAGGGCCTCCATGCAGGCTTCCTTTTCCTGCTCCGGGTCAGACACGGGAGCGCTTCCGGTTTCTTCCGGCGCGGACTCCGTGGGAGCGGTGGCCGACTCTGTTTGCGTTTCCGAATTGGTTGTGGTTTGCTCCCGGGTGGCAATCACAATGGGCTGGGTGGGCTGGACGTCACCCCGCTCCGGCTGCTTGTTTTCCAGCAGCTTGGCCCCGGCAAAAATGCCGCCGCCGATCATGCACACAGCCAAGACGCCCGCAGCCAGCTTCGCAGCCAGGCCGTGGCGCAGAGCCTGCCCCGCCGTCATGGCGGCTCCATCCGCCGCAGCAGGGCCAGCAGGAAGGGGAAGGGAGCCAGGCCGTAGAGCTTGAGTCCCTGTTGCTCCAAGGCTCGGACCTTGGTCTCCACCTTCTTCCTGCCAAAATGGAGCTGGGCCTTCACCGTACCCACGGTCACGTGCAGCAGCTCCGCGATTTCCTTGATGCTCAGGTCCTCGTAGTAGCGCATACCCACAACCAACTGCTGTTGCTCCGGCAGCTCCGCCAGAATCTCCTTCACCAGACGGGAGGTCTCCTGCCGATCCAGGGCCAACTCCGGCTGAACGTCGGGGTTCAGGTCCGGCAGCTCCGGCATGGCCTCGTCCTCCTCGTCGCTGCTCAGCTCCGTGAAGGTGGTAGGCAGCCGCTTGGACATCTGCCGGGCAGTCTCGTTGACGGCGATCCGCCGGAGCCAGCTCAGGAAGGCCCCGTCGGCATCCAACTTCTCCAAATTCTGGAAGGCCTTGAGATAGGTGTCCTGGAGGATATCCCAGGCCAGGTCCTCGTCGTGGACCATGGAGCGGATGGAACGGTAGAGGCCGGTATAGGTCTGCTCGTAGAGCTCGGTGACGGCAGACTGGTCGCCCGCCTTGGCCTTGGCCACCAGGGCCGGATCAATATTCCCCCGCAGGGTCTTGTTTTCATTCTTCTCTTTCATGGTGTATGATTCTCCCTCTGTGAGTTGTCGTATTTTATCATGAATCTTGTTGCTTTTCAATCGGTATTATTGTTTTCTGGGGTGGACCCTGGGATAGCTGCCGCAGCAGGGTACTTAGCGTGGCCTCGGCCCGCTCTCGACTGGGATCAAAATTGCAGTTCAGCAGCTTCTTATATAGCACCGCAAAGCTTGTTTGCTCCGGCATTGGATTTCCTCCTCTCGTTTCTCTCTGCCCATAGGACCCGGGGGGAAGGAAAAAGGTTGAATGAAAGAAAAAATTTTTTGAAAAATAAAAACTCCGGGGGAAAAGAGCTTGACATTTAAGGTATATTGAGTATAATAACAACACAATTGAACACGCCTTATCAAGAGTGGTGGAGGGAACGGCCCTGTGAAGCCCGGCAACCTGCATGTTTGCAAGGTGCCAAATCCGGCGAGAAAATCGGCAGATGAGGACATGGCGCGTCACCCACCCTGCCGCTTGGCAGGGCGGTTTTTTTATGAAAGGAAGATAATAATATGCTGAAACGTATTTTTACCTCTGAATCCGTCACAGAAGGACATCCTGACAAGGTCTGCGACCAGATCTCCGACGGCGTTCTGGACGCCATCCTGGCCCAGGACCCCATGGCCCGGGTGGCCTGTGAAACCGTCACCGCCACCGGCATGGTACTGGTTGCCGGTCAGATTTCCTGCAACTGCTATGTGGATATCGCCCAAATTGCCCGCCACACCCTGCTGGATATCGGCTATGATTCCCCCGATATGGGCTTTAACGGCAGCACCTGCGCCGTGCTTACCGCCATCGACGAGCAGTCCAAGGACATTGCCATGGGCGTGGACGCCTCCTATGACGACAAGTCCATCGGCGCCGGCGACCAGGGCATGATGTTCGGCTTCGCCTGCGATGAGACCATGGAGCTGATGCCCGCTCCCATCGGCTATGCCCACAACCTCACCCGAGCCTTGACCTCCCTGCGGAAGGACGGAACCCTGCCCTGGCTCCGGCCCGACGGCAAGAGCCAGGTCTCCGTCCAGTATGACGACGAGGGCCGCCCGGAGCGCATCGACACCGTGGTGGTCTCCACCCAGCACGCGGAATCCATCGGCATTGAGGAACTGCGGAAAAGCGTGATTGAAACCGTCATCCAGCCCAATCTGCCCAAGCGGCTGCTGGACGCGGATACCAAGTTCTACGTCAACCCCACCGGTCGTTTTGTCATTGGCGGTCCCGCAGCGGACACCGGCCTCACCGGGCGGAAGATCATTGTGGACACCTATGGCGGCTACGCCGCCCACGGCGGCGGCGCTTTCTCCGGCAAGGACCCCACCAAGGTGGACCGCTCCGCCGCCTACATGGCCCGCTACATCGCCAAGAACATCGTGGCCGCGGGACTGGCGCGGAAGTGCCAGATCGAGCTGGCCTACGCCATCGGCGTGGCCCAGCCCGTCTCCGTGCTGGTGGAAACCTACGGCACCGGCACGCTCTCCGACGGAGAGCTCTCCGCCTTGGTGCGCCGCAGCTTCGATCTGCGCCCCGCCGCCATCATCGAGCGGCTGAATCTGCGCAGACCCATCTATCAGCCCACCGCCGCCTACGGTCACTTTGGCCGCATGGATCTGGATCTGCCATGGGAGCGGACAGACGCTGTTTTTCAATGACAAATATCCAGTCTCTGCATTCGCATAGATTTCCATAATTCGCAAATACTACCTCCGACGATCAAACGAAGGAGGTAGTATTTTTCTATGAAAGCATACCATTTGCCTGCACGGCTGGCACTGGGTATCATCGCGGCCCTGCTGCTTGCCCTGCCCACCGCAGCGGACAACGACGCGGCGGCCACCGACCAGGAGGACGGAATCTATTGCTTCTCCCGGGAAGAACTGGATCAGCGGACAGAGCTCACCGGCATTTTCTTCACCGCCCTTCCCGCCAGAGCCCAGGCCGAGGTCCGTCTGGGGGATCGGGTGCTCTGCGTGGGGGACGCCATCTCCCGCTCCGATCTCTCCCGGATCACGGTGGAGGCCGTAGGCGGCGGCGATACCAGTCTGTCCTTCCTGCCCTTTGAGGAGGGCCACCTGGGCCAGGAAGCCGTGATGACCTTCCACTTTGAAACAAAAGAGGACGAGGCCCCCACCGCAGAGTGCGGTATCCTGGAAACCTGGAAGAATCTCCCCAACACGGGAAAGCTCAAGGCAAGGGGCAACGGCGAGTTGACCTTTCGGCTGGAAAACCAGCCCCGCCGGGGCAGCGTGGAGCTGAACGCCGATGGCAGCTTCACCTACACTCCAAAGAAAAACAAGGTGGGCGAGGACAGCTTCACCTTTACCGTCACCGACGCGGACGGGCGGGTCTCCGCCCCTGCTACGGTGCGGGTGACCATCCGGAAGCCCACCGACGCCAAAACCTACGCAGACCTGGATCGGGATGAGCAGTTTGAGGCCATTTGGATGCGGGAGGTTGGTCTCTTCGGCGGGGAGCTGATCTCCGACCGGCTGAGCTTCGGCCCCGACCGTACCGTCAGCCGGGGCGACTTCCTGGCCATGGTCATGGACCTGGAGGGGATCGATCCTGAAATCGGCCTCCAGGTCTCCGGCTTTGCCGACACGGAGGACGCGGCCTCCTGGCTCCGGCCCTATCTGGCCTCTGCCCTGCGGCGGGGACTGATTCAGGGTGAAACCACCCCGGCGGGTCTGGTCTTCCGCCCCAATGAACCCATCACCGAGGCCGAGGCAGCCGCCCTGGTGGCCCGGGCCAGAGGGTCAGAGGAGGTCCTTCCCACCGCCCTGGCCGCCGTCCCTGAAACCCCGCTGACCCGCAAGCAAGCGGCGGAGCTGCTGTATAAGGCCTATCGCGAATAACGCAGGAAAAAGTACGATTCTGAAAGAAAAAAGACGCAGGGCCAAGCATCGTCCCCTGCGTCTTTTCCTATGAGGTTTTGGAACCGGTCATCCCCCGTTGGGAGACGGAACGGCCGTAAGCGATATCGCGCCTCTGCCGATATCAACTTTGTCAATGTAATAAATCTGGTTGAGGAGCAAATCCCCGAAAAAGACCCGGTCGCTTGTAGCGCAGATGTAGCTCAGTCCGGCCTTTTCCTCCAGCTGGCCCAGCAGCTTGAAGTCTCTTGAGAGAAAATAAACCGTTCGCTCCGTATAACTCTCATCCCGAAACTCGCTGAATGCGTAGATGTAATCCTCGTCCCAGCACGCACAGTAAATATCCGCAACCGGCTGGTCATAGTCCTGAACTGTCCCGCTTTTCAGGTCATACGAATGGAAGCCCGCAGGCCAGGTGTCTGTCTCATATTCCTTTGGCACAACGTAATCAATGGCAGACTCCGTTCGGTAGAAGCCGGAAATCGGTCCGGAAAGCAGCGTTCGGACCTCCCCGGTCACCGCGTCTATTTCAATCAGGCGTTCATCCTTCGAAGCATAATTTTGATTGTTCTTCCCATCGCCAAATCCATAAAGCTTATCCTGGAAGCAAGAAGTTATTGTTCTCGTGGTTCTTGCCCGACGGATATACGAATCCGCAAGCTCTTTCTGGGAACCGTCCGCCAGATCAACCACGATCAAATGATCCACCTGTTCCTCCAAAGGCAGTTCTGACCGCGCACACAGATTCACAATCAATTTCCCGCGATGAAACACATAGCTGAACCTGCTGTGCGGATATTTGCCCCAATCGATTTTTCCCACAACGCGGTGATCGCTGCCGTCCGGATTGATTTTTATGATCGGCAGGGAGAAGGTCGAAATGTCCATATCCAGGTCATAGAGCGCTCCATCATAGTNNCTCCATCATAGTACCCAAGCGAACAACCCAGCCCGACGCAGGCATTACAGTTCTCATCGTTATGCTTGCAGTTTGGCTTGCCGCAAAGCGGTACAAATTTGTCCCCGCCCTTTGGGCAGAAATAAACCATTTGGAGCCCATCCTCCTGCGAATTGACGGCTTCGCCCACGTAGTAATACCCATCCGGCGTTTCAAGAAATGAGGAAATCTGAGCGCTTTGATTCCAGTCCACAGATGATACCTGCTGCGAAGCATTCCCGTTTCCACGAAGATCTGTCTCCTCGGTTTTCGGCTCCCTGGCGCAGCCAACCAACAGCAGCATCAAAATGAGGCAAATTGCGGCATGTTTCTCGATCATTTGAACCTCCTTGATTCGTATCCATTCCATCGCCGTTTTCCGCAGCAGCCGCCGGGCCAGCGGCAGATTTATTCAGCGTCTTGCAGTAATGGAAGTGACTCTATCTGCGCGTACGCTATATTCTGCCTTACAATACGTCAGTGAGCACCTCTCCCCTGCCAAAAACGTGGTTTGCAAGTCATACATGCCCACATCGGCATCACTTATCGTTATGACGTTTCCATTTGGTGCCTTCTCCAAATAGGTATAGCAGATGACCAAGACTTGTCTTGCCCCGTAACTGAGCCTGGCCGTACATGCGGAAGCGGACAAAGAAAGAGAAGCATTCCACTCTATTCCCTCATACCAGCCATTGCGTACGTAGGCAGCGGAGGCAGGCACGCTCAGCACAGAAACAAGCAAAGCCGCCGCCAGAATGAAGCTAATCAGTTTTTTCATGTTCCAAAACTCCTTTTATCCTAAATTACATTGCTTTATACAACTTGCTTTATACAACCGATATTGGAATCGACCATGTCATAAATGCTGCCGCCCCAGGCTCGTGACCCGCATGCGCGGGCTGAGCCCCAATCTTATACCGAATGATCGATCTATTTTTTCCCCAGTTTGGCCCAGAAGGGGAAGGTCAGAGGCCAGATTGCACCGGCGAAGGCTACCATACAGAAGTAACGCAGGGCATCCCAGAAGGGTGCGTCGGAAATCAGGCCAAAGAGCTTTTTCAGCAACATGCGAATCCCAACCAGAATCACCAGGCCCAGAACCGTTTTGCAGATTTGGCCGGGAAGGGGCGCTTTCTCGGAAAATTTCGTTTTCAAGTCCGCCGTGTAGCCCACAATCAGGCCCAGCAGAGAGCCCAGCAGGGACCAGGCGTTCTTCAAGCCGCTGGCGTAGTTGCTGGTCTTGGTGATCTCGTCCACCTGATAAGCGTCCGCCGGGAATTTCGCCAGCAGCAGGAAGGCCAAATAACCCACTGTCCCCAGGAGCAGAACCGCAAACAGGCCATAGGAATAGCGCACGCTCTGCCTGGCCCGCTGGAAAACAGGCCAGAGAATCAGCACCGCCGCCGTACCCAGGACCAGACCAACCCCTACGTCAGAGGGATAGTGGGCCCCCAGGTACATCCGGGAAAACCCGATCAGGACCACCAGCGCCACAAAAGCCCAGCACAGCCAGGGCTTCTTCGCCATCCGGGCAAGACCGCCGTAGGTGCAGGTGGCTCCCTGGGTATGGCCGCTGGGGAAGGAGTAACCCGTTGCCCCGCTCTTGGCGGACTCCACCACGGTAAAGGTTGGGTCCTTCACCCAGGGCCGGGGAACCCGGCAGATCAGCTTCAGCCCCTGGGACAGAATCGTACCCACAAAGCTGACAGAGAGCAGATAGTAGCCCTTCCACTTATCCACGCACCAAAACAGTACAATGGCCAGGACCATGAAGACGGTCTCCTCCCCCAGAAAGGTGAGGGCCTGCATGAGCTTATCCAGAAGGGGGGAGCGGATGCTCTCCAGGGCTTTCAGGATTTGCATTTCCATATCGTTTTTCTCCTTCTATTTTCCGCGTTCCGACAGCCGACACGGGTTGCGGACAAGCAATCCCCGTAAAGGGTACAGGCTCCTGTCCCTACAAACTCTGAACCCAATCCCTGATCCCTGCCGTTTTGGGCTCAGTATCGCGGCTGAATGTAAGGAGACCGGGCCTCCGGGTCCGGGCGCATGTGGATGCCGGAGACCAGTCCCATGGCCAAAAACAGCGTGACGATGGAGGAGCCGCCGTAGCTGACAAAGGGCAGGGTCAGGCCGATAACCGGAGATACGCCGATGCACATGCCCACGTTGCTCAAAATCTGGAAGATCAGCATGGCGGCCATGCCAATGCAGATCAGTCGGTTCATATAGTTGGGGGTTTTCATGCCCACATAGACGCAGCGAACCACAATGGCCGTCAGAAGCAGCAGCGTAAACATGCAGCCCAGAATGCCCAGCTCTTCCCCAATGGCGGAGAAGATGAAGTCCGTATGCTGGGCGGCAATGGCGTGGTTCTGGACCATGGTGCCATGGAAGAGACCCTGACCCGAGATGCCGCCGCCGGAGAGCATGGCCACGGAGCGGTTGGTATCCCAGCGGATTCCCTTGCCCTCCGGGTCGATGGTCTCGTCAAAGAACATCATAATTCGTTCCTTCTGGTGGGGTTGGACGAAGTGTTCCCAAAAAATCGGAAACACCGCCACAGCCACTACCAGCGCGGCCACAAACCACCAGGACCGCACCCCGCCCACATAGGCTACCACCAGGAAGATAAACAAAAAGACGACGGCTGAGCCCGCATCCCGGGAGATTACCACGATCAGGCCCATCATTACCAGGGTCTGGATCACAATGGAAGCCACAGACTTCACCGAGGAAATTTTGGATCGGTTGTTGTTCATGGTCTTGGCCAGGGCAATGATAAAGGTGATCTTGCAGATTTCCGCAGGCTGGATATTGACCGGCATCATGGGAAGGTCCAGCCAGGCCCGGTTGCCGTTGACTTCCACGCCCCAGACCAGCAGCATGGAGATAAACAGGGCGTTGAAGGCCATCAGCAGGCCCCGATGCTCCGCGATAATCTCCACATCCAGCAGCGAAACCGCCACGTAAAGTCCGATCCCCAGCAGCAACGCCACAGTCTGGACAATTAAAAAGTGGGACGAGCCGCTGTATCGGGTGGCACTGGCAATAACAATAATCCCGAAAATCGACGTCACCACACACAAAAACAGTAGGATCAAATCGCCCCGCCGATAAAAATCCATGATTTTGCCCCAAAGCCGCCGCACAGCCGCACCCCCTCGCAATGTATTCGGGGGTATTATAGCATTTTTCCCAGCGGGTGTAAAGCGAGAATTGTGAATGATTCATGATGAATTATGCGTCAAGCTCCACCGCAATCAAGAGCCGACGGAGGGACAGGAAAAAGTTGACCAGGTGGGACAGGCAGTAGGTGAACACGTAGCCCCAGATTCCAAACCGGGGCAGCAGGAGCCAGAGACCCAGCACGTCGATGACATTGGTAAAGCTGTTATAGCGCACCAGATGGAGCTGCTGGCCCAGGCCCTTTTGCAGGCCGTCCACCACCGCGTCCGGGTACAGAAACAGGACCATGGGAGCGAAGATGCGCAGATATTGCCCCGCCTGGCTGCTGTGGAAGATCACCCGGCCCAGCAGGCCACCCCCCAGATAGAGGACCGTCCCAACCCCCAGGGCGTAGAGGGCCGTGAGGGCCAGGCTCTTTCGCACCAGGGCCAGCAGACGGGCCCGGTCCCGGCAAGCCAGGAGGCGAGCCGTCTCCGAGACCATCAGCTCGCTCAGAGCAAACAGCACCTCCCCCGGAAACCAGAGCAGGGGGAAGACCATGCCGGATATGGTCCCATAGGCCGCCAGGGCCGTCTGGCGAGAGCCCGTCTGTTCCAGTCCGTAGGGAATCAGAAATTGCTCCAAAGCGCCCAGCCCGGAGCGCAGAGCATCGTTGGCCCCCAGGGGCAACGCAGTCCCCGCCACAGAAGGCAGGGGGCCACGGCGGGGCCTGTCTCTNNCCCGCCACAGAAGGCAGGGGGCCACGGCGGGGCAGGGCGCGGGTGAGCCGCAGAAGCAGCACCGCAAAGGTAAGGGCTGCGGTCCCATAGGAACCCACCACCACGGCGGCGCAGAGCCGGGCAGGGTCAGGGCCTGCCGCCATCAGAAGCAGAAGGGTCACGCCGACGCTGAGCACCCGCTCCGCCAGCTCCACAGCCACCAGCTCCCGGACCCGCCCGCAGGCGGTAAAGGCAGCGCGCAGGATGCCGGAAAGAATGGGCAGGGGCAGCAGCAGGCCCAGACACCGCAGGGCAAGGGCCGTTCTGCCGTCCCGAAGCAGGCCCCTTCCAATAGGTCCTGCCAGCAAAAACAGACCCAGCCCCACAGCCGCGCTGACACGGAAGCCGTATCGCAGGCAGGCCCATAGGGCTCCGGCGATCCCCGCCTCGTCCCGTCTGCCCCAGGCCCGGGCCGTCATTTGCAGGGCTGCCACCCGAACTCCGGCTGAGCCCAGGGTTCCGGCGAAGCCCCCCACCGTCAAGATCAATTGCAGGACGCCCATGCCCTCTGCCCCAATCCGCCCCGCCAGGATTGCCTGAAACAGCACCCCCAGTCCCCGCAGGGCCAAGCCGCTCACCGTCAGAAGAAGCGTTCCCCGAACCAACGTCCTTCCCTTCCCCACAAAACCACCCCTCAACAGCCTATGCGCCCCCGGGGACAGGTATGATCCGCCAGGTTCCGGGCATACTCAAACCAGATCCATCTTACAGGAGGAACCATCATGAACCTGCAAAACACCGAAACCCAGAAAAATCTGATGCGCGCCCTGGCAGGGGAAAGCCTTGCCCGGAACCGCTACGCCTTTGCCGCCGCCCAGGCGGAGCAGGAGGGGATGAAGGTCATCGCCGCCGTGTTCCGCTACACGGCGGACCAGGAAAAGGAGCACGGGGAGATTTTCGCGGATTTACTGCGCCAGGGCGGCGCGGAGCATATCCAGATCGACGGCGATTTCCCCGTGGACACCGCCGCCGATACCCTGTCTCTGCTGGCCGCCGCCGTCCAAAACGAGGCAAAGGAACACGGGGAAGTCTATCCAGCCTTCGCCGCCACGGCCCGGAAGGAGGGCTTCCCGGAAATCGCCCAAAAGCTGGAGCTCATTGCGGAAATTGAAAAATGCCACGCAGGGCGTTTCGACGCCTTCCACAAACTGCTCCGGGAGAACAAGCTCTTCCGTTCAGACGCCCCCTGCGACTGGATCTGCCTCAACTGCGGCCACGAGTTCAATGGGACCGAGGCCCCGCAAAGCTGCCCAGTTTGCGGGGAAGCCGGGCACTTCATCCGGGTGGATATGTCGCCTTATTCCTATAACAA
>LXOW01261241.1_pt1 | contig 16545 bp, 12 predicted proteins | sample 1368591 | NCBI WGS metagenome assembly LXOW01 (sample SAMN04884650, study PRJNA319009) | bovine gut metagenome | isolation source: Cow rumen | host: Bos taurus | place: Italy: Legnaro (PD) | collected 2014-07-09 | reverse complement strand
ACTTTAATCATCTGTCAGTATCTGATATAGTCGTGGAATGTCTACATATTTTCGCACATGCTCAGCGAGTTTGTCGTATTGCTGCTCCTTGAAATCGGAGTAGTTGACTGCGGGAGCCGTTTCTTCACTTTTCACTTTTCCTTTTTCACTTAGCAAGTGTTCGATGACTGGCGCATTATCGAGGAAACCATGAATGTAGGTGCCGATGCAATGATCGGTCTGCAGAATGGACTGGTCGGTATCGCTGACGCCTTGATGAATCTCGTAGCCCTGACATGTCTGACCTTCGAACTGGAAGGTAACCTGTTGGGTGGTCTTCTCATGGGTCATGGTCGTATGGATAGGCAACAGACCAAGACCTGGCAGGCTGGCGATAGTGCCCTCAATGCCGTCGGGGTCGCTGATGGTCTGTCCCAGCATCTGATAGCCGCCACAGATACCAATCACCATCTTTCCGTCGCGGTGGGCACGCTGGATGGCCTGCGCACAACCATTACGACGCAACTCCAAGAGGTCGTCGAGTGTTGCCTTCGTGCCAGGCAGGATGATGATGTCTGCCCGACTGATGTCTGACACATTATTCGTATAGAAGAGGTTGACACGCGGATCTCGCTCCAACGTGTCGAAGTCAGTAAAGTTACTGATATGTCGCAATAGCACCACCGCTACGTTCACCTTTCCCTCGATTAACTCGCGCTGCTTCTTCTCAAGACTGACACTATCCTCTTCCTCAATAAAGATGTCTTTATAATAAGGAACAACACCCAGGACGGGTACGCCACAGATATCCTCCAGCATCTTCCGGCCTTCCTCAAAGAGTCGCATGTCACCACGGAACTTATTGATGATAATACCCTTGATGAGTTTCCTGTCCTCTGGTGTCTGCAACATGATGCTGCCATAGACGGAAGCAAAGACGCCTCCACGATCAATGTCGCCCACCAGAATAACGTCGGCTTTTGCATGACGGGCCATCGGAAGATTCACCAAGTCCGTATCGCGCAGGTTTATCTCGGAGATACTTCCTGCACCCTCCATCACGATGGGATTATAGCGGACAGACAAGCGGTCGAAAGCTTTGCAGACTTCTGCGCGGAAGTCAATGTCAGAATTTCCTCGCCGCCAATAGTCATACGCATTCTTATTGCCGATAGGCTTGCCATTCAGCACCACCTGCGAGGTATGGTCGCTTTGGGGTTTCAGCAGCAGGGGATTCATGTCCGTATGACAGGGGATGCCAGCTGCCTCGGCCTGCACTGCCTGAGCACGACCAATCTCCAGACCTTCTGGTGTAGCGTATGAATTGAGCGCCATGTTCTGAGCCTTGAAAGGAGCGGGATTATAGCCATCCTGCTTGAAGATACGACACAAGGCCGTTGCAATCACGCTCTTGCCAACGTCACTGCCCGTTCCTGCCAACATTACGGGATGCAACTTCTTCATATCTGATACAAGTGCGTATAGCTCGCCAGCACATTCTTATACTTAAACACGGGCGTGTCCACAGGCTCGCCTTTGGCATTATAAACCTGTGTGACCGATTGCGGTTTTTCGCCCATGAACTGCGTATAGTGGAACTCATGCCCCCGATACGCCTTGCCATCGAGTTCAAACTTCCGATAGCCGAGTGAGAGCTTACGGTCGGCCTTACGGGCTGTGATGGTGTATGGTAGCACGTCACACATGGAATAGTCGCCATTATCCGTTACGATTTTTTCGCAGAGATACATCATGCCGCCACATTCCGCAACGATCCTTCCACCTTGCTCAGCATACGCCTTGATGGCCTTGCGACAAGCTTCATTCTTCACCAGCGCCTCCAGATGCTTTTCCGGATAGCCGCCAGGCAGATAGAGCAGATCGACGCCCTCCAATGTAGGCACCTCCGTTTCAGGGTCGAAGAATCGGACATCCTCAAAACGGTCTATCGTCTCCTGATAGATAAAGGAGAACGACTCCGCATTCCTGGCTACAACGAGCCGTAATCTCGTGGGCAACGAGCCGTAATCTCGTGGGCAACGAGCCGTAATCTCGTTAAAGGCGAGCAACCGTCTCCAATTGACGTGCTCTTCCAATAGGCGAACAAGTTCATGACTTTCTGCTTTCTCCGAGAAGTCAAGTCCCAAGTAGCGTGAACCCTGTTCTAGAGCGGGTGACTTTGGTAAATAGCCGAAGCACGCTATGCCAAGGTCGTCGCACACCTGCTTAAGCATACGAAAATGCTTTTCCGATCCCACCTTATTAAATATTACGCCCGCAATCCTGACATCGTCCTTGAAATGGATAAAGCCCGAAAGCAGGGCTGCCATCGAATAGGCTGCACTTTTCGCATCCACCACCAGAACAATTGGAATATCCAACACACGAGCAATTTCGTAAGATGAGCCTTTGTCGCGGTCGTAACCATCAAACAGCCCCATCATCCCTTCAACGACACATGCATCAGCCATCTCGCCATAACGGGCAAAAAGTTCGCGCACATGGTCCGGTGTTGCCATGAAAGTATCGAGATTGATACTGGGTCTGCCGCATACCGCCTCGTGGAATTTCGTGTCAATATAATCCGGTCCACACTTGAACGGCTGCACTTTATAGCCCTTCTGCGTAAGCAATGCCATCAGCCCTCGGGCAATTGTCGTTTTGCCAGAGCCGCTGGTGGGTGCTGCTATCATGAAAGCTGTCTTAGGTGTCATCATCATATAAATTTGGTGCAAAATTAAAAAAAATCCATGAATTATGCACCGACNNAAATATGGCAATCTGGTGGCTGTAGCCGCCATGATGCAAGGGAATCCGGTGAAAGTCCGGGACTGTACCTGCAGCTGTAATCCTCGTTATGAGGTCTGCTTGTATAACGCCACTGACAAGATGTCGGGAAGGTAAAGCAGACTGGGGAAAGTCAGAAGACCTGCCCAATAATTGAAGTACGCCCGTACAGGAATATACGGAGTTGAAAACGAACTTTTTGATCATGAAAAGACAGAAACTGGCAATTTGCCTTTGGCTGTTGACTGTCGGCATATCGGCACAGACGGATCATATCTGGCGCTCAGACAGTTTACAGGAGGTGGTGGTAACTGGTACAGGTACGCAGCACCTGCTGAAGGATGCTCCTGTGCAAACGGAAGTCATCACGTCGAAGATGCTCCGCAACTATGGGGGACGCTCGATTGAGGATATCCTCTTAGGGCTGACCGCCTCCTTCACATTCAGCGAGAACGACATGGGCTCGCAGATGCAGTTGAATGGCCTTGGCAACAGCTATATCTTGGTGCTTATCGACGGCAAGCGCATTCATGGCGACGTGGGCGGACAGAACGACCTGAGCCTTATCGATCTGCATAACATCGAGAAGATCGAGATTGTGAAAGGTGCTTCGAGTGCGCTCTACGGCTCTGATGCCATCGCAGGTGTCATCAATATCATCACGAAGAAACACAATGAGGGCTTGCTGGTGGAAAACAGCACCCGAGGTGGCAGCTATGGTGATCTGCGCCAGCATAATGGCTTAGGCATTTCCATCGGAAAGTTGAAGAGCTATACCAACTTCCAGCTGCAACATTCCGATGGTTGGCAGAATACAGCCACCGAAGCCGAGAACCAAACGGAATTCCTGATTACCGACTCCCGTAACCAGACTGTCAACCGCCACACCAACTGGCAGGTGTCGGAACGTCTGACCTACGAACCTACGAAGAATCTGGAACTCTATGCTGAGGGCAGTACCTATTGGAAACGTATCTATCGCCCTAGTGGTAAGTATGCGGCCGTCGACGTGAAGACGTATGATATGGAGTATCGTAACCAGAGTGTGGCAGCAGGTGGCCTGTGGAAACTGAATAATACCGACCAACTATCCCTCGATATAAACTGGAACCGTCACGCGTACTATTATTATTTTACCGCCATCACGTTGACCGATGGCTATGACCCTCATGGCAACTTTACGCCCTATTATCCATATTTCCCCGATGATGAGGAACTGCAGAGTGACCAGCGGCGTATCATGGCACACTTGAAGGGTGTCTTCGCGTTGCCTTACGACAATCGTCTGAGTGCAGGCCTGGAGTGGCGTTATGACTATCTGGAGGCACCGATGCGTGTCGATGGTGGCGTGGCGAGGGATAACACGGAGGCTGGTTTGTCGTGAGATTATACCTCCTTTTTCATTTTAAGTTCGTATATTTGCAGCAGATATGGGAAAGATTATTATAGCAGGCATTGGTCCTGGCAGCAAGGAAGACATTACGCCCGCCGTATTGGATGCGGTGCGGGAGGCAGATACCATCGTGGGGTATAAGTATTACTTCCAGTTCATCGAGCCGTATGTAAAGCCCGGGTGCGAGTGCATCGACACGGGCATGAAACGGGAACGTGAACGGGCAGAACAGGCTTTTGAGTTGGCTGAGCAGGGAAAGACCGTTGTGGTGATTTCCAGTGGCGATGCCGGTATCTATGGCATGGCGCCATTGATCTTTGAGATGAAAAATGCAAATCAATCGGATGTCGAGATTGAATCATTACCTGGCATCTCGGCTTTTCAGAAGGCGGCCTCGTTATTGGGTGCTCCCATTGGCCACGATATGTGTATCATCTCTCTGAGTGACCTGATGACACCTTGGGAGGTTATCGAACGACGAATCAAGGCTGCTGCTGTGGGTGACTTCGTGACTGCAGTCTATAATCCTAAGTCGCATGGACGATATTGGCAACTGTATCGGCTACAGGAGTTGTTCCTCAAACATCGGTGTGCTGACACACCCGTGGGCTATGTGCGTCAGGCAGGCCGTGAGGAACAGGAAATCAAAGTAACGACTCTTGGTGAATTTGACCCTGAGGATGTGGATATGTTTACTGTAATTCTCATCGGGAATTCACAGTCGTATATCGCTTACGGAAAGATAATCACGCCTCGCGGGTACTATCGCGAAACCCTTTCAGAGGATGCAAAGCCTGGTCAGCTGATCATGATAGAGTCGTTCCGCACCATCAGTGGTGAGTTGCGACGGAAAGACTATCCTTTAGACCATCTATGGGCCTTGCTTCACGCCATCCATACCACAGCCGACTTCGATATGGAAAGGATTCTCTATACGGATGACCATGCCGTAGAGACGTTATATGATAAAGTAAAGGATGGCTCGCTGAAGACGATAGTGACGGATGTGACGATGGTGACGAGTGGCATCCGCAAGGGAGCACTTCAGCGACTTGGTGTTGATGCTAAATGTTATCTCTCTGATCCAAGAGTAGCCGAAATGGCTTCCAGTGAAGGCATCACCCGAACGCAAGCTGGTATCCGTCTGGCTGTCGAGGAACATCCTGATGCCCTCTTTGCCTTTGGTAATGCTCCAACGGCCCTCATGGAACTCTGCGACCTGATCCGTAAAGGAAAGGCTCATCCGGCAGGTATTATTGCAGCGCCTGTAGGCTTCGTTCATGTCCGAGAGTCGAAGCACATGGTGAAGCCTTTCCGCAACATACCCAAGATTATCGTTGAGGGCAGAAAAGGCGGTTCAAATCTTGCCGCCACGCTCTGCAATGCCATTCTCACCTTCGACGATGCAGAACAACTTAAACCTGGCCGCGATTTATGAAGTTTGTAGTCATAGGTATCACAGATAATCCAACGCCTTGGTTTCCACCAGAAGTGCTGGAAATCATCAAAAACGGCAAGGTGTTCTCGGGCGGCAAACGCCACCATGAAATCGTAGCGCCGTTGCTGCCAGCAGATGCCCAGTGGATAGACATCACTGCCCCCCTCGATGCCGTCTTCGAACAGTATCATGATGAAGTAGTGGTTTTCGCTTCTGGTGACCCTCTCTTCTTTGGTTTTGCCAATACCATTAAGCGTAAAATGCCTGATGCAGAAATCGTAGTCTATCCGACATTCAATTCCTTGCAGATGCTGGCCCATCGGTTGGTGATGCCCTATCACGATATGAGGATTGTTTCGCTCACAGGACGTCCCTGGCCGGAGTTCGACAAAGCTCTTATCGAAAGGGCTGAGAAGATCGGCGTGCTGACAGACAAAGAGCACACCCCTGCCACCATCGCCCAACGGATGCTGGAATATGGCTATATTAATTATTTGATGTCTATTGGCGAACACCTTGATAATCCATCAAGGGAAAAGGTCACTACCCTTTCACTCGAAGAGGCTGCCCAGCGCGAATTTGAATACCCCAACTGCGTGCTGCTGGAACTCAATGGGGACGGTTCTTCCTGTTTGACCCGCTGCACCGTCAGCGGAAATAGTCAAACACAAAAGAACCGTCCCCAGTGGGTTCCATTCGGTATTCCAGACGCAGGCTTCGCCCTCCTCGACGGTCGTGAGAAGATGATCACCAAGATGCCGATTCGTATTCTGACTCTTCAAGCCCTGGATCTCCCCAAGCGACAGGTCTTTTGGGATATTGGTTTCTGCACGGGCAGTGTCTCCATCGAGGCCCGCTTGCAGTTCCCGCATCTGCATATCGAAGCCTTCGAGATTCGCCCTGAATGCGAGGCCATTATCCAAGAGAACGCCCGTCGTTTCGGTGCTCCTGGCATCTGCGTACATATCGGTGATTTCCTTGATACGGATATCAGCGCCTTACCTCGTCCAGATGCTGTCTTCATCGGTGGTCATGGCGGAGAATTGAAAGGGATCATGAAGAAAGTTCTGACAGTTCTGACCGACGGCGGTGTTATCGTCTTCAACAGCGTTGTTGCGCCAAAGGTTACCGTTGACAGCAAGAAACTATGGGATGAGGCCTGCGAGGAACTCGGTTTGCAGCAGGAACCTCCACTTCATATCCATTTGAACGATAATCACCCAATAACAATATTAAAATGCAACAGATAGCCATCATCCAAATTAGCAAGGCCGGCAAGGATATTGCGCAAATCCTTCAGCGTGAACTTGGTGCCAAGATGATCACCCGCTCGGACGTCGGTAAACAGTGGACCAAATACAACGCTTTTGTCTTCATCGGAGCACTGGGCATCTGTGTCCGAACCATTGCCCCCTACATTAAGGATAAACATGAAGACCCAGCCGTGGTGTGCATCGACAGTTTCGGACAAAACGCTATCTCTGTACTTTCAGGACATATCGGAGGCGCAAATGATCTGGCACTGCATATTTCTGCCGTATTAGGTGCAAAACCAATCATTACCACGCAGAGTGATAATGCCGGACTATGGGCACTTGACACGTTTGAACAACGTTTTGACTGGCCTTTGGCAACAGAAAGGCTACACCTCAATGAGTGCATCTTCGCCTTCGTGAATAAGAAACCTACGGCTTTATTAATGGAGGTCCGTGATGAAGGGACGGATTATTTGGAAAAGACACTCCCCAATCATGTAATTGTCATCAACGACATCAACGAGGCCGACCCCAAGAAATTCGATCTTCTCATCATTGTCTCGCCCTTTGTCCATCCTGAACCAGACGGGATGCTCTGCTTGCAGTTTGTACCGATGGTGGCTACTGTTGGCTTTGGCCTGGCCCATCATCCTGATGACTATGAGGATATCTATGACCAGATAGATGAGACCTTCTCTGAGAGAGGCGTGTTGCCATGCTATCATCGTTATTGCACCATCGACGTCAAAGAAGACGAGCCATTTATTGAAGTGCTTGAGGATGATTATGGAGAAGAAGTGGTGTTCTTTACAGCTGAGCAACTTGCTGAGGTCGAGGTTCCTAATCCAAGCGCCACCGTTCAGAAACACGTGGGCACACCCAGCGTTTGTGAGGCAGCAGCCATCCTTGGTTCCAATCATGGCAAACTCATCATCCCCAAAGTGAAAGGCAAGAACTGGACGGCAGCCCTCGCCATCGACTATAAACATCTACGCGAAAAAAGAGGCCATATCGAGATTGTAGGAGCCGGACCTGGCGATCCTGATTTGGTAAGCGTGCGAGGCCGTAAGATGCTGGAGCGGGCCGACCTGATTCTCTATGCAGGTTCATTAGTGCCTAAGGCTCTGACTGAATGCCATAAGCCAGGAGCCGTCGTGCGCTCTTCTGCCGACATGAACCTCGAAGAGCAATGCGCCCTAATGAAGGAACACTACGACAAAGGACATTTCATCGTTCGTCTGCATACTGGTGATCCCTGCATCTTCGGAGCCATCCAGGAGCAGATGGCCTTCTTCGATGTTTATCGTATGGACTATCATATCACGCCTGGCATATCTTCGTTCCTTGCTGCTGCTGCCGAGTTACAGAGCCAGTTCACGATCCCTGAGCGTTGTCAGACCATCATCCTCACCCGTGGTGAAGGCCGTACCCCTATGCCCGAGAAAGAACAACTGCATCTGTTGGCCCGTAGCCAAAGCACGATGTGCATCTTCCTCTCAGCCTCCATCGTCGATGATGTGCAGCGCGAACTGCTTCAGGAATACCCGGAAGATACCCCCGTCGCAGCCTGCTATCATCTCACATGGCCCGACCAGAAAATCTATCGTGGTCAGCTCAAGGATCTTGCGAAGATAGTACACGATAACCATCTGACACTCACTACGATGCTTGTTGTCGGTAAAGCAATTGATAATCGCCAGGGGCTCTCGGAACTCTACTCGAAACACTTCACCCACATGTTCAGAAAAGGTGACGACGAAGTGGCATCGTGAATACCATGATTCTTACAGTCTGTTCTTCTCGTCGTTTCCAGCACCGGTTCCCTTATACTTCGAACCAGTAACGTTGAAATTATAGCTCAACGTAAGGCCTACTCGTTGCGAATAGCCGTAGTCGTTCTGGGAGGTCGAGCCTATCGCGTAATAGGTGGTCAGTTTCGATCTGTTTGTACGGAAGATGTCGTTGGCAAAGAGTGTTGCATTCAGGCGTCCCTCCATGAAGGATTTCTGTATGCGGGCGTTCATGATGAAGTTGCTGTTGCGATACATGAATGCCCAGTGGTTGCTGCCGGTATAGCTGGCTTGTACCAGCGCTTTGGTGGTGGGATTGATGACGAACCAACTCTTCAGGTCGAAGCTGAATTCGGGTTTGTTCAGTTTCTTCGGTGCACCATACTTTTCTGCGTCGAACTTCTGCTGATAATAGTGTAGGGTGGCAGTTGGTTGCCAGAAACCCAGTTTGGGCGAGGCGACAAGGGTGGCATAGACGCGATCCTGATGGTCAAAGTTCATCATCCGGAAGATGCCGATTCCCTTCTCCTCATCATATATTTGGCCGATATGGCTGAAGAGGTCGTTTTCGCGAGTGAATCCCGTGACGAAGGTCAGCCATGAATAGGTGATATTGAAGTCAATGCTCTGACGTACCGACGGGCGCAGCAGCGGGTTGCCGCCCTCGTAGAACATACGACTGTCATATACAATCTGGGAACTTAGCATTCTATAGGGTGGACGGGTGATGCGTTTGCTATAACTTAACTGTGCGCCCCATTTGTCTTTCTGCCAGGCGGCCGAGAAGTTGGGAAACCAGTCGTTATAGGTACGACTAGGCTCTGACTGCCAGATAGCGAACGACGTGTAATCCGTCTTTACATGCTCATAGCGCAGACCGGCATTCAGGTGCCATTGGCCCAGTAGCATTCCGTATTCGGCAAAGCCGGCGATATTCTTCTCCTTCATTTCATTGTCGGCTTCCGGTATGATGTTCTCTTGGTTGTAGTTGTTACCGTGACTCTGTGTGGAGGTGGCTTCCGAACCGAAAGTCAAAGCACCTTTCCAGATGGGATACGACAATATCAGCTTACCTGCAGCCATCGTTCTTTTCTCATGGTTGGTGGTGGTGAGGATGCGATCATCCAGTTCATTACTATATTCCTGCTGGTTGAGGTGGTCTTCCGATTCACGACGCAACAAGGTTGCGTTCAGATCGATGCCCAATTTCCCGACTTTTCCAGTATAATAGGTATTCAGTTCCCATGTCGGCTTGATGGTCTCCTCGGCCTGCGTTTTCAGAAGGATGTCGCCGTAGAAGGTACCGTTTTTCAGATAGTGCTGCATCATGTCGTATGTGGCATGCTGAAACAGTCGTTTTTCCGACGAGAAGCTGAATCCGACCGAATGGTCAGCGCAGAAATCGTAACTCAGTCCTGCCGTGTAATGAATCTCTGCCCATCGGCTTCTGACGGGTACCTCCGCATGAATGTCAAACTTATCCTTGCTGATGTGCAGCTCCTGATCCAGGTTCTGGTCATTGCTGAAATGTGCCCAGTCGAAAGCCACGTTGGCAAACGCTTCCAGACCGCCGGTACGGTATTTCAGCGTCAGATCGTCGTAGTTGTTCCAATAGTTGTTACGCCACGTCTGACTGGTAGCCATCAGACTCAGTCCGTCGCCTTGAGGTTTCAGCGTTTTGATGAGGATGACAGCGTTCACCTCGGCATTGTATTTGGCACCAGGGGCGGTGATCACGTCGACGCTCTTGACATCTGTCGACTTCAGCTGCTTCAAGTCACTCATATTGCGTACTTTCTTATTGTTGATATAGATCTCGGGTTCGCCCTTGGCCAGCACCTCAAACTTGCCATCTTTGCCTTTCACCAGCGGAATCATCGACAGCAGGTCGTCGGCATTGCCGATATCGTGGAGCAGCGAGTGCTGCACATCCACCGTCATACCGCCATTGACCATCTTATACTGTGGTATTTCGCCCTTGACTTCCACACCTTTTACCATATAGGTCTCTGGCTGCAAGGTGATGGTTCCGATGTTTCCCACACCAACATTCCGCGTTACGGTCTTATAGCCGATATACGACACATTCAATGTGATGCGCTGGGCCTTACAGGGAATGACGAAGTCACCATTCTCATTGCTCACGCCACCATTTATAAAGTATGTGGAATTTTTATCATTTTCTGGTGTTTCAGTGGCGCTATGCAATGAGATATTGGCGAATTCTATGGGATTCCCGCTTTCATCCACAACATGTCCGATCACTTTGGTGTCTTCTTTCTGGGTGCACTCGACGAAGATTTTATGGTCATCATAGGTCACCTTCATCGGATAGAAGCCAATCACTTCACGAATGGCCTCGTTGACAGGCAGGTTGTTGAAGTGGCAGGTCACGGTAAAGTCTTCCAACTCGTCGTAGATGAAATAGATGGTCTGGTCGCTGAAGGCAGCGTTCAGATCTTCGAGCACTTTAGAAAGTGACTCGTTCTGATATTGTCTGGATATCCGCTGTGCCTGGGCACACAAGGCCAGTACACAGAACAAGGCTGTGAATATATATTTTTTCATAATGGTTGTGGCTTGGTGGTTATTCTACTATCAATATCTTGTCGTAGCGGGTGATGTTGATGCGTTCGAACTTGTTGAACGTATCGATGATATTGTCTATGGTTTGCTTCTTGTCCCATGTGAAGTAAAGGCGAATGTGCTTCGTGGCCTCATTCCTATAGACGGGTTCCACCTGATAGAAAGTTGCAACATCGTCGAGGATGGTTGTCAGTTCGGCATCTTCGTATACGATTGGTTTCATCAGGGTGCTGTCCTTTGCTTCAGGTTGAGCGTCGAGTGTCGAGTGTTGAGCGTTTGTGGTCGCTAAGGTCTGCTCTTCCTGTGCCTTTTGCGAGTGGCTACTGATGATGTGTACGGCAGCAAAAGCAATTCCGGAGAGCATCAGCAGACCAATGAACATTGCTGCGATCTTCCGTAAGGGTAATCTCTGACCTCTCACCTCTGACCTTTGATCTCCAAAGTGTTCTGCCTCGAACTTCACCCACTCTTCGTCGATGATATCTGATGTATCGATGTACTCATCATGGAGGGCTTCTCGTGTATACATTTGCTTGAGGAGCTGTTCCAGTTTGTCATTTGATTCCATAACCTAATGATTTAAAATGGTCCTTTAATTGTTTAAGCGACTGCGACAGATGGTTGTGAACGGTGACTTCGCTGACCTGTAGCACGTTGGCTATCTCGCGATACTTCAGTCCCTGCTGATAGCGCAGACGGAGTATCTGCTGCGAGAGTTTAGGCAGTTGAGCGTCGATGTAGTGGTGAAGCATCTGCAGTTGTTCCTGTTCTGCAGTCTGTTCAGGCGTAATCATCTCTACGATCACAGCCTTCTGCATCTGCCTTTCTTTCTGCTTGTGCACGAGCAGATTGATGCAGCGATTGCGAACACTTGTCAGCAGGAAGGCCTGGAGCGTATCCGATTTCAAGTCGGTATGACTCTTCAGCAGATGGGCGAACACGTCGCTCACCACATCCTTGCTTTCCGCGTCGTCGCCCAGCATCTTCATGGCAAGTCGGAACATCCCATCGTAATGATGCCTGAAAACCTTTTCAAATTCACGTTTGTCTGTCATCTGTTTTTTTGCAGTCTTTTCTCTTAATACAATCGAACACGCCTTTTTCCTAAGCAAAAGTACTATTTTTTTTGAAATTAGCAAAAAAAACAGTCTTCAATCGACAATTGTTCGTTCGAATAATCTCCACGCCTCATTCAAATAGTCAGATGGTTTGCCATAAAAAGTGCGAATTGGTTTGTACTTTGAGAAATAATGCCTATCTTTGCACCAAATTATTGAGATGATACTGGTATTTGGAGGAACAACGGAAGGCCGTAAGGCTGTTGAGGTGATGGAAGAGGCCGGCACCACCTATTATTATTCCACTCTCAGTGACGGGCAGAAAGTAGACCTTGTACATGGCGTTCATCTGACGGGAGGCATGGAGGTGCCTGAGATGATTGCCTGTTGTAAGGAGCATGATATCCGCCTTCTTGTGGATGCTGCCCATCCCTTTGCAGAAGACCTGCATCGTAATCTGCTGTTCCTCGCCAAGCACATCCAGGCTCCGATTATCCGTTATGACCGCATTTACCCGCCACATGACAGTGATCTCATTTGGTGTAAAGACTACAAAGAAGCTGTATCACAATTAGAGGCACACGGCGTTGATAGGCTTCTGGCACTGACTGGTGTGAACACCATCTGGAAACTTCGCTCATTCTGGGAGGATCGCGATTCGGAAGACTGGCGAAATCCGGTGATGAAACACGAATGTTGGTTTCGCATACTGAACCGTCGTGCTTCAAAGATTCTTGCTATGTCAAACCGATTCCCTGAGGAAAGACTGGTTTATTATGAAAATAACGATACTTCAAAATTGATAGAGGAGCTCCGTCCTGATGCTATCATCACCAAGGAAAGTGGTCTCAGTGGTGGCTTTACGGAGAAAGTGGAGGCAGCAAGACAAGCAGGCATCAAGGTATTTGTGGTAGAGCGTCCGGAATATCCTCCCCATACACCTAATCCGCAGAATGTTCATATAGAACATGTTAACGGGCCTTATGGATTAAGACGAGCGGTGGAAAAGCTGTTGCCAGCATTTTATCCCTTGCATAGCGGACTGACGACGGGTACTTGTGCAACGGCGGCAGCTGTGGCAGCAACGCTTCAGCTATTAAAAGGCGAAAGACCCGATGAGGTGCCTGTTATTCTTCCCAATGGCGAAACCATCATGGTTGCTGTTGGGTATGGTGACGACTATGCCTATTGCATCAAAGAGGCTGGCGATGATCCTGATGTGACAAATGGATTGATGATTGGGGCAATAGCGGAACATACCCTCCAGTTAGGAAAAATTGATATGATTACCATTGAAGGAGGTGAGGGCGTTGGAACTTTTACACTTCCAGGTTTCGATTATCCCCCAGGCGAAGCCGCCATCAACAAGGCACCTCGCGAGATGATCATCAAGAACATAGAACCATTTACCATAAACCATACACCATTGGCTATTACTATTTTCGTCCCCCAAGGCAAGGAAATAGCCAAACGTACGTTCAATCCCCGCCTCGGCATCGAAGGCGGCATCTCGATTATTGGTGTCTCTGGCATTGTCAAGCCCTTCAGCGAAGAAGCATTCATTGACAGCATCCGCAAATGCATGACGGTGGCCAAGGCCTCTGGTTCAGAGCGCGTGGTCATCAATAGCGGTGGCAAGAGCGAGCGCTTTGTGAAGTCCCTCTACCCTAACCTGCCCCAACAGGCCTTTGTGGAATATGGCAATTATATCGGTGAGACCCTGAAGATTGCCAACGAACTCGATTTCAAGAAAGTCACCCTTGGTGTGATGTTAGGCAAGGCCGTCAAACTCGCTGCTGGTCACCTCGATACCCATAGTCGTAAGGCGACGATGGACAAAGATTTTATCCGTCAGTTGCTCAAAGAAGCTGACTGTGATATTGATATCAGCGAAATGACGCTTGCCCGTGAACTCTGGGACCGTCTGCCTGAGGACAAGCGTGAAGTCTTTGCCAGCATCGTCATCCGACACTGTGCCGATCATTGTAATCCGCTCTTGCCAGATGGTACTCTCACCATCCTGCTGATAGACGACAACGGACAAATCTATAAACCTTGAACTTTGGTCTTATTCTGCCACCTCATCTTTATGGCGACGGAAAAGAACGGCTGCAATGACAGGGGCACCGACAAGGGCAGTGACGCTGTTTACTGGTAATGCCCCTTCGAAGCCCGGCATACGGGCAATGAAGTTGCAGACGAGTGCCAAGGCTGCACCACAGAGCGCTGTGGCAGGCATCAGCGTACGATGATCGCTGGTGCGGAAGATGGCCCGAGCCAGATGAGGCACAGCCAGACCGATGAACATGATAGGACCGCAATAGGCTGTGACGATGGCCACCAATACGCCGGAACTGATAATCACCAGCATACGGGCACGACGGATATTTAAGCCCAGATTGGCTGCATAGCGGTCGCCCAACAGTAGCAGGTTCATGGCCTTCACCAACAAACAGGCCAACGGCAACAATATGCACATGATGACCACAAAGAGTATCATCTCATCACCCGACACCCTCGAGAAGGAACCTAATCCCCAAACCACGAAAGCCTTCACATCTTCTTCAGGCGACAGGAACTTCAATACACCGATAATCGCATTGGCCAGATAACCTATCATGACACCTATTATTAATAAGGTGACATTGCCTTTCACTTTTTGTGCTATCCATACGATCAGCATCATCACGGCCAAAGCACCAATGATGGCAGCGATACTGATAGCAGCATCGCCCAAATAGCCGAGACGACTCAGCGCCACACCACCGATACGGCCTGAGAGCAGCACCACGAAAGCAACACCTAAAGCTGAACCATTCGATATGCCCAAAACAGAAGGTCCGGCCAAGGGGTTGCGGAAGACAGTCTGCATTTGTAATCCACTTACTGCCAAACCTGCTCCCGCTACGATGGCCGTCAATGCCTGCGGCAAGCGTGACTTCCAGATGATGTTCTGCCAAATCTCGGATTCGGATGTGTCACCCAATAGAATATGGCAGACATTCTTCAAAGGAATATCAACGGAGCCAATGAGCAGGTTGACAACAGCTAAAACAACTATTGTCACTACCAATAAGACGATCATCGGCAATGTCCGTATCATTACTTCAGCAGATAATAAAAGGTGGGCTTATAATCCGACTCCACCAACTCCGGATGGAAGATGGCCACAAAGTCCTTCAATAGCAAATCTGGTTCCACTGGCGAGATTTCGTAATAGGGTGTTTGCTTCATGTTGCAATAGATAACCTTCCGCTCTTTATACGCCTTGAACAGTTCATTACGTGGCTCCGAGGCTTTCAATGCTTCGTAGGAGAACTCACCAGGATAGCTGTTCAGGATGCGCCAGTAGTCGGCATTGGCAGCGAGCGAATACATCTTCTCAAATTCCAGATCCTCACCGCTGGTTTCTTCGTCGTTGATGACATAGTCGGCACCTGCATCACGGAAGATTTGGGCCAGATAGTTCTTGCCACCCACGGCATGCCAGTTGCCATAGTGCATTTCGCCACTGAGTACCGTCGGACGAGGATCGACCTGCTGCGTTTTTCCCTTCAGGTCGTTGTACCGGCTCTCGATGCCGGCAAATATCTCGTTGGCTTCCTTTTCCTTGCCGATAAACATGCCTACGAACTTGATCCACTCAGCCTGTCCTAATGGGTCAAGTTCCTTATAGCCCAGATGAGGCACCAGCGTGATACCTGTTTCCTTGATGGCATCGTAACCACCGCGTTTTGAGGGCGAGATGAAGATGACATCAGGATTAGCCGCTAAGACCATCTCCGTATCGAAGTTGCCTTCCATCCCGATCTTTACTATGCGACCGTCCTTCACCCGTTGCAGGATATCTTTGTTGAACAGGTTCTTTGTACCTGTCAGGCCCTTCACCACATCGTGCGCTTCCAGAATCGTGAAGTTCGATAATTGCAACGAAGTCATGCAGATGGTACTCTCGATGGGCGTGTGAACCTTTGTGTAGCCATTGGGAACAGCTGCATCATCATTGGAAACCAGAGCAAAGTGATAGTCTTTGCCCACATCCACCAGCCGCACACCGGCGCTGTCTTTTACCGTGTAGCCCGTAGCATACTTCGGACACAGAAGACTGTCCACACTTGCAGTGTCACTTGATACCGCCTTGCCTCTCTGATTGCATGAGCTAAATAATAGCAGTGTCATGCATAACATTCCTAAAACAACATCTCTTTTCATCGTGGATGCAAAGATACGATTTTTCTTTGATATAACAAACATATAG
>LXOW01454680.1_pt1 | contig 16568 bp, 12 predicted proteins | sample 1368591 | NCBI WGS metagenome assembly LXOW01 (sample SAMN04884650, study PRJNA319009) | bovine gut metagenome | isolation source: Cow rumen | host: Bos taurus | place: Italy: Legnaro (PD) | collected 2014-07-09 | reverse complement strand
ATGGCCGGTTGCTTGAGGGATTCGTGGAGCTGGGTGTCGTAGCGGAGGCGGATCTTGATGCCGGCACGCTGGAAATAGTAGCGAACCACAATCTCCTCTTCGATGAAAGGTATAATCTCGTCCTTCTTGAGGCGCAGGAAGGTGGCCTTATCCATGTCCAGCGACTTTTCAAGGGCCGAAAGTTCTTCGGAGACGGCTTCGGTCAGGCCATCTTCGGCCAGGATCTTCTTCATCTCGTCAAAGAGGGCACGGGCCGAAGAGCGGTAATCGAACTCCTTATCCTGGGCAAAGGCCACAAAGTCTTCGAACTCCGTGTAGTGGAAGTCCTCCACGGAGGGGATGCTCTCGTGCTCCTGGACATATTTGAGGGCATATTGTTCAACAATGCCGCCCATCACCAGGGCGTAAGTGAGGCGGGAGTATTTCTGGCCTTTGACCTTGAAGTCAGGGGTAATGCCGCCGCCGTCCCGCACCTTGCGGCCGTGGGCCGTAGTGAACTCATGGGTAAGGGAATCGGGGATGAAGCCCACACTTCCGTCTTCGTTGCGGCGGGAGTAGTCGATGGCCTGGACGCAGCGGCCCGAAGGCGTATAATACTTGGCCGTTGTAACCTTGAGCTGGCCGTCGTAAGGCAACGGGCGGATGCTCTGCACCAGGCCCTTGCCATAGGTACGGGTACCAATGATGGTAGCGCGGTCATAGTCCTGCAAGGCACCGGATACGATTTCCGAGGCCGAAGCGCTTCCGGAATCTACCAGCACCACAATGGGAATCTCCGTATCCACAGGATCCGTGGTGGTCTTGTACACCTGCTCGGAGCCTGCCGAACGGCCCTTGGCGGTAACCACCACCGAACCGCGGGGAACAAAGAGCGAGACAATGTTAACCGCCTCATTCATAAGGCCGCCGCCATTGCCGCGAAGATCCAGCACCAGGCGCTTCATACCCTGGGCCTTGAGCTCGTGATAGGCGTCCCGGATGTTCTGCCCCACTCCGTCCGTGAATTTTTCCAGGAAGATGTAGCCGTCGGCCTCATTGAGCATTCCCACGTACTCTACCGAAGGAAGGGAAATGCGCTCACGGACTACCGGCACGTCCACCGTTTCTCCGCGCAGCTTCTTGATGGTGAGAACCACCGTGGTACCCGGCTTGCCGCGCATGCGGTCGCTGCTCTCGGCGCTGGTGAGACCATGGGTGGAAACCCCGTCAATGGCCACTACCTCATCTCCGCAACGGATTCCGGCCTTGGCTGCGGGGGAACCCTCGTAAGGCTCGTTGATGAGCACGTTGCCGTTCACATCCGGCTTGTAGATAACGGCACCAATACCGCCATAGGTATTGGTGAGCATCATCTGGAAGTCTTCCTGCTCTTCCTGGGGGACATACAGCGTGTACGGATCCAGGGAAGAAAGCATGGCGTCTATGGCCGCACGCTGGATGCGACCCACCTCCAGGGAATCTACATAGGAGCGGTTGAGCTCCTTGAGGATGGAGTTATACACCTCCACCCACTTGGCCATATTAAAACTTTTGGACTGGGCCGATGCCGTAGGGGCCGAGGCAAAAAAGAAGGCCGCCAGGGCCAGAAGTATCAGGGAACGTTTCATTTTCATCGCTTAATTTGCGCCAACCATCTTCAAAGAAGATGCCAATGCACAAAGATACAAAAATAATTACTACCTTTGCGCCCGGTTAGATATTAGTGTATTTATGAAAATCGTATTTGCAACGGGCAACCCTGGAAAAATCCGGGAAGCTGCTGAAATTCTGGGCGAGGGATTTGAGCTCGTTACCCCCGCATCGCTGGGCATTACAGAAGAGATCCCAGAAACCGGTAACACCCTCAGGGCCAACTCCATGCAGAAGGCCGACTACATCTACAAGAAAACCGGACTCCCCTGCTTTGCAGACGATTCCGGTCTGGAAGTAGACATCCTGGGCGGCGCCCCGGGCGTGGAAACCGCCCGCTACGCCGGACCCGACCGCAACGCCGACGCCAACATTGACAAACTCCTCTCGGAGATGGCCCGCCGTGAGAAGGAGGCCGCCATGGCCCGCACCAACGGCTTATCCACCGCCAATGCCAACCGCCAGGCCCGCTTCCGCACCTGCGTCACCTTCATCAACGAAAAGGGAGAACACCGCTTCTTTGACGGAGTCATGGATGGCCATATCGCCTATGCCCGCGCCGGTAAGGGCGGCTTTGGCTACGACCCCATCTTTATCCCCGATGGTTACGAAAAGACCAACGCCCAGCTGGGTGAAGCTGTGAAAAACAGCATCTCGCACCGTGGCAAGGCCCTCCGTGCCATGGCGGATTACATCAAACAGTAATGACCGGGGAAAGCATAGAGCTTATAGTTCTATCTACCACCAAAGTGGGAGAAAACGCGCTGGTTGTCCATACCCTTTCCAGGGAGTGGGGCCGGCGCGGTTTTTTGGTGCGTTCCGGCAAAAAGGCCGGCATGTCGCGCTTCCTCCCCCTCAATATTCTGGAGGCCGAAGTGGTGGAAAACCCCAAGTCCGAACTCTGGAGCATCCGAAACATCGGCCTTAAGGATGGCCTCTCCGGGATTCGGGAAAACCTTTATAAAAACAGCATGACGCTGTTCCTCTCGGAGGTGCTGCTGCGCACCCTCAAGGACGGCGCCAACGAAGACGGGCTCTTTGAGTGGTGCGTGGGAGAAATCCTCACCCTGAATGCCCTGGAAAGCGATTTTTCCAATTTCTCCGTACGGTTTCTGCTGGATTTTGCCGGCATTCTGGGTTTTCGGCCCACCTTGCAGGACGTAGCTCCCTTTGCCGGCGAGCAGCTCTCCCGCCTGAAGCCTTTCCTGGAAAGCCGCTTTGAGGAATGCATGCTCCTCCCCCTGAGCGGAGAAAACCGCAACGACCTTTGCGACGTGCTGCTCCGGTACCTCTCCTACCACACCGACACCAACATTCAGGTTAAGTCCCTGCAAGTCCTTCGAGAGTTGTATCGGTAAGGGATTTTGCGTATCTTTGTGAATTAACCACCACAACAACATGTCCAAACGCAAGAACAGCCCCAACCGGAAGAATCACAAGAAGGCGCGCGTAGTTCCCGAATTTGAGGGGAAAGTGCTCATGTCCCGCGAGGGATTTGCCTTTGTGCGCATTGAGGGGCAGGAAGAAGACGTCTTTGTCAAGGCCTCCAAGACCCGCGGCGCCCTGCACGGGGATACGGTCCGCGTGGCCGTCACGCAGGAGAAGAGCGGCATGAACAAGCGCCGCAGCGGAGAAATCATAGCCATAGTCCAGCGCAGCGACCGTCCCTTTGTGGGCATGCTGCACATTGTGGGCAAGCAGGCCTGGGTACTCATGAGCTCCAAAACCATGCCCTACGACATTTCCGTCCCCATTCCGGAAGGCGGAGAGCGGGGTATGAAAGTGGCCGCCGTGGTGGACGGCTGGGAACGGGGCGCATCGGGCCCCTACGGACACGTGGTGGACGTGCTGGGCATGCCCGGAGAGAACGAGACCGAGATGCACGCCATCCTGGCCGAATTCGGCCTTCCCTACCGCTTTGAAAAATCGGTGGAGAACGCAGCCGACAAGATCTCCGAGGAAATCACGGACAAGGACCGCGCCCACAGAAAAGACTTCAGGAAGGTTCTCACCTTTACCATAGACCCTACAGACGCCAAAGACTTTGACGATGCCCTGAGTTTCCGGAAACTGGAAAACGGCAACTACGAGGTGGGTGTCCATATTGCCGATGTAACCTGGTACGTAAAGCCGGACACGGCGGTGGACAAAGAGGCCCAGGCCCGCGGCACCTCCGTCTATCTGGTAGACCGTACGGTTCCCATGCTGCCGGAAAAGCTTTCCAACAAGCTGTGCTCGTTAAGACCCAATGAAGAGAAGCTCACCTTCAGCGCCGTCTTTGAGATAACGCCCCAGGCCAAGGTCATCAACCCTTGGTTTGGCCGGACCAATATCATCTCCGACTATCGCTTCGATTACGAACTGGCCCAGTCCATCATTGAGGGCGCCAAGCCGGAGGACGTTCCGGAACCCATCCAGGAGGCCATCCTCACGCTCAACGGTCTGGCCCTGAAGCTTCGCAAAAAACGCTTCGCCGCCGGCGCCGTCAACTTTGACCGCCCGGAGATGAAGGTGGACATTGACGAGAACGGCAAACCTATAGGCGTGCACCAGAAGTTCTCCAAGGAAGCCAACTGGCTCATCGAGGAGTTCATGCTGCTGGCCAACCGCAGCGTGGCCGAATTTGTGGCCACCGGTGGCAAGATGAACGGAAAAGCCCAAGCCAAGGCCAAGACGTTCGTATACCGTGTCCACGACGAACCAAACATGGAAAAGCTGAGCGGCCTCAGGGATTTTGCCGGCAACCTCGGCCATAAGATGGGTCCCATCGGAAACGGAAAAGACGTAGCCATGGCCCTGAACCAGCTCATGGGAGAAGTCAAGGACAAGCCGGAGATGGGGGCCATCCAGATCCTGGCCCTGCGCTCCATGGCCAAGGCCTGCTATTCCGTAGACAATATCGGCCACTATGGTCTGGCCTTCAACTTCTATACCCACTTCACCTCCCCCATCCGCCGGTATCCGGATATGATGGTGCACCGTCTGCTGTCCAAATACCTGGCCGGCGGGGATTCGGCCAATGCCGACTACTATGCCCTGCAGTGCAAACACGCCTCCGAACGAGAGGTGGTGGCTGCCGAAGCCGAGCGGGAGAGCATCAAGTACAAGGTGGTGGAATTCATGCAGGACAAGGTGGGCCAGGAGTTCGACGGCCACGTGTCCGGCGTAACCGAGTGGGGCATTTATGTAGAAATCGAGCCCACCAAGATTGAGGGCATGGTTCCCTACCGCACCATCAAGAGCGATTTCTTCCTCTTTGACGAAGACCATTACCGCGCCGTCGGCCGCCGTACGCACCGTTCCATCCGCCTGGGAGACCCCATCCGCATCCGCGTAAAGAGCACCTCGCTGGAGCAGAAACTCCTGGATTACGAACTGGTTGAAGACCTGCCGGACGTTCCGGAAGTGGGCGAAGACCAGGAAAGCCCCGAGGCCGATATGGAGCGCGCCATGGCGCAGCGCGAACGCCGCCCCCGCCGCAAACGCTCCAAATAATAAAGACCTAACCAAAAACTTAATGAGAAAAACCATTCTGACCGTGTTGTTGTTGCTGCTGGCTACGGGACTGAAAGCCCAGCTGGTGGAATACGCGTACTTCGATGCCCGGGGCAGCTTCAACGGAACGTGGGAGAACCAAAAGTTTGGAAGCCGCCTCACCGCAGACAACATGAACTTCCACCTGAAGGGACACTTTACCCGCAATCTCCACTATAGGCTCCGTCAGCGCTTCACCAAACCCCTGTACGACCCCAAGTATCCCCTCAACTGCACGGACATCCTCACCCTCACCTGGGATATCAATCCCCACTGGACCCTGGAGGGCGGAAAAATCCCCGTCTTCATTGGCGGGTATGAGTGGGAGGACGCCCCCATCGACATTTATTACCACAGCGAATTCTCGGAAACCATACCGGCGGTGTATGCCTTTGGCGGAAGGGTCTATTACCACCTCAACGACAAACAGTTTTTCCGGATGGAGGTAACCCAATCCCTCCTGGCCGACGGTCACGCCGATGTGTGGAATGTGGACGTAGGATGGAACGGACAGTTTACCAGCTGGTGGAAGACCATCTGGAGCGTTAACGTCATGGACGATTACTACCGCCACCTGATGACCTACGTAGCCCTGGGCAACCGCTTCGAGGTAGGTCCTGCCGCCCTGGAGCTGGACAGCATCTACCGCCGCAGCCTCAAGCAAAAAAAGGCCGGACTGGACCTCTCCCTCATAGCCCGTCTCACCTATACGGTAGGCCGATGCGTCATCAACCTCAAAGGAGGCTATGATGTGAACAATGCCAGCAACATAGATCCTGACGGAATTCCCTATGACCTTACCGTCGCCCCCGGCACTTCCTATCTGTGGGCCAGCGGAGGCGTGGAATACTTCCCGCTTAAAAACAACGACATCCGCATCCACGCCATGGCCATGACTGATAACCGCAAGCGGTCGGTCACCTTCAAGACCGGCCTCACCATCCGTTTATACATTAAGAAACCCGTTCAATGAAAAAGATTCGCCGCTCAACTGTTGAAGCCCTCGTCTTCCTGACCCTGCTCATAGTAGGATTCTCCCTCCTGGGAAGCCGCATGGGTAGCGGAAACATGCTCAAAACCCTTATGAACACGGCCCATGACCTGCTGCTCAATACCGTGTTCTATCTCATGGGTATCACGGTGCTTACCGGCGCCCTGTCCAAGCTGATGTCCGAGTTTGGAGTGGTAACCCTGCTGGAGAGAGTGCTTCGGCCCCTTATGAAGCCTTTGTATAACCTCCCGGGTGTAGCGGCCCTGGGCGGCGTGATGACGTTCCTCTCCGATAACCCCGCCATCATCGCCCTGTCCAAGGATAAGAAATTCGCCTCCTACTTCAAGAAGTATCAGCTCATTTCCCTGACCAACTTTGGTACGGCCTTCGGTATGGGTTTCGTGGTCATCATCACCATGATCGGCTATATCCAGGTGACGGCGGCCCTGGTGGGCCTGGCCGGTGCCGTTGTAGGTTCCATCATCTCTACCCGCCTGATGCAGCGCAGCTGCCTCAAGGACTATCCCGAGCTGGATTCCCCGGTGTCCAACACCCTTGAAGAAGAGATTCCGGAGACGGCCGAGAAACAGAAGAAGGACGGCGTGTTCATGCGTTTCCTCAACGCCATCCTGGACGGTGGAAAGAACGGTGTGGAACTGGGCCTTCAGATCATTCCCGGCGTGCTCATCATTACCACCGCCGTGATCATGATTACTTTCGGCCCGGGTGAAGGTGGCGTATATGACGGCTCTTCCTCGCAGGGCGTTCCCATTCTCCCTTGGCTGGCCGAAAAGATTCACTGGGTCTTTGAATGGCTCTTCGGGTTCAAGGATATGGAACTCATTGCCTTCCCCATGACGGCTCTGGGAGCCGTGGGTGCAGCCCTGGGTCTGCTGCCCACCTTCAACGCCGCTGGCATCCTGGACGGAAATGCCATCGCCGTGTTCACCGCCATTGGTATGTGCTGGAGCGGTTACCTCTCCACCCACACCGCCATGATGGACTCCCTGGGTTACCGCAAGGTTATCTCCAAAGCATTGGGAGCACACACCATCGCCGGTCTGTGCGCGGGCATCTTCGCCCATTTCCTTTACATGCTGGTAAGTTTAATCTAGCGTCCAGATAAACACTTTGTCTCCCCTTCTGGGGTGAATCTTATCCCCGGCCTCAGCGTCGGGGTTTATTTTGTCCTCCGGCATCCCGTTCAGCGGAACGGCTATGGAACAGCGCAGGCCCTGGTGAACCACGTCTACGGGTTTGAAGTCCAGCCAGAGTTCTTCCACCTTCATCTCCAAGGTGCCGGTGGTTTGACCGATGAACAGAATCTGGTCTCCCTGATGCAAGTCCCGGGCTTCTACCTGAACCTCCACTACGTTAATCTTGGCAAACCAGTTGGTCACCTTGCCCACATACACTTTCTGACGGGTGGCGCTGCTGCCGTATTTGGAACTCCATTCACCCATGGGCGCTCCCAGGTAATAGCCATCCCAGAAGCCCCGGTTAAATACCGTGGCCAGACGCTTCTTGAGGGTTTCCCCCAGTTCCGGAGTAAATGTACCGGCGGCCACAGCATCCGCGGCCTCGCGGTAGGCAGAGGCGGTAATCTTCACATAGTCTGCGCTGCGGGCCCGGCCTTCAATCTTGAATACCTTTACGCCCGCCTCAATGAACTTGTCCAGGAAATCGATGGTGCACAGATCCTTGGGCGACATCAGATACTTGTTGTCCACCCAAATCTCGTTGCCGGTTTCATAATCCGTAAGCTGGTATCCCCGGCGGCAAATCTGCATGCAGGCTCCGCGGTTGGCGCTTTCTCCATAGGCGGCCAGCGAGAGGTAACACTTGCCCGAAATGGCCATGCAAAAGGCCCCGTGGGCAAACATTTCAATACGGATGAGCTCTCCCGACGGGCCGCAGATCTTCTCTGCCACAATGGCCTCGTGAATGGCTTTTACCTGCTTAAGCTCCAGCTCGCGAGCCAGGACCACAACGTCGGCCCACTGGGCGTAAAAGCGCAGCGACTCCACATTGGAAATGCTGAGCTGGGTAGAGATATGGACCTCCAGGCCTATCTTTCTGGCATATAGGATGCAGGCCATATCGGAGGCAATCACGGCATCCACGCCGGCCGCCTTGGCAGCATCCAGCGTTGCATACGCCTCTTCCAACTCTTCTCCGTACAAGGTGATGTTCAGGGTCATGTAACCCTTGATACCGTACGCGCGGCAGATGCGCATCACTTCCGGCAGGTCTTCCCGGGTAAAATTGCCCGCGGAATGCGAGCGCATATTGAGATGGCCGATGCCGAAATAGACCGAATTGGCCCCGCCCTCAACGGCGGCGGTCAGGCAGGCAAAACTGCCCGCCGGAGCCATGATTTCCAGTTCCTTGCGATCCATTATTTGACGCGGCCCACCAGTCCGTTGGCAAAGCGGCTCAAAGCGTCAAAACCATCCTGGGACAGACCGGCCTCGGCGGCCTTGTCCATGGCCAGCTGGCTGAGCCGGGCAATTTCCTTGCGGGCTGCATCGGCTATGCCCACGCTGTTGTAGATGGTCATGACAGAGGCAATCTTGGCAGCCTGGGCCTCAGGTGTAGGGGCCGGTGCGGTTAAAGCCTCACCTAGTCCTTCGGCTCCCAGCTCCATGGCCTTCACCGTAAGCCAGGATTTCTTCTCATTGAGAATGTCTCCTCCGATGGGTTTGCCAAAGACCTTCTGGTCTCCGTAGGCGTCCAGGTAATCGTCGGCCACCTGGAAGGCCAGGCCCAGATAGTAGCCATAGTCGTACAGGCACTTCTGGCTGTGCTCATCGGCCCCTCCTATGAGGGCGCCCAGCTGGGCCGAACAGGCAATGAGAACGCCTGTCTTAAGGCCGATCATCTGCATATACTCCTCCATGGGAACGCTGGAGCGGAGTTCGAAGTCCATATCCAGCTGCTGGCCGTCGCATACTTCTGCGGCGGTTTTGGAGAAGAGGGCCAGGGCCTGAGCCACAACGGCAGCCGGCGCCTGGATCAAACGCTTGTAAGAGTCGATGCACATAACGTCTCCGCTGAGGATGGCCGTGTCTTCGTTCCACTTTTTCCAAACCGTCTCATGGCCGCGACGAAGGGCCGAACGGTCCATGATGTCGTCGTGGATGAGGGTGAAGGTATGGAAGACCTCCAGGGCAGCGGCCGGCTGCAGGATGGAAGGAGTAAACTCCTCCTTGTAAAGGCTGTAAGTGGTAAGGCAGAGCCGGGGACGGATGCGTTTTCCGCCAATGGAAACCATGTAACGCAGAGGGTCGTAAAGGCCTCGGGGAGCATCCTGAAATTCAATGTTTTGGAAAAGGTCGCTGACGGCCTTGTCAAGGAAGAGATCGTTAATCATTTTGTGCATCTTTCCTGCAAAGATAGGCATTTTTCTTTTAAGGGAATATTCCGTATCTTTGTATAATTAGCAAACTACAGAATTATGCACACTAAGCTCGGAAAATGGGCCATGGGCCTCACCGCCGCCGCCCTCCTGGTTTCCTGCAGTGGAAAGACGCCCCTTTACAAAGATGCCTCCAAAGGCTCCGAAGAAAGGGCCCAGGACCTCCTGTCCCGAATGACCCTGGAAGAAAAGCTCGGACAGCTGCTCTGTCCGCTGGGATGGCCTATGTACGAGAAGATTCCCGCTCAGGCCGGGAATGAAGCAGGAGTGCGCATATCGGACAACTACAGAGAGTTTATCCAGAAGCAGCACGGCGGCATGCTTTGGGGCACCTTCCGGGCCGACCCTTGGACCCGCAAGACCCTGGAGACGGGCCTGAACCCTCAGCTTTCGGCCCAGGCTTATAACGCCCTGCAGCATTATGCCATCGACTCCACCCGCCTGGGTATTCCCATCATCCTGGCCGAAGAAGCCCCCCACGGCCACATGGCCATAGGCACCACGGTGTTCCCCACCTCCATCGGCCTCAGTGCCACCTGGGACACCGAGCTCATAGAAGAAGTGGGCCAGGTCATTGGTAAGGAACTGATGGCCCAGGGTGGCACCATCGGCTACGGCCCGGTCATCGACCTGAGCCGCGAGCCCCGCTGGTCCCGCGTAGAAGAGACCTACGGAGAAGACGTCTATCTCACCTCCCAGATGGCCTCCGCCATGGTGCGCGGCACTTCGTCGGAAGGCGTCATCTCTACCCTCAAGCACTTTGTAGCCTATGGCATCCCGGAAGGGGGCCACAACGGCAGCCCTTCCCACATCGGCCCGCGTGACCTGGAAGAGAATGTGCTGCCCACCTTCAAGGCGGCCATCGATGCCGGCGCCCTCAGCGTCATGACCAGCTACAACACCATTGACGGCATTCCCACCACCTGCAACGANNGCCCTCCTCAAAGAATCCGTGGAGAGTGGCCGGCTGGCTATCTCCTTTGTGGACCGCGCCGTTAAGCGCGTGCTCATCCGCAAGTTCGAGGCCGGGCTCTTTGACAACCCGTACCTGCCGGAAGATTCGGCCGCAGACGTTCGCTCCGCCGCCCACGTGGAAGTGGCCGCCCAGGCCGCCCGTGAGGGGGTGACGCTCCTCAAGAACAACGGCATCCTGCCGCTTAGGGCCGGCACCCGCATTGCCCTCATCGGCCCCAACGCAGACAACCAGTACAACCAGCTGGGAGACTATACCGCCCCTCAGGAACCTGAGAACGTAATAACCATGCTGGAAGGCCTGCAGAATGCCGGCGCCGCCGTAACGTACGTCAAGGGCTGCGCCATCCGGGACACCAAGACGTCCAACATCCCCGCCGCCGTCCAGGCTGCCAGAAGGGCCGATGTCACCGTTGTGGTGGTGGGCGGCTCTTCGGCCCGTGACTTCAAGACCAAGTACATTGACACCGGCGCCGCCGTGGTGGACGAGACCTCTCTCTCCGACATGGAGGCCGGCGAAGGCTTCGACCGCAGCACGCTGGGCCTGCTGGGCCTGCAGCCGCAGCTGCTGAAAGAACTCAAGGCCACCGGCAAACCGCTGGTGGTGGTTTACATAGAAGGCCGGCCGCTGGAAAAGAACTGGGCCGCCGATAACGCCGACGCCCTTCTCACCCTCTGGTACCCCGGCCAAGAAGGCGGAACAGCGCTGGCCGAAGTACTCCTGGGCCGCTATAACCCTGCCGGACGCCTCTCCGTAAGCGTTCCCCGCAGCGTGGGCCAGATTCCGGTCTATTACAACCGCAAAATGCCGTACAGCCACGACTACGTGGAAGAAAGCGCCTCGCCGCTGTATCCGTTTGGCTACGGACTNNGCGCGTAAAGAACATACCGGCCGGACAGACCGTGACCGTAACCCTTCCGCTGGAGCGCAGCGCCTTTGAACTGGTGAACCCCGCCATGCAGCGCGTGGTAGAACCCGGAGAATTCGAAATCCAGGTGGGCGCCTCCTCCGAAGACATCAGACTGAAACAAACGATCCATTATGAATAGCCTCCTCCTTCTTCTGGCTACGGCCGTCCTCCCCTACTGGCAGGACATCCAAACCACCAGCATGAACGCCGAGACCCGGCGCACGGAAGTCATTTACTATCAGGACCGGGCCGAAGCCCTCTCCAAAGGCTTCCGCGAAAGCGGGAATTATAAGAGCCTCAACGGGACCTGGGACTTCAAGTATTACGAAGACCATCGCCAGATGCCGGAGCAGACCGCCGGCATCCAATGGGACAAGATCCAGGTTCCCGGCAACTGGGAGGTGCAGGGCTGGGGTACGGCCATCTATACCAACGTAGCTTACGACTTCTGCCCGGTGAATCCCGTGCCCGGCGTACTGCCGGAGGCCGTTCCTGCCGCCTTCTACCGCCGTACCTTTACCGTGCCGGACAACTGGAAGGGGCGTGAGGTATTCCTCAACCTGGCCGGCACCAAGAGCGGCACCTACGTGTACGTGAACGGAGAAGAGATAGGCTACTGCGAAGACTCCAAAGACCTGGCCCGCTTCCGCATCACGGATGCCCTCAAGTCCGGAGAGAACGAACTCGTGCTCAAGATCTACCGCTACACCCAGGGCTCCTGGCTGGAATGCCAGGACTTCTGGCGCATTTCCGGCGAGGAGAGAGACGTTTATCTCTCCAGCGAGAAAACCCTGAGCGGCTTTGACTTTAGCGTGGTTTCCACCACCACGCCGGACTTCCAGACCGGCCTGTTCCAGCTCAAGATGCACGCCAACGCCCCTACGGAGGTGTTCTACGAACTGCTGGACAAAGACGGGAAGACGGTGGCCGACGCCATCTTCGAGTTCTCCGGAGATATTCTCACCGTAATGGACAGCATTCCCGCCCCGCGCCTGTGGAGTGCCGAAACCCCTAACCTCTACACCCTCCTGCTCCGCGTGAACGGAGAGTACACCCGCTTCCACGTGGGTTTCCGCCACCTGGAGATGGCCACCGTCAAGGACGGAGACCGCGAGGTAATGGCCTTCCTGGTCAACGGACAGCCCGTCAAGTTCAAAGGCGTGAACCTGCATGAGCACAACCCTTACACGGGCCACTATACCACCCGGGAGAACATCCTGGAAGACCTCAAGCTCATGAAGCTGGCCAACATCAATGCCATCCGCACCTGCCATTATCCGCAGCAGCGTGAGTTCTATGAGCTCTGCGACTCCCTGGGCTTCTACGTCTACGACGAAGCCAACGTAGAGACCCACGGCATGGGCTACAACCCCAAAACCACCCTGGGCAACAAGCCCGAGTGGCTCCCCAAGCATATGGACCGTACCCTCAACATGTACTATCGTACGGCCAATTACCCGTCTGTGACCATCCTGTCGCTGGGCAATGAAGCCGGCAACGGATCCAACTTCTACGAGACCTACAAAGCCCTCAAGGCGCTGGAGAAAAACGGCCAGAACCGTCCCGTGGTGTATGAAAGGGCCGAAAGGGACTGGAACACGGACTTCATCAATCCCATGTACCCCGGGGCCGAATGGTTCCGCCGCATGGGAGAGCAGGAAAGCGGCCGCCCGGTGGTGCCCTGCGAGTACTCGCACGCCATGGGTAACTCCAACGGTTCGCTGGACTGGCAGTGGGATTACATCTACGCCCACAAACACCTGCAGGGCGGCTTCATCTGGGACTGGGTGGACCAGGGTCTGTATGACGCAGAGCGCGGCTGGACCTATGGCGGAGACTATGGAGAAAACGCCCCCTCCGACGCCAACTTCTGCTGCAACGGCCTGGTGAATCCCGACCGCGAACCGCACCCCGCCTTCTACGAGGTCAAGCACCAGTACCAGAACGTGAGCATCCGTGCCGTAGATGTCCAGAACGGCGTATTTGAAATCTTCAACCGGAACTATTTCACAGACCTGGGCAAGTATAGCGTCAAGTTCTGGGTGGAGCGGGACGGCAAGCGCCCCTTCTGGTGGTTCATCCGCAAGAAACAGTTCCACACGGCCCCCCAGACGGCCGAGCAGTTCAAAGTACGGCTGCCCAAGATGAAAAAGCCCGGAGAATACCGCATCTTCTTCGAAGTTTCGGCCGCCGAGGACCTGACCCTCATTGAAAAAGGCACCGTCGTTGCCTGCGATGAGATTCTCATCCAGAATACTTCGGCCCGCAAACAGCGCGAGGTTAAGGGCAACCTGGAAATGACCAACGGAGACACCCAGATTGTGGTGCGCGGCACCAACGTAGAATTCGTTTTTGACAAGGCCGAAGGCTATGTGAAGAGCTGGAAGGTGAAGGGAACCGATATGGTGGATCCCACTTTTGGCATCCGGCCCAACTTCTGGCGCGCTCCCATTGACAACGACTATGGCAACAACGCCCCGGTGCGCACCGCCCAGTTCAAGGAACCCGGCAAACCCGAATCCGTAAATGCCGCCAAGCAGGCAGACGGAACCGTGGCCATTACCGTCAAGGGCAGTGGTGTCCGTGCTTCCGAGACTTATACCCTTTATCCCGACGGCACCCTCAAGATAGCCGTAGAGACCGCCCCCGGCACCAACAAGAACGTGGAAATCCCCCGTCTGGGCTTCCGCTTCCGGGTGGCGGAAGACGCCTTCAAGTATTTTGGCCGCGGCCCGGTGGAGAATTACTGGGACCGTTCCTCCTGCACCTTCAAGCGCATCTGGAACTCTTCGGCCAGCGAAGAATACTATCCTTATGTTCGTCCTCAGGAGTGCGGTCACCATACGGAGACCGAGTGGCTGGCGATTGGCCCGCTTACCGTNNGCGACGTGCCCACCCGCGACTATACCGAGGTATGCATAGACTACCGCCAGAGCGGCGTGGGCGGCTACGACAGCTGGGGGTCCCGCCCGGAAAGGACCCGCACCCTCTGGAGCACCGAGAGTTACCGTTACAACTTTACCTTCACCCCCGACAAGGTGAGAAAAGCCTATCAGTATGAATAAATGGTTATCGGCCCTGGTCCTTGCGCTCTGCGCCTGCAGCCAGGTAACTCCGCCCGCACCTTACGGAACCTGCCCCACATCGGCCCAGGTTGCCTGGCACAGACAGGAACTGCTGATGTTCTACCATTTTGGCCAAGCCACTTTCTCGGGGTATGACGGAGAAAACGGCAGTTGCAACGGCACGCCCTGGAGCGAGGAACTGCTGCTCAAGAACTATGCGGCCCACAACCTGGACGTGGACCAGTGGGTAAAAGTGGCGGCGCAGAACGGCTTCAAGGAAGTGATTCTCACGGCCAAGCACCACGACGGATTCTGCCTCTGGGACAATCCCGAAAGCACGGCCGACGTTGCCAACGAAGCCTGCGTCAACCACTTGGATGTGGTTCAGGCGGTTCGCGACGCCTGCAACAAATATGGAGTTAACCTGGGCATTTATCTCTCGCCCTGGGATCGCACCATAGAAGCGGCAGGCCTGGACATTGCCACGTATGAGGAGAAGTACAAACACGCCGTGAACGACCTCATGACCCGTTATGCCCCCGTGGTGGAGTTCTGGTTTGACGGCAACCACGCCGGAGCCTTTGACTGGCCTTCCGTGAACCGGGCCGTCCTGGACGTGAATCCGGACTGCCTCATCTTCTCCGACGGCGGCCCCGGCTGCCGCTGGGTGGGAAACGAGCTGGGCATAGCCGGAGAAACCAACTGGAACACGCTCAATGTGAAAGAGCGTGACCTCCGTCCCGGACACGCAACCGGCCATTACGAGACCTATCTGGGTCAGGGAGACCAGGGCGGCAGCCAGTGGGTCCCCACCGAGTGTGACTTCTCCATCCAGAATATAGGAGACCCCGACGGCTGGTTCTATGATCCCACAGACCGGGTTAAGACACCCGAAGAACTCCTGGCCATCTACTACACCAGCGTGGGTCGCGGCGGCGTGTTCCTCATGAACGTCCCTCCCTCCCCCGAAGGGATTATCGGCCCGGCCGAGGTAGCCTCCATCGAAGGCTTTACCGCCCTGCGGGAGAAGGTGTTTGGCACCAACCTGGCCCAGGGCGCCACGGCCCAGGCCACGGACAGCCGCGGAAAGGGCTATGAAGCTGGCCGAATGCTGGATGCAGACTACGACAGCTACTTCGCAGCCCCCGACGGCGTACAGGAAGTAGACCTGGAAGTATTCCTGAACGGAGAAAAGACCTTCAACCGCGTAATGCTGCAGGAGTACATCCCCCTGGGTCAGCGGGTAGAATCCTTTAAAGTGGAAGTTCACGAAAATGGTGTATGGACCGCCTGGGAAGAAGGAACCACCATTGGTCACAAGCGCATCCTCCCGGGTCGCACCGTCACGGCCGACGCCGTTCGCATCCATCTGAAAGCACTGGCCTGCCCCCTTATCAACGGGTTCGGCCTATACAATGATACCATAATAACCACACTATGAAGAACGTTGCACTAGCCCTGGCCAGCGGTGGTCCGCGCGGCTTTGCCTACATTGGAGCCATAGAGGAGCTGCAGGCCCGGGGTTATACCATCACATCGGTAGCCGGCGCCAGTGCCGGTTCGCTGGTGGGCGGCATCTTCGCGGCCGGCGGGCTGCAGGCCTTCAAGGAATGGCTCCTGGGCCTGGATCCCGTAAAGATCATGGCCTTGATGGATGTCTCCGTCAGCAAGAACCATCTTGTAAAGGGAGAACGCATTATCAACGAGATCAAGACCAAGGTCCCGGATGTCAACATCGAAGACCTTCCCATCCCTTTCACGGCCATCGCCACCGACCTCTTTACCGGAGAGGAAGTGATCTTTAGGGAAGGACCGCTGTTCGACGCCATCCGCGCCTCCATTTCCATCCCGTCCATGTTCAAGCCCTTCATCTGGAAAGGACGCACGCTGGTAGACGGCGGTATGGTGAACACCCTGCCCATCAACCGCGTACAGCGTACCCCGGGAGATATTCTGGTCGCTTTCAACGTAAACCAGATAGACGCGGCCGAGATTCAGGGCTTCCTGGACAGCCGGGCCGAACTGGAGCACGAGAAGAACGACAGCGA
>LXOW01368001.1_pt2 | contig 16574 bp, 6 predicted proteins | sample 1368591 | NCBI WGS metagenome assembly LXOW01 (sample SAMN04884650, study PRJNA319009) | bovine gut metagenome | isolation source: Cow rumen | host: Bos taurus | place: Italy: Legnaro (PD) | collected 2014-07-09 | reverse complement strand
CTCCAATGGTGAAGTAGTCCTTATAGGTATCTTTCATACCTAATGCGGCATTTGGGTCGGCGGGCTGTCCCCATTGTGCCCACATGCTTGTGCTACTGATGGCAAGTAAAGCCAGTGTAAAGATGGTTTTCTTCATTTTAATGTCTGGTTTTTATGTTAATGACAATTTTATCCGGCTGCAAAGTTACGAATAATTTTCGAGTTATGCATGCCTATATGTAACATATATTTTGCCGTATGTTACATCCTCACTCGATGGCTATGCGCTGTATCATGACCCCCGGGTCGCCGGTAAAGAGTGTGACGGTATGATTCGTCTTTCCAGCCTCAAGCGGAAGGCGTAGCCTGAGAGTGGTCTCGTTGCGCATTACCTGGTCTTTCCAGTGTCGGGAGTATTCAGTGAAGAGATTGTCTGCCAGCTGGGGCTTGCCGCCGTCGATGGCTATGCCAAGTTTGTTGCCTCGCCCCTTGAAGAGCGGCCAGGTGGGGACCACAGACAACAGTACGCAAACACTGTCGCAGCCGGCTGTGCTGAAGGTGTAGCTGACATGTGGACTCTGCGAGGAGGCTACATCGAATACATTGTCGGTAGGTGATAGTAGCTGTATGACCTTCCAGTCTCGTCCGATGCCGTGAATGATGCGGATGCCGTCGGACATTTCTGTTGGGGTTGTCAGGTCGAGGATGTGGGGAAGCAGGGTGCGGCGGGGGGATGAGAGGATGGCGGGGACGCCCTCGCCCTCGTAGGGATTGAGGGTGACAGGCGGCATTGTCTGATAGAGAGAGCACCAGCCTGTGGGGAGCATCATCATTGCATGCCACTTGCCGTCGCACTGGCAGTTGTAGCGGTTGTTGAGGGTCTGGATGCTGTCGTAGGCCAGTGCCGACTGGCGTGCGGCCCAGTTGGCGCCCTCTGCATCGAGTTGCGCGGCCAGCTCGTGGTTGAGCTGTGCCATCAGGAACTTGCGGTTCATCTGGTAGGCCGCACAGATGGGGTACTCCATCAGCTGGAAATAGGCATCGCGCGCTGACGTGGGGGCGAGGTGCATCACCGTCTCGGCAATCTCACGATAGTCGGACAGCCGCTGCTGGGCCTCGCCGGTGGCGAAGGAGAACTCGGTGTCGCGCAGTCCGCTGTGCTGGCGGTCGTCCCACTGGTATTCGTATCCCATGAATTCGGGCTTACGGCTCCAGGCAAGACGATAGTAAGTGTCGAGCATCCGTTGGAAGTCGGGCTCCAGTCTTGCGCCGAAGATGCCGGCCAGGAAACGGGCCTGGTGAGTGTTGGCACGATCATGGTCGAAAGCCTCGAAGTTCCAGGCCATGTCCATGAAGGTCTGTATGCCCAGTTCCATCGGCTTGATGTCGCCCACGTTGAGCAGCCAGTAGCGGTCTGCCCCGGTTTCGTAGGCCTTCTTCAGTTCCTCGTACATGAGAGCGGGCGGGGTGGTGTTGAGCCACAGGTAATCGTGGGGCGCACCGAGATAGGAGAGGTGATAATAGACCCCGGAGTGTCCGCTGCGTTGCTGTTCCTGTGGCGAGGCTACACGTTTCATGTAGCCGTAGTTGTCGTCCACCCAGACGAGTGTGACATCGTCGGGCACCTGGAGACCGTCTTCATAGATGTCCATTGTCTCCTTGTAAGGCACGAAGATCTGGGGAATGTCTGCCGCCGGCCTGCCGGTATGCTTTTCTAGAAGGCGGCGCTGTGAGGCGACGACTTCTTCGAGGAGCGACACGCGCCGGGTTCTTGGGATGTTGCCTTGCAGGCCTGTGTCGTGTAGTCCCCGCATGGCCACGGTGTAGATATTTTCGAACCGGGCAGCCTCGGAGAGCCGGCTGTCCCACTTGCGGCAGATGGCCTCACCGTTGGTTTCATAGTTCCACTCACCGTCTGTCTCGGAGTTCCACTCACTCTTGGCAGCATTGTTCAGCAGTAGCGGCTCGCAATGTGAAGTGGTGATGATGATGCCGAAGGAGTCGGCCACGAGTTTGTTGTCGGGGTGGGCATAGAAAGCGCCGGTACATGGGTGCATAGCGGGGGCGAGCATGTTGGCCTTTAGACGGAGCAGGAGTTCACAGACACGGGCATACGTCTTGGGGCCGATGTCGCCGAGCTGGCGCTCATAGTTGGTAGCGGCCCAAGGCTTCAGGCCCCAGTCCTCATCATTAATGAAGATTCCACGGTACTTCACAGAGGGCTGGCGAGAGGTAAAGTCAGCCTCTACGTAGGCCGTCTTCCGCCGGGCGACGGGTACATCGGCCCACCAGTACCAGGGCGAGACCCCTAAGGCCTCGGAGAGTGACAGCACCCCATAGGCTGTGCCCCGACGGTCGCTGCCCACGATGTAGAGTCGGTCGGCAGCCTTCTTGATGAGGAACTGCTCCCATCCGCCCCTAATGGCTGTGACATCGAGACGGTGGCAGGCGACAGCCTCGTCGATGAGTGGACTGTGGCCCAGGGTGCCGACGACGATGGCGGGGGAGGGGGAAAGTGTATCTTGCACAGCGGGTTGTGGCATGAGGAGCCGGGGCTGGATGCCCGTGACGCGGCAGATGTCGTTGCAAAGTAGCCGGGCTGCCTTATGGACCACTATGGGTTCGTCGTGGGCGACACATATCGTGGCGACCTCAGTGCCGGTGAAAAGCGGGAAACCGCCTGGGCGGTCGAGGATGCGGAGCTGGCCGGGGACGGATTGAGCCTGGGCCCTGCTGCCGGAAACCCGGGACGGGTCGCTCCATGCTGGCAGCACGGAGAACACGGCGCACAAAACAAGAATATGGCGCGTAATCGCTACGCACCATATCCTCGATAACTTACTATCTACGTTCATTACTAACTAACTTGACTTGTGGGAATCAATCAATAGCCAGGATTCTGCTCCAGCTTGCCATCTTTGTTGGCCTGAATAGCCGACAGAGGGATGGGGAACAGGTCAAAATGGGCATCGTAGTCCTTGCCGTCGGCACTGTGGGCAGCACTGAAGTAGGGATTGTACTTCTTGATGCGCTCAGCCAGTTTGCCAGTACGGGCCAGTGTAAGACGACGCTTCTCCTCACATACAAGTTCACGGAGACGCTCATCAAGGATGAAATCAAGATCCATCTGATCGGCAGTGACCTCCTTTGCCTTTGCACGATGGCGAAGCACGTTGATATCGGCAGCAGCCTCTGCATTCTTACCCAGTTTCACGTTTGCCTCGGCGCGTAGCAGGTAAGCCTCGGCCAGACGGAAGAAATACTGATCGGTGTATGTCTTGCCACCCGTACCGGCCAGTTGGTAGGTTGACTTATTCTGATACTGGGCATCGGGATGGTGGAATGGCGTGGTCATCTTGGTGGAGTAGCCGCACATGAAGCGGTTGGGGAGCTGCGTGGTGGCATTCACGCCGCCGCCGAAGCCAGTCTCCATAGACCAGCCCTCAGGCAACTTAGTATGTTCGAGATCGAAGTAGCCGTCGGGCATGGCAGCAGCCAGCTCAGGACGATCCTGCAGCACGTTCTGGCGGTGAATCTTGAAGCGACGGGGCCAGTTGTACTCAGAATTACGCATATCGTCGAAGTCGTCGGCCCAGATGCCATTGTACAGGTGGTCGACGGCATAGTGGGTACCGATGCCACGGCCACCGGTCATGTCGCCGATAGGCCAGTCGAAGAGTTGGACCTTCGTGCCGTCGGGTGCGATGAGCTGGAACTTATCCACCTGCGGGGCGAAGAAACGCTCACCCCAGAAACTGCCGGGATTCCAGAAGAAGTGGCTGGTGTTGTTACCACCACCGTCAACGTTAGTCTCGAACTGGATGACCCATACACCTTCGGTATTGCCTGAGGTGCGGTTCTGGTTGTTCGGACGGAACAGGTCGTAGAACACGTCGCCATCCTCCTTGGCCTGTGAGCCGAAACGCTCGGTCATGAGGGCAAGGTTAGGATTGCTGATGACAGCCGAGGCGGCATTGGCAGCCTTGTCATTGGCACCTGTAGCCAGATAGACCTCTGAAAGCAGCATATTGGCAGCAGGCTTGCTGATTTCACCGTCTTTCACTGTGTTAATCTCGGGCAGGTTGGCTGCGGCAAACTCCAGATCCTCTATGACCTGTGCCCACACCTTGTCCTTCGACTCGCGTGTGTAGTCGGTCTTAGGTGCAGTCACCTCCTCCGTCTGAAGGGGCACGTCGCCATAGAGCAGAACCAGCGTGCGATAGCCTAAGGCCCGGAAGAAACGGCCCTTAGCCTCGAATTCTTTCTTCTGGTCGTCAGTCAGGGCCGTAGCAGAAGGCAGGCGGCTGATGATGGTGTTGGCCTGGGCGATAAGCTTATAGTTCTCATCCCAGTAGAACTTGGCGAGGGCGCCCGATGGAGAGAAATCGGCTGTCACGTTCGACTGCAAGGGGTCTGCAGTAATCCACATATCAGCGACCTTCGAAAGGTCGGTCGTACGGTCGTAGGTCGTATAGAACTCCTCACGCGTCAGATAGTAGAGCTCAGTGACTGAAGCGTCGAAGTCAGCTTTCGTATTGTATGAGTTGGATGCCGAATTAAAGTCGAGGGCTTTCTCCTCCAGGAACTTGTCTTCGTTACATCCTGTCAGCNNCCGGTCAGCATCAGCGCTGACAAAATGGTGAATAAAATTATTTTTTTCATGTGTAATGGCAATTAAAGATTGATATTGATACCAAATGTCACACTCTTCATGACAGGTCGGTCGGCATAGCCGCTACCGGTCATTCGGTTCTGACCGTTAATGTCCTGATAGGTAATGTTGGGCTCAGGATCCCATCCGTGCCAACCAGAGAAGGTCAGCAGGTTTTTACCACTCACATAAATGTTGATGCCGTCAATACGGATTGCCTGCATCCACTGGCGGGGCAGGTCGTAAGAGAGGGTGATGTCCTGCAGGCGGAGGAATGAGCGGTTCTCGTAACGGAAAGGATTAATGGCCGGGTTAGCATTGTAGAGGGCATAGATACCACTGGTATTGGAGGGTGTCCAGAAGTTATCAACCTGCTCTGTCAGTCGATTGTGGCGCAGGGTGTTATCATTGACTAGCTCGGCGAAGGAGTTCTTACCCTGGAAGCTCTTGCTGCCACCAAGAACGGCATTGAGGAAGAAACTCAGGGTGAAGCCCTTGTACTTGAAACTGTTCAGCAAGCCCATGCGGACAGAAGGATCTGCCTTACCGATGATGCTGCGGTCGTTCTCGTCGATCTTGCCGTCGTTGTTGATATCCACGATGCGGTAGTTTCCTGGGTGATAGCCTTCGGGGATATTGTCACCTACCTGCCAGATACCGTCGATGGTATAGTCGTAGATAGCAGAGAGCGACTCGCCGATGAACAGTGAAGAGGAGGTGAGGTCATCTTCCTGGCCATCGCCGTTTGTATCGAGACCTGACAGCTTGTTGATCTTATTGCTATTCGTAGAGAGGTTGAACATAGAGGTCCACTCGAAGTCCTTGGTCTGGATGTTACGCGTGTTGATGGTGATTTCAAAACCATTGTTTTGGATTTCGCCGACATTGGACATGATAGAGGTGAAACCTGTGATAGAAGGAATCTGAACTGCGTAGAGCAGATCCTTTGTCTTGGTGGTATAGTACTCGATGTTACCAGTGATGCGGTTGTTGAACAGAGCGAAGTCAAGACCAAAGTTGAAGCCAGAGGTCTTCTCCCACTTCAGGTCGTTGTTGGCCAAAGAGGCAAGCTCTTGGCGCATGGCTCCTGAGACACCATCGCCGAAGATATAGCCGATGGAAGAATTAACCTTTGCCAGTGAAGAGTAGCGTGAGGTCTGGTTACCGCTCATACCCCAGCCAGCGCGAAGCTTCAGGTAGTCCAGTTGAGGTACTTTGAACCACTTCTCGTTTGAGATCACCCAGCCAAGTGCAACAGAGGGGAACACAGCCGACTTGTTGTTAGAAGAGAAGCCAGAGAAGCCATCACGACGTACGGTGGCAGTCACCATGTAGCGGGTGTCGTAGGAGTAGTTGACACGAGCCATCTGGTAGAGCAGTGTCTCCAGCCAGGCGTCTGAGCTGGTGTTCTGGGTGGAAGCAAGTTCCAGTGAATTGTAGCCGAGCGTCATGCGCGGGAAGAGTTTGGCATCGGCAGCCGTATAGCCGTACTTACGGCGCGAGGCGCCATAGACGAGCGTGGCGCCGACGGTGTGCTTGCCAAAGTCGTTATTATAGTTCACGATGTTGTCAAGCGTCCAGTCATAATAAGTAGAGTGGTGCTTGTAAGCCTGACCATTGCTGTTTTCGGCAAACTCGCTGGAATAGTGGTGCTCGCCGATGCGATAGTTGTTACCAAAGTTGATGCGGTAGGTAAGTCCCTTTAGCGGCAACTGCACTTCACCATAGATATTGGCGAAGAACTGGTTAGTGCGGTCGTAGTCGTCCACCAGTGAACCATGATACGGGTTCTCACGTGCATCGTGAGCAGGGTAATGGTTCATGTTGCCATTCTCGTCATAGGGGCGTGTCAAGGGGCTGCACTCGATGAGGAAGGGGAGGTAGGTCTCCTGTCCGTCGCGGTTCTCAAATGAACCGAAAGCCTGGATACCTGCCTTCAGCCACTTCACTGGCTGGATGTCAAGGTTGACGCGGATAGAGTTACGGCTGTAGTCATCGTTGAGCAGATAGTTCTGCTGCTGGGTGTTGCCTAATGAAATTAAGTATGACATGGCATCGCTGCCGCCAGAAACGTTCAGCTTGTTCTCCCAGATATAACCATTGCGGGTAAAGTCGTTCCACCAGTCGTAGTCGCCAGGGATGATATTACCCTGATCGTCGGTCATCCAGGCATCTGGCATACGCTCAGAGAGCTTGAAGTTTGGATCCTGCTGTGTGTAGCCAGACTCCTTTGTTTTAGAGAACTGCCACAGACACTCGTTGTCGAAGTTGAGCATCTCATTGCGGTTCATCGTGTGCATCTTGTGAGTAGGTGTCTGGAAGCTGTAGCTGCTTGAGAAGTTCACCTTGGCTCTTCCCTTGGCACCCTTCTTGGATGTGATGAGCAGCACACCATTGGCAGCCTGGGCACCATAGACGGCTGTGGCGGAAGCATCCTTCAGCACATCAACGCTTTCGATATCAGCAGGGTTGATACTGGAGAGGCTACCTGTATAGATGATACCATCAAGAATCACGAGCACGCTTGTATTACCAGAAATGGTGTTGGCACCACGAATAGAGAGTTCGGGATTGCCGCCTGCAGAACTGGACTGTCCGACGTTAAGTCCGGGGACTGTACCCTGCAGCGACTGCAGCAGGTTGGTGTTCGGACTCTTCTCGAAAGCCTGGATGTTGGCCCTTGAGACAGCTCCCGTCACGTCACTCTTACGCATGGTTCCGTAACCAACGACCACGACATCGTCGAGCACGTTGTTGTCTTCACTCAATACGACTTTGATCTCGCCGTTGCCTGTCGGGGTAATCTCCTTGGTGACATAGCCGATGTAGGATACCACGATGGTGGCATTCTGCTTGACAGAGATCTGGAAACGGCCGTCCAGGTTGGTGACGGTTCCGTTGGTCGTACCTTTCTCAACGATTGAGGCACCGATGACAGGTTCCTCGTCTGCCGCTGAAATCACAATGCCGCGCAGCACGTTCTGTGCAAGCGCACCAACTACACTCAGCAAGAGCATGGGTAGTAGCAGAAATAATCTTTTTCTCATTGTCAGTTGTTTAAATTGGATAATGTGAATTGAAAAATATTTTCTGGCTGCAAAGATATATAAAAACAAGGTATGTATATGCTGAAAATCGTTGCATAGGAATTGGATTTTGTTGCAGTATGACTCAAACATGCACTTTGCAATACGTCGCAAAATGCATGTTACAAATGATAAAGTGCGAGGCTACTGGGCCTGATTGTCAGCATAGTCGGAAGGTGACATGCCGAAGTAGTTCTTGAAAACAGTGGAGAAGTGGGTCTGATCGCTGAATCCGACGCTGTAGGCGACCTGACTGACATTCACTTTTCCTTCCTTGATGAGTCGGGCTGCCTGTTCCATGCGCAGGTTGCGCAGGAATTTACCTGTCGGGATGCCTGTCATTTCCTTCATCTTCCGATGTAGCTGGGCTCGGCTAAGTCCTACGTCAGCGGCGAGCTGGTCAACATTGAACTCCGGGTCCGACAGTCTGGCATTGACTGACTTCATGATGCGCTCCATCAGCACATCGTTGTTGCTCTTCACATTAATGTTTTCTATCCGTTCGTTCTGCGAGGATGCACCGCTGAACTTGCCGCGGAGTCGGCGTACGTTGTCAATGAGGTTGTCGATTTGGATATGCAGCTCTTCCATGTTGAAGGGCTTGGCGATATAGGCATCGGCACCCTTCTTCAGACCTTCGAGTTTGTCGCTGATTTCCGACTTTGAGGTGAGCAGTATTACGGGCAGGTCGCTGGTGTTGGGGTTGCCCTTGATCTGCTTGAGTAGGGAGATACCGTCCATCTCCGGCATCATCACATCGCTGATGACAATGTCGTATGGCCGGGAGAGCAGTTCCTTCATGGCCTCCTTGCCATTGGGACAATGGGAGAAATGGTAGCGGCTTCCCAGTTCCCCGATGATGTAGTCGGCTATCTCTGTATCGTCATCTACAATCAGGATGTTTGTATCGCTGTAAGTATGCCTGTCGTTGTTTTCCGACAGTACATGCCGTGCCGGACTGTCTGTAAGGATCTGTTCTGGTTTCAGGTGCTTGTTGCCTAGCGGGATGGCGACGGTAAACGAAGTGCCGCTTTGCCCGTCTGTGCGGTGGTGGGCCTTGATCTTTCCTCCGTGAAGCTCCACTATCGAGCGGCTCAGGTTAAGGCCGATACCAGTGCCCTGCATGCCGATGGCAGCATCGTTCCTACCTTGATAGAAACGGTCGAAGAGATGGTTCATGTCCTCGTCCTTGATGCCGATACCGTTGTCGGTTACCTCGATTTCCATGCGGTTATCATGTTCTCTGACAGACACGATAACCTCCCCACCGTCGAAGGTGTACTTGAAGGCATTGGAGAGTAGGTTGGAGATGACCTTGTCGAAATTCGTCCTATCTATCCATGCCATCAGGTAGTCCTTGTCGTGCTCCAGTGTGAAGGTGATGCCGCGCTGGGTGGCGCTATACTGATAAAGTTTACAGATGCTGCTGACGAAGCCCACCATCTCAGTCTCCCTGCAATGGAGCTGCATCTGCTTCTTGTCAACTTTCCGTTCGTCGAGGATCTGGTTGACCAGCAGCACCAGGCGCTGTGCATTACGGTCAATGGTGTCGAGGTAGGATTTGCTTTTTTCGTCGTTGACCGTATCCTTGAGCTTTGCCAACGGACCCAGGATCAGTGTGAGCGGGGAACGGATGTCGTGGGTGGCGTTCATAAGGAACTTCATCTTCTCGTCGTCTAGCTCCATCCGTTTCATATAGGTATAATATCTGATGGCTGCAACAATTAGGGCTGCCACAAAGAGTGCATAGCAGCAATAGGCTAGCGGGCTGATGTACCAAGGCGACTGGACGACAATCGTCACCGCTGCATTTTCGGCTGAGTAATGGCCTCCATATTTTGCCCTTACCTCTAAGTTGTACGTGCCTGGCCGCACGCGATTGAACGTGAAGGTATTGTTCTCATTGATGTTTGGTTGCCAGTCGCTTCCGTTCAGACGGTACTCATAAGAGACGTTCTCCGCGCCCTTGTAGTCGAGCAGGGAGAAGCTGATGGTGAAGGAGTTCTCCTCGTATGGGATTGTGATGCGCTCGCTCTGGGGAGATGCCCAGTGCCCGTTGACGTTGATGTCTGTAACGTACACCTTCCCAATCTCCTTGAGGCTGTTCTTGATGTCGCGCGGATAGAACAGCGTAACCCCGTCGTTGATGCCAAATCCGATCAGTCCGTCCTTGCCATGCAGAGAAAGGGCGTTGGCATACTCGGTGGTTGCCTGGCCGTTCCCTGTATTGTAGGCTATCAGCTCCTTTTCGCTGGCATCGTATTGCCAGAGGCCTATCGGGGTGCTGATCCAGAGGTTGTCATCCTCATCGCATACTATGCTGCAGATTCTTGTGTCGCAGAGCGCCTTGGCATACGGGTGGGGGAAGACCTTGCGCTGCTGGCGGTCGTAGATGTATATGCCGGCCAGTGTCCCAATGATGATGTTGCCCTTGGCATTCTCACAGACCGTAACGCTGGCAATCGTGTCGAGCAGCGCCTCCCATCCATAGCTGTTGAAACTATCGTTGTTCAGATTCAAGCAGGAGAGTCCCCGTGCCGTCGGTATCCACAAGTCGCCCCGGCTGTCGATGATCATGCCGTTTACCCAGTTGTTGCATAGCCGGCCCTTGTTTCCGTTGGTGTGTGTGTCATATTGCCGGGCTTCGCCGGTGGTCTTGTCATATCTTACAAATCCTTTACCGAATTCTGAAATGAACAACCATCTGTCGGTCTCGGCTATTGCGTTGACCCACTCTGAAGAAGCCCAGACCAATTGTGCGCTTCCCGATAGAGGGTCGTATCTATAGAGCCCTTTCTCAGCCCCGAGCCAGAATGTGCCGTCTTTGCCCTGACAGATGAGGCTGGCCCCCCGGGGTGCCGACGCGGCGGCAGAAACCTCGCCTTTGCCGTTGAAGCGATAGAGCCCCTTGTTCCATACTGTACACCAGATACGTCCGTTGTCGTCTATCGCCATCGAGGATATCTGGGCATTGCTTAATGAGCCGTTCAGTGGTGAGAAAGTCCAGCTGCGGAATGCATTCTGCTGATGGTTAAGCAGTACCACACCTTTTCTGAAACAGCCTGTCCACACGTTTCCGGAACGGTCCTCCATCAAAGCGGTCGTCGATGACTCGGAAAGCTGGAAGAATTTGTCGGAGAAGTCTATTGACTGCGGCGCTGACTGACCCTTGGGGAATGTATAAACGCCATTCCCGGTGGTGCCTATGTAGAGACAACCTTGCTTGCTGAGCATGGCTGACGACATGTCCACCTCGCCTACTATGCTTTCCGTAGAGAGACCAGCGTCTTTCCAAATCTCATCTGTCTTCTCGAAACGCATGATTCGCTTTGGAAAAACGGCCAGGAGCCTGTTGCTGCTATCGGTTAGGAATTGTTGCAGTGGCCCCAAGGAAAGTGAGAACTTTTTGGCCTTAGTAGCCTGCCCGTTCTGATAGTCGATTCTATAGAAGTCATCAAATCTTCCCTTACACCACAGATATCCGTCGCTGTCCTCGAAGAGACGGCTAAGGAAATTGTCCTTTACCAACTGCATCAGCCTGCTTTCCGCCACGATCTTGTCAGATCCCTTTCTGACAACGAAGACACCAGTGCCGGCAGTGCCGATGAGAATGTCGCCTCGCTTTGATTCCATAATGCTGTTGACGCGTGGATGGATATTGCCGGGGAAAGGTATCTGGACGAAGCGGTTTCGGGTGAAATCATACTTAGAGATGGCATTCCCCGTGCCGACCCATAAGTGGCCTTCGCTGTCGCAGAACAGAGAGCATACATCGTTCTGCGGCAGCGACCCGGTATCGCTGCTATTGTGTCGGTAGCTATAGAAACGATAGCCGTCGAATCGGTTCAGCCCATAGGTGGTGCCTATCCAGATATAGCCGTACTGATCTTGACAGAGACAAGTGACATCGCTGCTCGACATCAGGCTGCCTGGATACAGGATACCACTTGTGCGCGCATATCCTAACATTGACATAAATGTCAAGAGGATTAAGATGCAATTTCTCTGTTTGATAGCTCTCATGGGAATGTTTAAAATTGCCTAAAGCTGCCTACTTCCTGAACAGCTGACGGATAAACTCGCGGAGACCTCTGCGCCAGGTAAGCCATTCGTGGTCGGTGCCTGTCGATTCGTAATAGTGGGCGTTGATACCCATGTCGTTGAGGCTCTTGACGAGTTTCTCGGTGCCGAACATCTTGTCCATACCTTCTGTGCCGCTCATCATGAAGAGATAGTGAATCTGCTTGTTGAACTTGTCGGCATCGGTGAACACGCCATCGTAGGCAGTCTTCGGGTCGAGACCGAAGATGGCGCCACTGAAAGTGCCCATATAAGAGAAGAGGTCCATGTGTTGCAGTACAAGGTCGAAGGTCTGGTGTCCGCCCCATGACAGACCTGCCATCGCGCGATGGTCGCGGTCTGTCAGTGTGCGGAACTTACGGTCTATAGTTGATATTAAGTCTTGTGTCATTACCTTATAGAAAGAGTTGCCGTACTCGCTGAAGCCTTGACGGTTATCCCCACCCTTGAACGGAGCCTTGATGTCGCCACTTTCCATCACGACAATCATCGGCACGGCTTCACCTGAGGCAATAGCGTTGTCCATGATATGCTGCATGTGGCCTTGACGACTCCAGCCAGTCTCGTCTTCACCCATGCCGTGCTGCAGATAGAGTACTGGGTAGCGCTTCTTGGCATTCTGTTTCAACTCATACTCAGCAGGGGTATAGACCATGGCGTGACGCCACTCTTGGGTCGATTCGGCATAATAGTAGAGTGAGCGCACTTGTCCTTGTGCGACACCTTGTTGCGGACGGTAGTAGTCGCCCTCTGTTCCCTCGGGTATCTCAATACCTCCGGCCTGACGGTTGCAGCCGAAGAAAGTCTCTGTGGCAGGATCGATGAAGTTCACGCCACCGATGTTCATGAAATAATAATGGAATCCTGGTACCAATGGGTCGGTGACAGCGCACCAGATGCCCTGTTCGTCGCGGCGCATATTGTATTTCTTGCCGCAGATGTCCACAATGGCGCTATTAGCTGTCGGTGCGTTAAGACGGAAATAGGCACGCCCTTCTTGATCGATTTTCGGGAATTCATTGCCAGGAATCGTTGTTTCGGCTGTGAAGGCATCCTCTGGTACGTCGAATGGCTTCTTTACCTGATAGCCCAACAGTTCCAGCATGCGTTCGCCATAACGGGTTCCAAGTTCGCGGTAGCCTGCAGCATCGAAGTGCAGACGATCAGGCCCATTGCTACAACCTGTAGAAGAGATGACTTGGGCGGTATGGAGTGTCTTGGGAAGTTCGTCGATTTGCTTGTTCATGGCGATGCATTGTCCTTGTCCGTCGGCCTGCACTACCTCTCCAGCAAGCAGAGGCACCTCTTCGGGCTTCAGCTGCAGGTCGCCAAGCAGGTTGTCATATACCTGTTGCACCATCGAGGCCCATTTGGGGTCACCAGTATTTGACTCGCCTTGATGTAACAGCACACCTTTGATGACACCGTCTTTCTGAGCCTTCTTGGCCAGTGTCACCAGCCTTTCATAAGGATTGTCATTGTAGGCTTTCAGCATGGGGATCATCCATCCTGGAGCACGCTTGACATAGTTCTTGATGGAGTCGGGGAGGAAACCTTGGATATGGATGCCACCGATGGCGACGTGAATCACACCGACACGAATCGAGTCAGGCAAAGTCTTAATCATGGTACGCCCGAACCAGTCGGCGGGGGTCAGTCCTGTGTTGGGGCGGCAGAGTGGGGCAGATGCTTCGCACCATTCGCCCATTTTACGTCCCCGTTGTGGGTCGTCAACGGCAGGCATCAGCAGGAATCGTGGTCCGGGACTGGCAATGTCTTGTGCCTCAGGTCGTGCGGCACCTTCCATGTTCGACTGTCCGAAACAGAGGAAGATATAGAAATTCTGGTCAGGTTTTTGAGCACTCGCCGTCAAGGCAAATGCACTCATTAGGATGGTTGTAATTAAAGTTTTCATTGCAAATTCAGGTTTTGGGAAATTTTGTCGCCGCAAAGGTACGCATTTACCGCGAAAAGGCCTTTCTGATATGTTACCTATAATTTGGGAATTGTATCATTTGTAGGAAATATTTCAAAAAATTTGGTTTGAAAGTCTTTTTTTGTTATCTTTGCGGCATTATTAACAGAACAACAATTAATATGAGAAAAGCTGGACTTTGGATCATTGTCGTAGTAACGATGGTAATCGTAGTTGCATGTGGTAAGCAGAATCAGAGTGGAGATGGCGACGAATTGATGGAACGCGCCTATAAGTCGAGAGACTATAGTGGACTCATCAGGCAGGCGGATAGTCTCGAAACCATCGGCCAACTCTCACAAGCAAAAGCCTATTATTGGCGTGGCTATGCCTGCGATCGTCAGAAGAAACTGCGGATGGCCGAATTCTACTGGAAGACCTCCCTGCAGACAGCAGCCGATACGAAGGACTATGACACTTATGCCAAGACTGCGAGTAGGTTGGCAAACTTGCTTGTTGTGCGCGGTGACTATGAGGGTGCCCTGAAGATGGCTGTTCCTGTAGCGGAAAAACTGGAGGCTATACAGTGTGATACCACCAGCGACTATGTGAATCTGTTGATTTATATCGGCTGTTCTCAAGCGGGTGTCGGTAAATCAGGGGAAGCTACGTTGGATGGCTTCGACAGAGCTTACCAGAAGCATCTGGATAATATTCAGAAGCATCGGGATGATGCTTCTTATAAAGATGCGATTGCAGGACTTATCAATATTTCTGTTGCATGTAATACAACGAAGCATTATCAGGATGCTCTGAAATGGACAGGACACTTCGGTGAGTTGCTCAGCGAATATGAACAACGCCCTGAAGCCGGCAAAGACTATATCGACAAGCAGCTGGCCCGTTTCCATATCTATCAGGCGCAAGCTTATGAAGGACTTGAAAAACCGGAAGATGCCAACAAAGCCTATGAGGCCTTCCTTACCACACAATTCAGTAAAACGGCAGAGGGGCGTATTCTGGCTAATGACTATCTGGTGGCTGCGCAGCGATGGGATGAGGCAGCTGACAACTATCGGAGCCTCGATGCCCATCTTGGGAATCTGCAAGGTGGAGGCTACACCATCGACAATATCAAGAACCTGGTGTTGCCGAAATACCAGGCCAACCTCTTGGCAGGCCGCAGGGATTCTGCGTTGCTTGTCAGCCGTGTCATCTGTGACTCGTTACCGACTGCTTTTGGACTGGCTGACCGTCTTGATGCCGAAGAGCAGGCTGTGGTCGTGAAGAAGGTTGAGGAACTGGGCGAAAGTGCTGCCAAGGCCTCGCAGCAACGGTATTACCTCATGTTTGGTTTTGTTGCCCTATTGTTCCTTGGCTTTTTGTATATTGGCTATATGCGAAGCAGGGCAGGTTACAGGCTGAAGCGTTCCCATGAGAATCTGAAGTCTGCCTATGAGCAGTTGGAGGAGGCTACCGCCATTAAGGAACGTGGTGAGACAGAGCAGCGTATTGCCGCAGCTATTCGTCATTCCATGATACCAGGAGAACAGCTCCAGCATCAGTTTCAGTCAGTTTTCTCAGAGATGATGCCTGGACAGATGACCGGTAGTGACCTCTGTGAGACGCAGAAACAGGGCGACAGTCTGTTCTTCTGTATCGGTAACGCAGTAGGAGAGGGCGTCCAGAATGCCGTTACGATGGCTATGGTTGGTGCTCAGTTCCGTTCATTGGCTGCGCTGGGAATGTCACCTGAGAAGATGATGGCGGCAATCAATACTGTCATGAGTCAGTATGAGGACCGACAGCTGAAACTCTTTGTGGGTGAATTAAACCTGCAGACAGGACAATTGGTTTATTGTAATGCCGGCCTGAATATGCCGTTGCTGATGGATAAAGAGGTAAGTCAGCTTCCATGCGAGACGGGCAAGATGGTTGGAGTACAGGCAGATACGTTGTNNAGGAAAACCATTTGGAGAGAAAGCCTTGCGTGGTGCGGCACTTCAGGCTTTCAAACTGGATCCGACACTGATAGGGTTTGCCGGACAGATGAAAAAAGCTGTGCGTAGCTATACAGCTGGCGCACAGCAGAAGAATGATATGACAATGCTCGTCGTGACTATCTGATAGCATAGAGATAGCCCAGCAGGGCCATCTTGCCGCGCATCGTCTCTCGTGGTGTGAATTCTCCGTTCACCCAGAAATAACGCTGATTGAAATACGACTCCTGACGTGGCCAGCCCCCATCCTTCCATGAAGGATACATGCGGTCTGTCAGAATGCGGGCATCGCCGCCATTATGGCCTGGCGACCAAGTCTCTGTGCCATTGAAAGGTGTCTGGCCCGGATGGGTTTCTGGTTCACCGTCGTTGCGTCCTGTGGAGTAGCAATCGGTGATATGACGTTCGCCCAGTCCTGTCATCTCTACGATGTTGCCGGGATTGCGGCCCAGTGCCCAACCTGCCTCCGTGTACATCACGTGTTCGAGTTCCTTCTTGCGTGTCTTGGTGTCGGCAATATAGTGGGCGAGCATCACGAGTTGCAGGTTCTGAGATACCTGCCAGCGGCTGTCGTTGGCACTACGGCGTGAAGGACGCTGAGCCATGTGGCAGATGTTGTAGGCCTCTGCCTGTGCGTTGATACTGCCTTTGAGATTCTGGTAGAGGTCGGCATGATGGCGGGGCTGAGGTGAGGTGAGATAGGCTGCGGCAGCCCAGGTCTGGTTGAAAGGTATCTCACCAGCATCAAACTGATTGGTCACACCGATACCGAAGAAACCTTGTCTGCCTCTGCTGAAGATGGGTGACTGGGCATTCTTGATCATGCTCTCTTCGGCGAAGATGTCTTCCCAGGCGGTGTCGCC
>LXOW01391883.1_pt1 | contig 16584 bp, 13 predicted proteins | sample 1368591 | NCBI WGS metagenome assembly LXOW01 (sample SAMN04884650, study PRJNA319009) | bovine gut metagenome | isolation source: Cow rumen | host: Bos taurus | place: Italy: Legnaro (PD) | collected 2014-07-09 | reverse complement strand
ATGTGTATAAGAGACAGCTTTACATGTGTAACCATCGGCGGGTACTCCTCCTTCAATTTGTTTCGATGGAGACTTTCCCTTTCGGAAACTGTGCCTTAACAAACCCGAGCAGATCCTCAAGAACCGGAGATGGACCACACCAGTCAATGCGGACATTTTCGCCGGATGGAAGGCTGCACTTGATTACCATACTCATTTGCGGCTCCTCCCTCCTCAGATCGTCGCTCTGGCGGTGTGGCCGGAACCCCACCGAACCTGCACGGACAATGCCACGGTATTCCCGACGATTACCGTGCCGTCGGAGATGTTGGCATAATGCCGGCCGTTGTCATGCTTGAAGGAAGCCTTCAAACCGAGCGGGCGAACCATGGCGAGAACCTTGGCCTTGAATACGTCAAAACTCATAAAACCACCCTTTCATTCCTTTCAGCTTTGATTGCTTGTCGTACTATGGGCTGAGTTGTAATCACTCAACAGAACCCCGGTATGCCGATGATACCGGGGCTCGATCAATGATTACAGAATACCACACCCTATTGGGCACAGCGGGTTGCTGATTAACCGGCCTTTTTGGCCTTATACTCGACGCCGTAAACCTTGCCGGTGACGATGCGGTGGCAGATCTCAGCGATGAACCCGGTGAAGTTCTTGTGGTTCGCGCAGGATACCACCAGGGCCTTGCGGTTCTTCTTGGCATAGACCTTGAGCAGGTAGTTCACGTCGTGGGATACCGCCTTATAGCCGTCGCCCAGCATGGCGGTGATGATAGCGTTCAGGGTCTTCAGCATGTTGGTCTTGCTGGTGGGGTTCTTGCCGAGGTCGATATCCGCGGCAATCGCCGCCATGGCATAGCTGTCATTGACGGCTTTCGTGTCGATACCCAGGTCGATGCAGGTCTGCGCGGTGAGCAGGAAGTTGAGCTTCTGGATCATATAGACCCAGTTCTTGTCATGCCCGATCCCGCCGCAGTACTTGTGGAGCTCGGCAAGGTTGATGGGCTTTTCCCGGTCGATGACGGTGCGGACGGGGATCTTCTGCTCACCGGACTTTTCGTCCTTGATGGCAATAGTCGGGAACGTCAGGCGCTTGACGGCCTCGATCATGGGGTTCTCGGTGGTCTTCAGCTCATCGAAAACCAGCTGACGAGCGATGCCGGTGTACTCGGCGACCAACTCATCGATGTCGTTGCCGACCTTGGTGGCCTCGGCAGCATTGCCGTTCTGGGCGATGTCATTGTAGGACAGCACCTTGGCGTCGATCTGAGACCGGATTTCATTCTGCTTCTGGAGCATTTCTTCTCTGGTCATGGTGATATTCTCCTTTTCATTTAGTTTTATTTGAGCATTATCGCTCAACAAAACCCCGGTGCTTTTTACGGCACCGGGGCTCTATCAACGATAAACTCAATTTACCGGACTGCGGCGGCTCAGCACTCAGCGCATGGCAGCTTCTGCCCCATATCATCTGTTACCGTATTCTCGCCGCTCAACGGCATTTCAACCGATAGCCCATTGAGTGGAAATCATTCAGTTCATGCTACATCAGATAATCAGGCGCTCAAACCGTGATGCCTACTATACCGGCTCCTCGGAGCACTTCACCCTTGGGTGGATAATTCGGCTGGTATGAAAACCATCATATCCTTTTGCACATAGCCATCAGTTCCTCAAGCCGAGTTTGGGCTCATAGGCGCATACCCCTTGCCATACTCTACGCCCTGGCAAGCAGGCGTCGCACATCCATCATTTTCTATAGCGTGGTTCATGTGCTTCACGCTGCAGAACTCATTTACGCTCGTTCTGCCGGTGACGATACCCCATGTTAACAGCGGGATCATATCCCAAAACACTCACCATTCATCGGGGCTTTTTCACTACGGAATTTTGCGGCGGGGGCTTTTGCGTGCTTCTCCGGTCATCGAATTGACATAGGCCCTTGCCTTATGCGTCCCGTGTCTATTCACGGACGAAACACGGTCAACAACTCCGGTTCCGATACGCTATGTCACTGATGTCTGATGCGGTTCGTTTGCAGCTTTGTTGTGCTTGCTTTGGCACGCTTTACACCCTACACCGCAAAGGGTACTACAGGCGACCCCCACGGGGGCGGGGCTTGTGACCCGGTGCGGAGCGGGGCGGCGGGGCTTGTCCAGAGAATGAAAACGGGCCGCCCATTACAGGCGGCCCGGCGGGGTCTGTATGTATCAGTTTTCCAGAGCCCGGAAAAGCATGGAGACAAGATTTTCAGCTATGGTCTCCGTATCATTTGCGGGGGTATATCCAAGGGTTTTACACTTGTCCCGAAGTCTTATCATTTGAGTTTGAACGGCCCCGGGCTTTATTCCAAGTTTGGAAGCAATAGCCTTGTACCCGTACCCTTGCATTCTCAACCGGACGATTTCAGCTTGACGGGGTGTCATGTTCAAATTTTCAATCATGCGGTTGTAGCCGTCCACGGCGGCGGCGTCTACGGTGTAGCGCTCCGCGCCGGATAGCTCCAGTCCAGCGGGGGCCCCGGCGGTCTGCATGGGGGCGGCGGTTTGATATCCGCCCAAATCGGCATACTTGCCCATGCGGATATACAGGGTATCAAGTGTGCCCGTTTCCGGGTCTGTGGTCAATTCTTCCAAATAGCTGTAGCCGTTGCGGGGGTCAGTCTGTAGGGCTCTGCTATTCTGAATTTCACGACGAACGGCCTTAAATGCTTCTTGTATAGGGGTAGTTTCTTCATCATTCCAAGCAGCGCTATCTGCACTCTGAATGTAGACACGGCGGGAAAGTCTGCGGACTTTGTACGGCTTTTCGGTCCAGCCGGGGCCGTCTGCATGGTCTGCGGCCTGCTCCAAAAGGGCAAGGGCGGCGGCATGAACAAGGTCAAGCCCATCTCCAAGGGTTTCCCCAATCAGAGCGGCGGCGGCTTTTTCTGCGGCGGGGTCTGCGGTCTCCGTGATGGGGTCTCCGTCTGCGGTATACGTTGCATGGGTTGCTTTTTCGGTTGCGGTTGCAAGGTCTGTAAGGGCTTTTGTATCGGCAACGATAGAGCGACGGAGAGAGACAAGGGCGGGATTGTATCCAGAATTTGAAACGGTTTCACGGTCTGCGGCGGCTTTTCTCTGTGGGTCTATCACTTTTCGAAGAACGGAGAATGCAAGCACACGGGAAAGGGGGTAAAGGGTTTCCGGGTTGCGGGGGTCGTTTTCAAATGCGCGGAGCATTTGAGCGAATGCGGCGGGGGTTGCAGGGGTCTGATTGTTCATGGGGTTTTTCATGGGGTTTTCTCCTTTCGTTTTCCGGGGTTGGATTAAATATCCCGGGTGATACTTGAGATTATACACCCACGGCGGCGAATTGTCAAGCGTGAAGTTTAATTTTTGCGGGGGTCTACCCTACACCGCAAAGGGTACTACAGCGGAACGGCGGATAGGNNCCCCGCCACAGTCATGCAGTGGAAGTCGGTCTTTCTCCCACACCCCACTCAAAATTCGGATCCTGCCATCCCCCAAAAACCCTTGATTTCCAAAGGGAAAATAGGGACTGAATATGGCTATTTACTTTCCCTTTGCTATGCTTTTAACTTGCCGAAAATGAGAGGAAATCAGGAGGATCTTCATAAGAAAACCAGATAATCGCAAAAGTATTCTTTCTGATCCACCAGAAATTAAAAAAGAATAAAAAGATTAAATAATATGCTTGACTTTGGAGAGGATTTATGATATACTATCAATAGTAAAAATTAAGTCTTTAATCTCAACTCTTTCCCTTGGAGGATAACGATATGGCTAAGATCATCCAGTTCCCCGCACAGCTCCAAACGCAGGAGTGTGACGACACTATCAACGTAACGACCGTGAAGCAGAGCTGCCGTCAGCTCAAGGCCGGCCTGATCGCTCCTGCCGCCGAAGAAACCTACACCGAGCTGGCAGTCGAGCACGCAGCAGAACCGATTAAGAGTATGGATGATATCTTCAAGGTATCCTCGTTCCTGATCTCCAACGGTCGGTACAGAGACAACATGCTCTTCATCGTCGGTATCAACTTTGGACTCCGCGTCAGCGATCTGCGAACCCTCCGGTTCAGCAACCTGATCAACGACGACTGCACCTTCCGTGACCGCTTCGCCATTCTGGAGAAGAAGACCAGGAACACCCGTAAGGTTCGGAAGAACAGATACATTACCATCAACACCGCTGTCATTGAAGCAGTCACCCTGTTCCTGGAACATAAGCAAGGCGTCAGGCTCAGCGATTACATGTTCCAGAGCGAAAGCCGCAACGGTTTGAATAAGGGGCAGCCAATGACGAAGCAGGGCATCGATCAGATGCTCAAGGGAGTCGCAAGAGACTGTGGTCTTGGAAATCGCATGGCGACCCACTCCTTGAGAAAGACCTTTGCCTATCATCAGATGGTGATGAGCGGCAACGACCCGAGAAAGCTCTTGCTTCTGCAGAAGATGTTCGGGCACTCCACTGCCGCACAGACGCTGGACTACATCGGGATCACCGAGGAGGAGATCGACGAGGCGTACAGAGGACTGAACCTCGGAAGCGTGGAGCACAACTATTTGGTGGATAGTAAGATCATTGAAGTGAACAGCCAAATGGCATAGGCCGTGGCGTAATCACCCACACCGTGTAGCTTGACAAACAAGTCCTGCAGTGCTGGATAACATAGACCGATAGGCTTCATACAGAACATCAGACTACCGATTTTGGTAGAGCTTACGCACCTGAATTTTCGGAAGAAGTTTCAATCGACTGGTGCGAAGTTTGTAAGTAAAATGCACTATGCAAACGAAGTTAAAAAGAAAATGTTTTTTCTTAAGAAACTGTCCCGCAAACCCCTGCGGCGCAGGCACTTCAAAAAATTTTAACACCCCCCTGGTGTTAAAATCGATTTTTTGACCATGTTTTGCAGGGGACATTCTTGTCCTTTGCAAAGCTTTCAATCGAGTAACCGGAGGTATCAGTTGAACCAATTTTTATTTAGATCCGGGGTGGCGGATTGAGCCAACCGGAGGTATTCGTATGTGATGCAATCATGGGCAGCGGAAAGAGCCAGTCCGCGATCTCATACATGAACGAGCACAAGGATCAGAAGTTCGTCTACATCACTCCTTATCTGGAGGAGGCCAAGCGAATTATGAATGGGTGCCCGGAGCTGGAGTTCGTGGCTCCCAGCAACAAGCTCAGCCAAAGCAACTTCTCGAAGATCGAGCACACAAGAGAGCTGCTTAAGGCCGGGCGGAACATTACAACGACGCACGCTGCCTTCCGTTCCTACACGGAGGATATGATTGCTGCCATCAAAGAGTATGGCTACACCCTTCTGGCCGACGAGGCAATCGAGGTATTCCGGGAGGTTGAGTACAGCTCCGGGGACGTCAAACTGTTCCTGGACGGCGGGTACATCTCCTTCCAGGACGATTCCTACGTCAAGGTGGACAAACCTTATGAGGGCGACCGGCTTCGGGATCTGTTTGATATGATCCAATGCAACAATCTGCTCCAGGTTGAGAAGGGTAAGCGCGGCGTTCAGTATTATTATTGGGCGCTGCCCTGCGAGATCCTTCTGGCCTTCAAGCAGGTATTCATTATGACGTACCTGTTTGAGAGCACGGAGCTGAAGTATTTCTTCGATATCAACCACATAGAGTATCAGTACATCGGAATCGAACGCGAGGGAGACAGCTATCGCTTCTCCAAGAACGGGCATTACGTGCCGGACTATGTGAGGACTTTGAAGTCCAAGGTGCATATCTTTGGCAACGACAAGCTGAACTGCATCGGAGACAGGCGGACAGCGCTGTCTGCGAATTGGCTGCGTACCCACGATACGGAGTGCAACACGTTGAAGAACAACGTGTACAACTACTTTCACAACTACCAGAACGCAAAGAACGGTGAGGTGCTTTGGAGCACCTTTGAGGGCAGCGTGAAGAATTTGCGCGGCAAGGGCTTTGCGAACCAGCACATAGCGTTTAATATGCGAGCGAGGAATGATTGGAGAGATCGCACGAAGCTTGCGTATCTTGTTAATATCTTTGCTTCTCCGCAAAAGGTTCGGTTCTTCCAGAACTATGGGATCCGATACGACGAGGACGGCTACGCCCTGTCGGTGATGATCCAGTGGATCTGGCGGAGCGCCATACGGGACGGCAAGGAGATCTCACTATACATACCGAGCAGGAGGATGAGGAACCTCCTGATACAATGGATGGATAACTGTCAACAAGGAGGACAAGCTGATTGACAAATCACAACTGCGGTGAGTGCCTGTATAACGGTATCTGTGGGGCGCATGAAAAATGCGACCACTTCGCACCGCTTCATGAAGACATGCTTCTGGACGAACAGATCGAGCAGGGCAGAGAAGGCTTCTATGATGAGTGGTTCCAGTACGTCGGTGAGTATGCCGACTGATCGGGGCCGTACCCATACAGCAAGGAAATGGGGTGGCGCATATTAAGCAAGCAAAGTGCCAAAAGTATATCTTCAAAATACATAGCAGCCGTTTACGGAAGAGCGGCTGGAAGATGACGCTTCCGTTGGCTGAGGCCAGACGGAACGGCGAAATCATTTCTCTGGTGGACAGCCAGATGCTCCGCTGGATTGACGAGCTGAACGGGATCACGGACGCCGACGAGAGGGCCCGTCAGATCAAGCAGGAGATCCGAAGGCTCAAGAAGGAGCCGAACAGTACACAGAACCGGCGCCAGATCAAGGCGCTATATGAGAAGCTGGACAGCGTTCAGTTCAAGCCGGACTACATGTGTCTGATCATTGACAAGGAGCGGGACTATCGCAGAGCCTGCGCAGGCTTCTCTATCAACGGTGTTGCATATAAGCGGCTGCTTGGAACGAACGGCGGCATCAAGAACAGCACCATCGTATTCGTCAGCGAGCGCCATGTGGACGAGCTCCGACGCAGGATCGATAATGGGCGCAACTCGGAGAAGGAGTTCGTACCGGCGAAGCTGGAAGCGTATAAGGCACTGACCTGCAGCGCTTCCATACCGGTATCCATGCCGCACGGCGTTTTGATTGTCTCTGACTGCGAGACGCAGTTCCAGGCAGATACCATCTATCTGGACGACGCGGATAGCGACGAACCGATTATGGAAGCGCGGACAAATTCTTCGGTGACAATCGACGCCTCGGACGGCTACGGGCTGATGCTCCCTTCACTGGCAGAGCGCTGGAGCGAAGAGCTGGAGCTCGGCTATACGGTCAGCGGCGTTAATACCCGCTTCTCCTATGAGAAGGGTATGGTAATCGCCTTCGACTATATTGACTTCGCAGAGCATGTGGCCGGCAATTACATCGTTGAGGATGCCTGGGGCGATCCTGTCGATATCCGGAACGTAGAGCTGATCCTGACGACGAGCATGGTAAAGCTCTGGGACAGCTATGACAGCTGCGAAGACTACCTCAACAACAGCACGACCAACGGCTATACATTCGGGATCGCAAAGACCACTCCGAAAGAGCTTGAGAGCCAGCGTGCTTTGAATTATCAGTTCATCCAAAGCTATGAGTTGGACGACGACGATATAGAAGAGCTGGTGGAGCCGACCATCCGGGAGATCAAGGACGTACTGGGCGGTGATTGGAGCAAATCCGTTTTGTTTTTGAAGGGGCTTGGAATTACGGCCGAGACTGCGCTGAATATGCGGGACGGATATCTGAAAGCGATGATGATTGACCATCGGATTGCGGGCGATCCATTCGTCCAGAACAATATCTACCAGCTGATCCACAACCGCATCAACGAGGCGAAGGTCGGCGTCCTGAACGTCCACGGGAACTACGCTATCGTGACCGGGGATCCATATGGTTTGTGCCAGCATATCTTCGGCTTGCCTGTGACAGGCCTTTTGAAGGCCGGTGAGATCTACAACCGGTATTGGGCAGATGCCGGGGCAGAGAAGCTTGCGTGCTTCCGGGCGCCTATGACCTGCCATAACAATATCCGGCTGGTGTATCCCGTTCGCAGCGAGGAAGCGATGCACTGGTATCAGTACATGACGACATGTACGGTGTTAAATTCCTGGGATACTTCCATGATTGCGCTGAACGGTTGTGACTTTGACGGGGATATCGTCATGCTCACGGACAACAGCGTTTTGGTGCGAAAGCTTCGGGAGCTGCCGGCCTTGATGTGTATTCAGCGCAAGGCGACCAAGAAGAAGGTCTCTGAGGACGATCTGATCCGATCCAACGTAGAGAGTTTCGGCAACGATATCGGGAAGACGACGAACTGGATTACTTCCATGTTTGAAATGCAGTCCCATTTCAAGAAGGGCAGCCCGGAGTACGAAACGCTTTCTTACCGGATCATGTGCGGCCAGCTCTATCAGCAAAACGCCATTGACCGGTCCAAGGGCATTGTAGCAAAGCCTCTGCCTCGCTCATGGCATGACTGGTTCGCAGCTTCAGAGATTGCTGACAAGGATAAGCGGAAGCTTTACCGCGACATTGTTGCGGACAAGAAGCCTTATTTCATGCGCTATATCTATCCGTCTCTTATGAGACAGTATAATACATATATTCGGAACACGAACCGGAATGCGCTCAGGGAGTTTCAAATGACAGTGGACGAGCTGCTGGCACTGCCCTATAAGGATCTGACAGAGGATCAGCAGAAGTTCCTGCACTGGTATCACAAATGCATGCCGGTGGGGACTGGCGACTGCGTGATGAATAAGATTTGCCGCCGGATCGAAGCGGAGTTCGACGGCTTTGTCGGGAAGGCTGCAGCCAAGTCTGAATTTGATTACAGGATCATGAAGAGCGGCTGTGAATATTCCAGATCGCAGTATAACACCGTTGCGAAGCTCTACAGTGAATACAGCAAACAGCTCCGCAATTTCGTTGTGTTTGCCAAGGAAGAGCGCGAGGACGAGTACGACGTGGTGAAGACGATCGCCGATCTCGCAGATGAGTTTGAGCGTCGGAGCCTTGAGGTTTGTTCCAATGGGCAGACGCTCTGCGATATCGTTATAGATCTTTGTTATCAACGGAATTCCACGAAGATGTTTGCCTGGGAGATCTGCGCACATGAGATCATCGCAAATCTTTTGCGGAAGAACGGCGGAAGCATTTCTTATCCGCATTTAACGGAGAACGGAGAGTACAGCTACTGCGGGCATCCCTACTCCATCTCCACGATTACATATACCGGAGGAACAGATGAGTATTGTTCTGAATGAAAAAGAATGGGCGGATGATATGATCCGCAAACACAGCCTTGGGAAGAAGCCTTATGAGACTGCATGCCGCGTAGCCAAGTACTATATCAGCGGCGGGTACTCCAAGCGTGAAACGAGGAAGCTGCTGGATGGTTTCATTCTCCAATGCGAGCCCGGTTCTTCCCTGGTGGAATGGGGACCGATGCTGGACAATGCGCTTAAGGCGGCTGTCAAGTATAAGCCTATCGAAATCCCATTTATCCCGATCACACAGAAGGAAATGGACAGGATCGGGAGTCTCGCCGGAAGACAGCTCCAGCGGCTTGCGTTTACGCTGCTCTGCGTTGCCAAGTATTGGGACGCGATTTCGCCGTCAAACAATCACTGGGTAAACTGCGCAGATTCTGAGATCATGCAGATGGCAAATATCGGAACGTCCATTCGGAGACAGAGCCAGCTTTTTGCTCAGCTCCGGGACGCTGAGATGATCGGGTTCTCCAAGAAGGTGGACAACCTGAACGTACAGGTGCTGTTCATGGATAACGGACCGGTTAAGCATCAGATCACGGACTTCCGGAATCTCGGATATCAGTATCTGAAATTTATCGGTGGGAATTATTTTGAGTGTGCGAACTGCGGCATTACAACGAAGGACGAAGGTGCGTCAGATACGGGGGGCAGACCGAGGGGAGGACGCAAGCCAAAGTATTGCAAAAGCTGCGCTGCTGAGGTTCACTTGCAGCAGATCGTCAACTCTGTTATGAGAAGACGCATGAAAAATTGAGTTGTTTACAAAAATTAAAACCCTCAAACCCCTGCGCCCCAGGGGTTTGAGGGTCATTTGATATACGGCTTAATATGTAAGGAGAATATAGTGTGTGTTCTTTCTTGCAAAAATAATGAAACAAAGGAATGATATTTGCAAATGATTTTGGTCACCAAACGTGAAAAAGATGCTATCTCTGAGAGATATTCGCGGGTGTTCTTCACACGGACAATGAAGCAGGACTCCAAGCGTCACCACTACTACATGGAGGAAGCACCCGGCGCCATGAGGATGCTGCGAAAGCTGCGATATGGCGAAGACTATGAAGAGAAGAAAGGGAGTGTGAACAATAGAGCTCGAAAGACAAATAAACGAAACGCCTCTCGAACACCACAGACGAATCGTCTATGGCAAGCTCGTTGACAAGACCCTTGCAGACTATGACTACTCAGAGTTAGCACCATATCTTTACGGGAAGGAATATTCTGCCGACGTCGCACGCAGATTGATGTACGGGTCCCGCATGACCCTGGAGCTTCTGGACGGCGAGCAGACCGTACAGGAAAGACAACAGGCCGGCGCGGCCGACATGAGCATACAGCTTGACGCCAGAATTCTGGAGCTTCAGAAGGAGCGCAGGAAATTTTTTGATCAGCGCCGTGAGTACAACAAGCTGATCACCGCAGAAGCGCGGGCCGAGAACATCGAAGCTGCGCTGGCGGCTGCCGCTGAGCGGCTTTCCGAGACTGACCCTTTCGATATCAGCTCCTTCCATACATACGCCGCTGACGAAGAGAGCGAGGCCGTGCTGGTTTTCTCTGACTGGCATTACGGCATGACGACCTCCAACGTCTTCAACGAATACAACACAGAGATTTGCCGACAGCGCATTGAAAAGATCGTGGCTGACGCCATCGCAAGAATACAGCTTCACCGATGCAACAGACTTCACGTCGTTGTGTTGGGGGATCTGATTCATGGGGCAATCCATGTGGGAGCACGGGTTGCGTCAGAAGAGCTGGTGGCAGATCAGCTCATGCAGGCGTCCGAGCTTTTGGCTCAGGCGATCGACGCGCTGAGTGATTACGTGAATGAGCTGGTGGTCTACACGACATATGGCAATCACGCAAGAACAGTCCAGAGCAAGAACGACAGCATCCACAGAGATAATATGGAACGGATCGTCCGCTGGTGGCTGGAACAGCGCATGAAGGGCAAACAGAACGTAATTGTGGCTCCGGAAGAAAAGCACGAGTTCCTGTTTGTGAATGCCTGCGGTCACGAGATTTGCGCAAGCCACGGAGACCTGGACGGTGTCAAGACTTCTCCGAGACTTCTTCAGGCGCTGTTCTCCAAGAAGTTCGGGAAAGACATCGAGTGTATTCTGATCGGCGACAAGCACCACAGAGAGAGCTTCGACGAGTGCGGTATCACAGCGATGCTTTGCGGTTCTCTTTGCGGGACGGACGACTACGCCAACGACAAGCGCCTCTACTCACAGCCTTCGCAGCTTATGCTGGTTGTGAACGCGCACGACGGCATCGACGCCGAGTATCGTCTGAAATGTTAAAAACACACAGGCCGCCTCCGGGCGGCCTGTTCATATATCGGGCAGGGCAAACGGTTAAGCTGCTGGTCTCATAAACCATGAGGAGCTGGTTCAACTCCAGCGCCCGACACCATAATTCAAAGGAGGTGATCTGCAATGGCACGAAAGACGCAAATGAACAAACTGACAAGTCCCGAGCTGTTGGCACAGGTCAATCCAAAAAATCTTGAACTGCTGGAGGATTTCGTTGAGTATTCACGCTCTATCCAAATGAGCGAGACGACTATCGCGGCATACCAGAGTGACATTAAAATCGCGTGGGTGTGGAGTCTTCAGCAAAACAACAACGCTTTCTTTTGTGATTGGACAAAGCGCCAGATTGTGAAATATCAAAACTGGCTGCTTAACAACAACCACAACAGCCCGGCAAGGGTCAAACGACTGAAGGCGTCCTTGTCTTCTCTGGGGAACTACATTGAGAACATGCTGGATGACGAGTACCCGGATTTCAGAAATATCATTAAGAAGGTCGGGAGTCCAATCAACCAGCCTGTTCGGGAGAAGACCGTGTTTGAGGAGGAACAGATCGAATGGCTGTTGGGAGAGCTTGTACAGCGCAAGTGCTACGACAAAGCCTGTGTGCTTGCCCTGGCTCTTTGCTCAGGGCGGAGAAAAGCGGAGCTGCTTCGCTACCGTGTATCTGATTTTGATCAGAGCAAGCTTGTATGCGGCGGGGCTCTGTATAAGAGTGCACCAATCAAAACAAAGGGACGCGGTATCAACGGCAAGCAGCTTGAATGTTTTTGCCTCGCAAAGAAATTTCAGCTGTATCTGGATCTGTGGATGAAATATCGGAAAGAGCACGAGATCGAAAGCGAATGGCTCTTCCCGGATAAGGATAACCCGGAGGCTCCCATGAGCCAGGCGACTCTGAACAGTTGGGCGAACACGTTCAGCCGGCTGCTCGGGGTCGATTTTTATTGGCACGCGATGCGGCACATGGCCGTTACGAACCTGAAGCGTGCCGGTATTCCGGATACGGTGATCCAGCAGTATATCGGGTGGAGCGATATTTCCATGGTCCCGGTTTATACAGACCTGAACGCAGATGAACAGCTTGGAATGTATTTTACCGCAGACGGGATTGTTGCTCCGGAGCAGAAGTCGCTTGGCGACTTATGACGGAAGAAAAGGAGTTAATATGAATCGTAAGGAATTTGTTCGGCGCGTTGCCGATTCTCTGAGAGAAAAGAATATCAGAAAGCCTATCACCGTACCGAAGCAAGTGCTCCACATTTCAGACGATGGGGGGAACCACAAGGATTTTACATTCCAAAAAGTCGATAAGACTGCGATGTACACTGTCAACGACGTTGACGCGATCCTTGGCGCCTGCCTGAAGGAGATCGAGAACGCGATCTGCAGGGGCGAAGAAGTTTCGCTGTTTGGGTACGGGTCTCTCGGCGTACACAGACGTGCGGCCAGATCTACGAAAGTCCCAGGCACAAATCAGTTCGTGGAGGTGGCTGAGCGATATGTCCCGAAGTTCTCTTTCGGCACAAATCTCCGGGCCGCGGCGCGTCTGTATGAAATGTCACTTGCGGACGGAGATGACCGCGCACAGTGGTACGGTGATCTCGACGACGGGAATGGTGGTGGCATAAATGCCGATTGAGGTTGACAGCGGTTCGATCGTATGTTCCAAATGCGGAACATCTTACGGACGCCGCAAGGGCAATTTCCCAGCAAGCTATGCTGTGCTATATAAAGGGCTCGGGTATATTCCGGTTTGCAAGAATTGCATCGACAACATGTATAACAAGTACCTGGCGGAATGCGGCAGCGCAAGAAACGCCGTCCACCAGATGTGCAGGAAGTTTGACCTCTATTGGAGCGAGTCAGCATTTGAGACCGTGGAGAAAAAGAATACTACTCGGTCTATGATGACTGGATATCTGCAGAGGCTGACGACGATCAATCTGATCGGGAAATGCTACGATGATTATCTCGCCGAGTCTGGATGCTTATGGAAGTTTCCGGAGGCAAAGGGATATCGGCCAGTCCGGACAGAGCTGGCACAGGCTTTGACGGAAGGTGCGGAAGAAGACGAGGAAGAGATCGTCGTTCCGGATGACGTGGCGGATTTCTGGGGTCCCGGTTATACACCGTCTATGTATATGGAGCTTGCGAACCGCATGCAGTATTGGAAATCAAAACTGCCTGACGGGATTGTGATAGATGCCGGTACGGAAGCGTTGCTCAGGCAAATATGCTGCCTGGAGATCGACATCAATAGAGACAGGGCGCAGGGTAAACCTGTCGATAAAAATGTGAACACATTGAATACACTGCTTGGCAGCGCCATGCTGAAGCCGACGCAGAAGAAGGACGACGCCGACTCTGCGTTTGAAAATCAGCCTTTTGGCGTAGGCATCAAGTATTACGAGAACAGGCGGCCTATTCCGGAGCCTGACCCGGAGCTGAAGGATGTTGACGGTATTATCAAATACATCGACATTTTCTTCCGCGGTCATCTCGCAAAGATGCTTGGGCTTAAAAGTGCCTATTCAAAACTCTATGAGGATGAGATGGCGAAGATTCGCGTCGAGCGTCCGGAGTACGACGATGAAGACGACGAGTCGCTTTTCAATGATGTGTTCGCAGGCAGCGGAGACGCTGATTGACACGAAGAGAACGCATCCTTGAAGGTGTGGCTGCCTACTGTGCATATTACAGAGCAAACCCACACCGCTTCGCGCACGATTATCTGCACCTTGACTTGAAGCTGTTTCAGAAGATCCTTCTTGTCATGATGAACTGCTCGACCATTGTTACCTTCATCGGCGCTCGTGGTATCGGCAAATCATTTCTGAGTGCAGTATTCTGCGTGATCAGATGCATCCTATACCCAGGCACGAAGATCTGTATTGCTTCCGGAACAAGAGGCCAGAGTATCAACGTGCTGGAGAAAATACTGCTGGAGCTTCGGCCAAACTCCAGAGAGCTTGCTTCTGAGATAGACGACAAGAAGACGAAGATCAACGGAACGAACGCACAGATTATTTTTCATAACGGATCTTATATCAAGGTTGTTACAGCCAGCGATACGGCGAGAGGCAATCGTGCGAATGTTCTGCTGATCGACGAGTTCAGAATGGTTGTGAAGGATACCATCGACACGATCCTCCGTAAATTCCTGACACAGCGCAGAATGCCGCGCTATGCCGAGCTTACGAAGAAAGAGCGCAAAGAGGAATATGCCAAAGAAAAGAATATGACGATGTATCTTTCCTCCGCGTACTTCGTTGACCATTGGAGCTATCTGAAATGTAAGGATACCTTTAAGTTCATGCTGAATGACTCAAAGCGGCAGTTCATCTGTTCTTTGCCGTATCAGCTGTCGATTTACGAGGGCCTGCTTGACGCTGACACAGTGGCCGACGAAATGGCCGAGACAGATTTCAGCGAAATCAAATTCGCCATGGAGTATGAATCCCTGTTCTACGGAGCAGGCGACGGCGCCTTCTTTGATTTCCCGTCTATCTCGAAAAATCGTCATATCAGATACCCGATGCTTCCTGACGCAATCGCCGCGAAGCTCGGGAATAATACGCTTTTGCGGATTCCACCAAAGCAGAACGGTGAGAAGCGGCTGCTCTCCGCGGATATTGCATTGATGTCCAGCAAGAAGAACCACAACGACGCAACGTCGATTTTCATCAATCAAATGATGCCGACGAAGGCCGGACGATATACGAGCAATATCGTGTTCGGCGATGCGTATGAGGGCTTGCGGACTGACGAGCAGGCATTGATTATCCGTAAGCTGTTTGATGAGTACCAGTGTGATTACATCGTGCTTGATGCCAATGGCATCGGCCTTGGCATTTATGACGCTCTGGTAAAAGAGATCAGCGATCCGGACACCGGAGAGGTATATCCGGCACTGTCATGCTGCAACGACAAGGTCATGGCAGACAGATGTACGACACCTGGCGCAGAGAAAGTGATCTGGTCGATTAAGGCAAGCGCGGCTTTCAACTCCGACTGCGCGTATCTTTTACGAGAAGGATTCCGGAGCGGGAAGATCCGGCTGCTTGTTTCCGAGTATGACGCCCAGAATTTGCTTGGCGATATTAAGGGGTATGCCTCTCTGTCGCAGGCGGATAAGATGGCTGTACAGCTGCCGTATATCCATACCACATTGCTGATTGACGAGCTTGTGAAGCTTCAGCACGAAGAGTCCAACGGAAAAGTAAGAATAATCGAGAGAGCCGGAATGCGGAAGGACCGCTATTCCAGCTTAAGCTATAACTATTATGTTGCATGCCAGGTTGACAATATAATCGGCAGACAACGCGGGGCGAATACAAGCGATCAGATGTTTATCGTGAAGGCTCCGGATTACAAGAGAAGGACGGTGAGACATGAAGATGGACGAAATCATTCATGGAGATAACATGTCCAGTTCCGGTTCAAACGACGCCGGGAAAGCTAATGGTCAAGCCGGACTTGTTGCAATCACAAGCAGGTTTGCCATATTGAACAAGTTGATTACGAGGGACCTGAACAACAGGACTACAAGCCCGGTATTTAAGCTGTTCACAAAAGACGATATTACGGAATTCCTCACAAATCCGTATAAGTACGAAAAGCAGCTTCGACAGGCTGTCGTATATCTGTATGGCGCAAGCCCTCATTTCAGACGGTTGATCCAATACTTTACGAGCCTGTCCGATCTTTCGTATATCGTATCTCCCCATAGGATTGACCCGAAGAGCGCGAACCAGAAGTCCGTCTTGAGAAATTACAGAAGAGTGCTGAATGTGCTCTCATCCATGAGCATCAAAACGCAGTTCCCGAAGATCATTACCGTATGTCTGCGAGAGGACACGTTCTACGGTACGATATGGATGACGCAGGACAATATCACTATTCAACAGCTCCCCAGCGAATACTGCCAGATTTCATCCATCGAGGGGAACGTACTGAATGTTACGTTTAATTTCCAGTACTTCGACGCGAGACAATCGCTCCTGCCGTACTACCCGGAAGAATTTACCATTAAGTACAAGTACTACAT
>LXOW01227455.1_pt1 | contig 16591 bp, 12 predicted proteins | sample 1368591 | NCBI WGS metagenome assembly LXOW01 (sample SAMN04884650, study PRJNA319009) | bovine gut metagenome | isolation source: Cow rumen | host: Bos taurus | place: Italy: Legnaro (PD) | collected 2014-07-09 | reverse complement strand
GACGGCTGGTGGGAGCTGGTCTGGTCCGAGTGGACGCGGACTTTGGCCGGACCCCGCGGACGCGTGGCACTGGGCGAGCGCTACCTCCCGACGCAGTGTGCAAACGGAACGAAGGTCTGGCTCTGCCGGCATCCCTGTGGAGCAGTGTCCGTGGTCCTGAACAAACCTGACCACAGCACCCATCCGGTCATCCTCTTCACGGACCATCCAACCCTCCTCAGGACCTGAACACCCGTCCCCCGAAAAACCAGCCCTCATCTCTCCACCCATTCCGGTTTTGATCTCCACATATTTTCCGGTTTTGAAATCCACGCGACACATGGGCAATCGGGGGTTGCGCGGGGCGGGAAAAAGCGTAGAGTGCCGCGCGTCTCATCCAGGCAACCATAACGACGAAAGGAGATCAGGATGAAGAAAGTGCTCATTCCCACGGCGCTCGACGCCATCGCGAAGGATACGCTGGAAGCCCACGGCGGGTACGCCGTCGTGCAGGTCCCCAAGTGCGACCTCGCGCAGCTCGCCGCCGCCAACCCCGACGCCCACGCCCTCATCGTGCGCAGCGAAAAGGTCACCCCCGAAATCATCGACGCGCTGCCCGCCCTCAAGGTCATCGTGCGCGCCGGCGCCGGCTACAACACCATCGACATCAAGTACGCCCGCAAGAAGGGCATCGACGTCATGAACACCCCCGGCGCCAACTCGAACGCCGTCGCGGAGGAGGTCATCGCGCTCATCCTCGCCGACGCCCGCCACCTGGTCGCCGCCGACCCCTCCTGCCGCGAGGGCAAGTGGGAGAAATCGTCCTTCATGGGCACCGAACTGACGGGCAAGACGCTCGGCATCGTCGGCCTCGGCTACATCGGCCAGCTGGTCGCCAAGCGCGCGGCCGGGTTCGACGTCAAGGTCCTCGGCTACGATCCGTTCACCTCCGAGGAGAAGGCCCGCGCGCTCGGCGTCGAGCTCGTCGGCCTCCCCGACCTCTTCGCCCGCGCCGACTACGTCACGCTCCACGTCCCCGAAAACGACGAGACCCGCGGCATGGTCAACCGTTCCCTCCTCTCGCAGATGAAGCCCGGCGCCACGCTCGTCAACTGCGCGCGCGCGGGCATCCTCGTCGAAGACGACCTGCGCGCCGTCCGCGCCGAGAAGAACATCCGCTTCCTGAACGACGTCTACGCCAAGGACGCCGAGGGCCCCAAGAGCGTCGCCGACATCGCCGACCTCATGCTCCCGCACCTCGGCGCGAGCACCCGCGAAGCCAACCGCAAGGCCGCCGAACTCGCCGCGCGCGAGCTGATCGACCTCGACGACAAGGGCATCACCAGCGCCGTCGTCAACCGCTCGGTCCCGGCGGGGCTGGATCCGGCGTTCGCGCGGCTGGCGAACGTGCTGGCGCGCATCTGCCGGCGGACGCTCGGCACTGCGGCGCGGCTGAAGCTCGTCGAGGCCCGCTACTACGGCTCGCTCCAGCCCTACGCCGACTGGCTGCTGACGCCGGTCGCGGCGGGACTGAGCGCGGAGTACGACACCGGGCTCGACCACAAGGGCACGCTCAAGTTCCTCGCCGACATGGGCGTCGACTACGTCGAGCGCGAGGCCGACGGCACCAAGGGCTACGCCAACTCCATCACCCTCGACCTCACCGGCAACCTCGACGCGGCACACCTCGTGCGCGCCAGCGTCCGCGGCACCGTCGAGGAGGGCAACCTGCTCGTCTCGCGCATCAACGACTTCGACAAGCTCTACATGGAGCCCGCCGGCAACTGGGCCGTCTTCGCCTACGACGACCGGCCCGGCGTCCTCGGCCGCATCGCCGCCGCCCTCGCCGCCCACGGAATCAACATCGACGACGTCCGCAACCCGCACGACTCCCGCGGGCACGCCTCCCTCGCGATCCTGCGCGTGAATCGGCCGCTCGGCGACGAACTCGTCGACCGCATCCGCGCCGACATCGGCGCCGACATCGCGTTCCACATCGAGATGCAGTGACGCCCGCGCGGGCGGCGGGACGCCCCCTCCCGCTCCCGCCGCCCGCTCGCTTTTTCTCCCCTTCCCCCGCCGCCTCTTCCGGAGCCGACCAATGACCACCTTGCAAGCCGTCCTCATGGGCCTCCTCCAGGGCCTCACCGAATTCCTTCCCGTATCGTCGAGCGGGCACCTGGCCGCCGCCGGACATTTCTTCGGCATCGACGGCGAAGCCAACCTCGCCTTCACCGTCGCCGTGCACGTCGCCACCGTGCTGGCCACCCTCGTCGTCCTCTGGAAGGAAGTCGCGTGGATTCTCAAGGGGCTCTTCCGCTGGGAGGGCCGGTTGAACGCCGAACAGCGCTACGCCCTGGCCATCCTCGTCTCGATGGTTCCCGTCGGCATCGTCGGCGTCTTCTTCAAGGACGCCGTCGAACAGGCCTTCGGCTCCGGCCTTCTCCCCGTCGGCTGCTGCCTGCTGGTGACCGCCGCCCTGCTGGCCTTCAGCCACTTCGCGAAGCCGCGGAAGAAGGAGGGCGTATCCCTCCCCGACGCCTTCGGCATCGGCGTCGCCCAGGCCGTCGCCGTATTGCCCGGCATCAGCCGCTCTGGCGCGACCATCGCCACCGGCCTCCTCCTCGGCAACCGCAAGGAATCCCTGGCGCAGTTCAGCTTCCTGATGGTCATCCCGCCCATCCTCGGCGAAGCCCTCCTCGACATCGCCAAAACCCTCCACGGCGGCGCCGGTGCCTCCGCCGCTTCCGCCGTCGGCACCCTCCCCTTGGTTGCCGGCTTCGCCACCGCCTTCGTCACCGGCTGCCTGGCCTGCAAATGGATGATCGCCCTCGTCCGCCGCGGCAAACTCGTCTGGTTCGCCCTCTATTGCGCCCTCTTCGGCGCATTGCTCATCGCCGTCGCCTGAGCGGCCGGGAAAAGCCGTTGCGGAAACGGGGGGAGGCGGTATAGGATGAACAGGATATCGTGAAATCGGAAAGGCATCGCAGATGGACAACATCCTGATACTGGGCGTGGAAGGTTCGGGCAAGACCGTGCTGGCCATGGCATTCGCCAAGGTCTTCGCGGGACATGCCGAGGCCGGGTACCGGCTCAAGCCGGAAAACCAGGCCGCGTTCCGCTTCCTCGAGCAGATGCCCTCCTCCCTCTACGCCGTGCCGCGCCCGCCCGAACAGCCCGGCCGCTACGCCGACCTGCGCTTCACCGTGTGCCGCGGCCAGGAAGACCTGTTCGCGCTCGATGTCCCGGAATGCCCGCCGGAGCTGTTCCGCGTCGCGTTCCAGGAGGCCGCCGGCCAGCCCGATCCCGCCGCCTTCGCCGCCCGCGCCGAGGCCCTGAAGGACGACCTCGAAGCCTTGCGTGCGCGCATCGCCGGGGCATCGCGCGTGCTGGTGCTGTTCGACGTGTCGGCGATCCGCGGGGACGGGGAAGACCAGCCGACGCATCTCGACGCGGTATGGGCCACCAACGCCTGCATCCAACACCTGCTCGCCCGTCCGTATCCGCCGGCGGTATCGCTCGTGCTGACGCACGCGGACCGCGATCCGGCGTCGGGGAACGATTTCGCCGCCATCCTGCGGCGCCGCCTGCCGCTGCTGGCGGACAACTATCCGCAGCTGCCCGGCTTCGCCGTGTCGTCCGTGAAGCCCGACGATCCCGAGGTGGGGCTCCAGCCGCTGCTCTTCTCGCTGTTCGGGAAAACCGCACCGCTCGACGGGCTCCTCGACGAAGCGCGCCTCGCGTGGGCGCCGCTCGTCGCCGCCGCAGCCGCCCCCGATGCGGACGCCCTGCGCGCGGCCGCCGACCGTCTGGACGCCTTGCGCGGGCAGGCGCCTTGGTACGCCCAGGGGAGCCATGCCCTGTTTTTCGCTCCGGAGGTGGCGGACACCCTGCGCCGCTTCGCGGACACCCCGCCCGCGGACGGAACCGTCGCGGACGCGCTGAAAGCCGCCTTCCCCCTGCTGGCCGCGGCCGCATCCGCGCCCGCTCCCAAGCGCGAAATTCCCCCGCGCTCGCATTCGCACGGCGGTTCGCGCTCGCATTCGCACTCCGCGCCGTCGGCGGGGAATCGTCCGGCGGCCGCCGCGGCGGTTCCCGGCGGGGGAAGCGCCCCGGCCTCCTCCCATCACCACCACCATCATCGCCACGGCGGGCGCCATACCCCCAACCGGCGCTTCTTCCGCCGCCTGAAGCGGCATCTGCCGTGGGTGCTGGCCGCCATCGTGCTCGCGCTGGCCCTGCATTACGGCTTGCCCGCCGCGCGCGACGCCTACGGCCGCCACTGCCTCGACCGCGGACTGCGCATCTCCGCCACCCGTCCCGCCGACGCCCACAAGGCGCTCCTCGCCGCCCGCAAGTACCGGGCCGCCGGCGCCGACCTCGCCCTCGTGCTCGGACAGCTCTCGGGAGCCGGCGGCAAGACCGATTCCGAAGCCGCCGCCGCCGAATTCGACGCCTGCCGCTGGACGTACTCCCGGCCCGCCGACCTGGCCCAGTTCCACGGCGTCATCCGCCACGTCCGGCGGCTGGCCGACAGCGGCGACCCCAACGCCCGCTACCTCGTCGCCCGCATGCTCGACGAAGGCAAGGGCGGCAACCGCGACCCCGAAGAGGCCCTCCGTCTCATGGTCGATGCCGCTTCCCGGCAGCAGCCCCAGGCCATGTCCTGGCTTGCCGCGAAAGCGGGCACCGGCGATACCGAAGCCCAGGCCGCCCTCGGCCGCCTCTACCTTTCCGGACAGGGTCCCGAAGGCCACGAAGCCGAATCCGTCCGCTGGGTCCTGGTCGCCGGCAACCACGGCGCCGAAGGCGCGCCCGAGTGGCTCGATGCGCAGGCGGAGGCCGGGAATGCCGCCGCGCAGTTCGTCGTCGGCCGCAAGGCCGAACTCCGCGCCCGCAAGACCGGCAACAACGCCCCCGCCATCGAGTGGTACCGCAAGGCCGCCGCCCAAGGCAACGCCGACGCCCTCAAAGCCCTCGCCCGCCTCGGCGTCGGAATCGAAGGCTGATTCCCTCAGGCGAGAAGGGGGCGGAGGAGGTCGCGGAGGCGCGTTGCGGCAAGGGTTGAGTCGTAGGTGGAGACGGCGCGGGAGCGGGCGGCGGCGGCGCGGCGGGCGGCAACGGCCGGATCCGCGGCAATCTCGCGGAGGGCGGCGGCGATGGCATCCGGGTCGCCGGGGGGGACGGTCCATCCGCAGCCGTCGAGGACGCTCGGGACGTCGCTGACGGCGCTCGCGAGGACGGGGATTTGCATCGACATGGCTTCGTATACCTTGCAAGGCATCTGGGAGGATGCCATGCGCCCGGTACCGAGGGGGACGGCGAGGATGTCGGCGAGGGCAAGGTAGCGTGGCATGTCGGGATGGGGGATGGCGCCGGTGCAATGGATGCGGCCGCGGTAGGCGGGGTCGCGGACGAGGCTTTCGGTGCATTCGTTTTTGGGGCCTGCGATCAGAAGACGCCAGTTGTCGGAATCGGGCATGGAGGCAATGGCGCTAGCGAAGGTTTCCAAGCCTTTGTGGGGACGGGCGACGCCGCCGAAGACGAGAAGGCGGGCGCCGTCGAGCCCGAGGTCGCGCTTGAGCGCGGCGGTGGCGTCGGGGGGCTGGGGACGGAAGAACGCGGTGTCGGCGCCGAGGTCGTAGCGGACGGCGCCGAACTTCTTTTCGAGGAAGGTGGTGGTGCCGAGGACGAGGTCGGCCTGCTTGAGCCGCCGCTCCCAGTAGGGGGTCCAGAGGTCGTTGCAGGGATGCATCCAGTCGCGCGCCAGATGGCGGAGGCGCTCGCGGGCGGTCCAGGCGGCCGGGGTGGCACCGTCCCATTCGTCGAGGTAGACGGCAATGCGCGCGCCGCGGCGGCGCTTGGCGAGCAGGGCGGCGGGAAGGGCCGGGGCGAAGGCTTTCATGACGACGAGGATGTCGCCGGTCGCGGCGTCGGCGAGTTTGCGGACACCCGCGAAGAAGTCTGGAAAACGGTAGATGCGCGGGGTGTCGACGACGGTGAAGGGAAACTCCCGCCGGTACATGGCGTTGGGTTCACCCCAGAGGCACGGACCCGCGATCTGGACGTCGTACTCGGGCTGGAGATAGCGGGCCATCCGCACGACCGGACCGATGTAATTGGCCCCGAGGTCATGGACCACGAAGGTTAGGCTGGGGCGGCGGTCGGCCGTCATGTCGTCGCCGGTTCCCGGGGCACGGGCGATTGCAGTCGGTCGAAATCTTTCAGTGCCGCCGCGATGGCCTTGTCCATGTCCAGATAGACGTACTGGCCGAGGCGGCCGCCGAACACCACGTCGGGACAGGTTTGGCGTGCTTCTTCGCGGTAGGCGGCGAGAATCTTGTTGTCAGCGGGCGTGCCGATGGGGTAGTCGCAATCGTCGTCGAGACCGGGGGAGAAGGAGTACTCGCGGTGGATGACGGTTTTCTCGAAGTCGCGCTCGGGAGTGAAGTGGCGGTATTCGTGGATGCGCGTCCAGGGTGTCGAGCCGTCACATTCGTTGATGGAGGCGGTGCCTTGCCAGTTCGACGTGTCTTTGACTTCCTTCTCCCACCGGACGCTGCGCCAACCGAGGCGGCCGTGCTTGTAGCCGAAGAAGCGGTCGATGGGACCGGTGTAGATCAGCGGGGCGGCGGCGGGGAGGCTGTCGCGGACGTCGAAGTAATCGGTGGAGAGGCGCAGCTCGATGTTCGGGTGGTCGAGCATGCGGCGGAACCAGGCGCCGTAGCCGTCGGTGGGGATGCCCTGCCGTCGGGAGGAGTAGTAATTGGTGTCGAAGGTCCAGCGGAGAGGCAGGCGTGTGATGATGTAGGCAGGCAGCTCGGTGGCGCGGCGGCCCCAGTGCTTCTCGGTGTATTCCTTGACGAAGGCGTCGTAGAGGGTGCGGCCGACGAGCGAGAGCGCCTTTTCTTCGAGGTTGCGCGGCTCGGAGATGCCTTCGCGGGCGACTTCTTCCGCCACCCACGTGCGGGCTTCGGCGGGGCCCATCGAGCGCCCGAGGAGGAGGTTGATGGCGGCCAGGCCGAAGGGGAGGGGATAGATTTTGCCGCGGCGGCGCGCCCAGACGGTGTGGCGGTAGCCGTTGAAGGTCGTGAAGCGGTTGGCGTACTCCCACACCGTCTCGTCGGAGGTGTGGAAGATGTGCGGGCCGTAGACGTGCTCCTCGACGCCGGTATCCGGGTCGGGCCGCGACCAGCTGTTGCCGCCGATGTGGGGCCGCTTGTCCAGCACCAGGACGTGGCGTCCCGCGCTGGCGAATCGCTCCGTCATCACCGCGCCGTAGAAGCCGGCGCCGACAATCACCACGGGTCGTTCCATTGGATTCGCTTTCATGGGGGTACAGCCTAGCGGGACGGGGGGCGGGCGTCAAACCGCAATCGCGCGGGGAGCGGGCCGGAGGGACGGTCGCGGGGAAGGTGTTTTCCATGGGCGGCGATGTGGGAGTGAAACGACGGAAATCCCAATGTTTTTCTGTAATCTCGCGACTGGTTTCGAATGGGGCCAATGGAGAGGCGGGAGCGGGGATAATCAATCGCCGGCGGGGCGTTCGAAGCGGATGCGGCGGATGGTGCAGGGGACGGTGCGGGCGTAGTGGAAGGAAAGGCGGAAGAAGCGGTTGTCGGGGACGTCGAGCGCCAGTTCGGCGGGAGTGCCAGCCAGGACGGGGCAGGAGGCGGAGACGGCGGTCGGACCGTTCCCGATGCGGATGGAGAGGGTTCCGAGCGGGGTGCCGTCGGGGGCCGGGGTGTCGGCGTCGAGGCGGATGCGCAGGGGGCCGGAGGCAAGCGGCAGATGGTCGGAGTGGAGGGCTTCGCCGGCCGGGGTGTCGTCGGGGGTGAAGGTGACGGAGCCGTCCGCCGGATCCGTGCAACCGTCGCGGAAGAACGCGACGGCGGGCAGGTCGATGGCGGTGCCTGGGTAGGCAGGCGGGAAGGAGGAACGGGCCGTCAGGAGGACGGCATCCATGTCGGCTTCGCCGGAGAGGATGCGGAACGCCGGGGAGAACTCATGCGCGGCATCGGGATCGGCGTCGGGATTCACGGCGAGGGTCGCGGGGACGGCGTACCAGGTCCAGTCGGGGACGTCGATATCGAAGGTGCGCGTGGAGGTGGGGGCGTCGTCGTCGCGCGTGGTCCATTCGATTTTGGCATGGCCGCGCGCCCGGAAGCGCCACTCCCACGCCCAGGGTCCGGCGACGCGGAAGCAGCGGCCGGTGACGACGGAGGAAGACTCGCGGACGTGGAGCCATGCGTCGGCGGAAGCGGCGGGACCGCGGAGGATTTCGGTTCCGGGAGTGCCGGGGGAAATGCCGTTTTTCCAGTTCCAGGCGCGGACGGGGAAGAGGACGGGGAGAGCGGGGAAAGCCGGTTTGTCCGGGGATTCCGGTTCCTCCAGAGGTCCCAGGATGCGGAATGCCCACACCCCGCGGTCCCGCGCGAGGAACTGCAACCGCGGATGCCGCAGCAAGTTGGCGAGGGCGCTTCCGGCGGGGAAGGAGCCGGCCTTCTCGGGGAAGGTGTCTTCGTGGAAGAGGATGTATCCGACGCGGCAATCGCGCAGCAGGCGGAGCTGCTCGGCGGAGGGCCATCCGAGGTTGGCGGATTCGAGGGGCAGGAAGATGCGTTCGAGGTAGGGGCGGCGGACGGTGGGACGGTAGCCGTTGAGCATCCGGATGCGGTAGAGGGAGGCGTCGTGCTGGTAGACCGACGAGAGATGCGAGTCGCCAGGCCACAGCGGCAGCGCGACGGCATGGGGTTCGGTGCCGCGCGCGGCGGCATCGGCGGCGACCGCGGCGTAGGCGCCATGCCCGGCGTCGAGGAGGCAGATGCCCGGCACGTGTCGTCGCCCCCAGGTGATGCCGACGGCGGTCGCGAGGAGGAGGACGATGGCCGCCCGCGACCAACGCTTCGTGTTCGTGGGCAGGAGCCGCATGCCGAGCGCGCAGGCGACCATGGCGAGGACGGGCATCAGGCAGAAGATCTTGTCGGCCTGGCGGATCATCGCGTAAGGGGGGATGGCGGCGACGAGCGCGCGGCGGAGAAGACAACCGCCCGGCGCGGCGGGGCCCGAGGCGAGCCACGCGAGCGCCNNAGCGCCGTCATGCCCGCCAGCAACGCCAGCAGAAGGGCCGCGTCGCGTCGCTTGCCGGGGCGGCAAAGCCCCGCCAGGCCAAGCACGGCGAGCAGGGACGCACAGGCGAGCGCGGGGATGCCGAGATAGGTTTTCGCGAGACCGCCCTCGCGCCAGAGGCCGGAGAGGGGGACCGAGAATAGGGCGACTTCGTCCGTGCTGCGGCCCGAGGCGACAGCACTGTCCTTCAGACCGTGGCCGAGGGCCCACGCCTGCAACGCCACCAGCAAAGCGAACACGCCCAGCGGCCAAGCCGCCTTCAGCCGCCCCGCCCATTCGCGGCGCGTCGGCCAGCGGAAGCCCGCCCTGCGGAACCACGAGAAGAGCGTCCACGCGGGCGCCGCCAGCACCGAAAAGAAGAACACGTGCGTGTCGCACCACGACGAAAAGAACACCGCCGCCCCCGCCCAGGCCGCCCCCGCGGGAGATGCGTCCGCCGCCCAGCGGTCGAGCCCCCAGAGGATCAACGGGACCCACATGAGGGCGAACCCCGTCGGACTGCCGCTCAGCAGGTTCACCCACGCGTACGGGAACGCCACCGGCACCAGCGCCAGCGCCCCGGCCGCCCATTCCGAGGCCACGAAGCGGCGCGCCAGCGCCCACGAGGCGAGTCCCGTCAGCCAGAGCGACATCCAGATGGCGAAGTTCCATCCCGCCGCACGGCTCCCCGTGAGGGACGCGGCGACCCCGGAGAAGGCGGAAAAGGGGAGGTAGTAGGTCGAGACCATCCGGCGGGGTGCATCGTCGCCCTCGTTGAATTCGTAGGGGTTGGTGAAAAACGGCGTGCGCCCCGCGAAGGTGTCCTGCGCCAGCCAGAGGTGGTAGAGGAACTGGAGGTGGTCGCCCGGCACCATCGTGCGCGGTCCGCCCGCATCGCGTTCGAATGCCGTGTAGACGATGCCCCGGCCCGTGCCGCAGCGTGCCAGCGGCCAGGTGAACGCCACCGCCAGCACCAGCACCGCCGCCCCCATCGCCAGCGCGCGGCGCGCGATGGTCGTTCCGCAGGCGGTTTTTACATTGAAACTCTCCCGTTCCACGTCTTTTTACGATAAAACAATGCTGGTTTCCGCACAACGGAAAAAACGCCCGTTCGGGGGATTCCATCCCCGGACGCGGCGCGGTGCGGAAAACGGGCTGGACAATCGCTGCGGGAAAGCCAATCATGGAGGCATGAACTCGTTCCACATCCATCCCCAGGTGTTTTTCGGGGACGACGCGATGGACCGGTTGCTCGAGCTGAAGGGCAAGCGGGTGTTCGTCGTGGCGGATCCGTTCGTGGTCAAGAGCGGCGCGATCGCGCTGGTGACCGACCGTCTCGCGCGCTGCGGTGCCGAGCACACGGTGTACTCCGAGGTGGTGCCCGATCCGCCCATCGAGAGCGTGGCGCAGGGCGTCGTGGCCCTGGGCGGGTTCGGCGGCGACACGATGGTCGCCATCGGCGGCGGCAGCGCCATCGACTCCGCCAAGCTGATCCGCGAGTTCCGCAAGCGCATCGACCCCTCCGCGCCGGCGATGCGGCTGATCGCGATCCCGACCACCAGCGGGACCGGGTCCGAGGCGACGAACGTCGCCGTCGTGGCCGACACGCAGGCGCAGGTGAAGATACCGCTGATGTCGGAAGACCTGCTTCCCGACGAGGCGATTCTCGCCGTCGAGCTGGTCAAGAGCGTGCCGCCGCCGCTGACGGCGGACACCGGCATGGACGTCTTCACGCACGCGCTCGAAGCGATGGTCAGCCGCGCCGGTTCGGACTTCAGCGCGTCGTTCGCGGCGCGGGCGATCGAGATCGTCGGCACCTACCTCCTGCGCTCCTACCACGACGCGGGCGACCTGGAAGCGCGCAGCCGCATGCACAACGCCTCCTGCCTCGCCGGCATGGCGTTCAACGCGTCCTCCCTCGGCCTGAACCACGGCATGGCGCACGCCCTCGGCGCGCGGTTCCATCTGCCGCACGGCCGCGCGAACGCGATGATCCTGCCGCACGTCATCGGCTTCAACAGCGGTGTCTGCGCGCAGACCCGCGACTGCTGCCCCGGCGACCGCGCCGTCTCCGGCTACGTCGCCGCCGCCCGCCTGCTGGGCCTCCAGACCCTCGACGCCGCGACGGCGGTGCGCGCCCTGGTGCGCTGGACCGAATTCATGCTGGCCGAGATGGGCATGTCCAAGGGCGTGTCCCAGACGGGCGTCTGCAGCGAATCCGAGTACCGTGCCGCCATCCCCGCGATGACCGATGCCGCCCTCGCCGACCACTGCACCGCCGGCAACCCCCGCAACGCCACGGCCGAAGACGTCCGCCAGCTCTACGAAGCCCTCTGGTAAGGGCTGCCGTTTTCCTGTGTTCCCGGGGTAGGTCGGGCAGTCCCCTGCCCGCCAGTTCACCGCTTTCTCCGGGAATGTTGCAGACATGCGTGAATGCAATACCGAACACGGCACATCGCACTCATTCCATGCACGAGCTTGAATGTCCCGGTTGCCAGCGGCGAGGGACTCGCCGCCCGGTCCGGCGCTTCGCCCGGGTGTCCTACAGCGTGCCGAAGAGGCGGTCGCCGGCGTCGCCGAGGCCGGGGACGATGTAGTGGCGGGCGTCGAGGTGGTCGTCGATGGCGGCGGTGTAGACGGGGACGTCGGGATGTTCGCGTTCGAGCCGCTCGATGCCTTCGGGGCAGGCGATGAGGTTCAGGAAGACGATCCGCGGGAAGCCGTGCTTCTTGAGGGTGACGATGGCGTCGCAGACGCTTCCGCCCGTCGCCAGCATGGGGTCGAGGAGGACGACGAGGCTGTCGGGGAACGGGCGCGGGAGGTTGAGGTAGTAGGGGATGGGTTCGGCGGTCGCTTCGTCGCGGCGGGTGCCGATGACGCCCGCGGTCGCGTAGGGAAGGATTTCCAGCATCGGTTCGAGCATCCCCATCCCGGCGCGCAGGATGGGCGCGACGACGAGATGGCCGGAGACCTTGACGCCCGCGGCGTCGCCCATCGGGGTGCGCACGGCGACGGGCACGGTCGGCAGGTCGCGCAGGGCTTCGTAGGCGAGGAAGAACGTCATCTCGCGGACGAGTTCGCGGAACAACTTGGGGGCGGTCTTGGTGGCGCGCAGGATGGCGAGGCGGTGCTGGAGGAGGGGATGGCGGACGACGGTATGCATGGGCGGCCTCCGGGGGCGGTTCAGCGGCGCTTGGCGATGGGGACGTAGGGGAGGCGGGAGGGACCGACGTAGTACTGTCCCGGGCGCATGATGCGCTGGGACGGATCGGCGCGCATTTCCTGCCAGTGGGCGATCCAGCCGGGCAGGCGGCCGAGGGCGAAGAGGACGGTGAACATCTCCTTCGGGAAGCCGAGGGCGCGGTAGATCAGCCCGGTGTAGAAATCGACGTTCGGGTAGAGGTGGCGCTCCTGGAAGTAGGGGTCGGCCAGCGCCGCGGCCTCCAGCTCCAGCGCGGTTTCGCCCAGCGGGCCCGTGATGCGGTGCTTGCGGACGAGCTGGGAGCAGATGGATTTGGCGATGCGCGCGCGCGGATCGTAGGTCCGGTAGATGCGGTGGCCGAAGCCCATCAGGCGGAAACCGTCCGTCTTCTCTTTCGCGCGGCGGAGGACTTCCGGGACGGGGATTTTCTCGCGCACGATGCGCTCGAGCATCTCGATGACCGCCTGGTTGGCGCCGCCGTGGAGCGGGCCCCAGAGGGCGCAGACGCCGGCGGAGATGCAGGCGTAGAGGTTGGCACCGGTGCTGCCGACCATGCGGACGGCCGTGGTGGAGGCGTTCTGTTCGTGGTCGGCGTGCAGGATGAGGAGTTTGTTCAGGATGGCGACGTCCTCGGCCGAGGCGGCGTAGCGCGAGACCGGGGATTGGAACATCATGTTGAGGAAGTTCTCGCAGTAGGAGTAGCGGTGGCTCGGGTCGATGAAGGGCTCGCCGATGGATTTCTTGTAGGAGAACGCCGCGATGGTGCGCAGCTTGGAGAGCAGGCGCGTGACCGTGATGTCGATTTCCTCGCGGTCGGTGTCGAGCTTGATTTCGGGATAGAAGCTGGAAAGCGAGACGACCATCGCGGAAAGGACGGCCATCGGGTGCGCGCCTTCGGGGTAGTTGCCGAAGAAGTTGCGCATGTTCTCGTGGAGCATCGAGTGCTGGTTCAGCAGGTCCGAGAAGCGGCGGCGCTGCTCGAGGGTCGGCAGGTCGCCGTGGACCAGGAGGTAGGCCACCTCGACGAACGTCGCATGCTCCGCGAGGTCCTCGATGGGATAGCCGCGGAGGAGCAGGCGGCCGTTCGCGCCGTCGACGTAGGTGATGCCGCTGCGGCAGACCGCCATCGAGGCCAGCGCCGGATCGTACGCGGAGACGCCCAGCTCTCGGCGGAGGTTTCCGATGTGGATCACCCGCTCGCCCTGCGTGCCGGTCAGCACCGGCAGCTCCACGCGGCGGCCGTCCAGCTCCAGGTGCGCGGTCCCGGCGGGGGGGGGCGTCGGGGCGGCGGCGGCCTTCGTAGGGGCCTTGGCCTTGCGCGGGGCTTTGGCCTTGGCGGCGGATGCGGGTTTGCGGTCGGCGTTCTTCTTCACGGGAACCTCCTGCTGTGTGTCGATACAAAACGACCCCGGCACTCGCGTGACGGGGTGGACCTGTCCGGTCCGAGCGGATGCCCGCCACGGGCCGGAACCGTGCGCGGCGGCGCTGCTCAGCCCTTGACGACCTTGCCGGCCTTGATGCACGAGGTGCAGACGGTCATCGTCTTGACGCCGCCGCCGGGCTGGATGGCGCGGACCTTCTGCAGGTTCGGCTTGACGGTGCGCTTGGTGACGGCGGTGGTGTGCAGGCCGATGCCGCCCTTCTTCTTGCAAAGACCGTGACGGATGATCTTGGCGCCGGTCGCCTTGTGCTTGCCGCAGATTTCGCAGATCGTAGACATGGTTCAACTCCTGTATGTGTACAAAAACGCGGAGACTATAGCCACACCCCGCCGCTCCCGCAAGAAAAAAAGGCGGAAACGGCTTCCCCGGCTTTTCCCCGCGCTCCTCCCGCCCCCTTTCCGCGCACGGCGGACCGGACGCCGGTTCCTTCCGTGCGCATTCCGTGTTGACATCCCCGGACAATGCGGGGATACCCTTGCCCCCATGAAAACCACCGTGAAAACCGGGCGTGGCGCCCCATGAAGTTCGACGGTCGCGACGCCTTGCGCTTCCTCGGCGTACGGGGAGCGCCGGATGACGGCCTGCGCGCCCGCCTTGCCGATGCCGCGGAGCGCGTCCTCGCGGTGGCCGCCCCGAACTGGACGGCGCGGTTGCTCCCCCTCCAAGCCGACGGGGATGCGCTCGACTTCGGCGGTGGCGTGCTCGCCTTGGAAAGCACCTCCCTTGCCCGCTGCCTGCGCGGATGCGACCGGGCGTTCCTGTTCGCCGCGACGCTTGGCGCGGGCGTGGACCGTCTCGTGCGCGGACGCGAGGCCGTCGGCGAGATGGCCGACGCCGCGATGCTGCAGGCCGTCGCGGGCGAGCTCGCGGACTCGCTGTGCGGGGATGTCGTCGCGGAGCTCGCGCGCAATCCCGCCGTGGCGGGGTGCAGCTTGCGACCCCGCTTCTCGCCCGGATACGGCGACTGCCCGCTCTCCATCCAGCCCGCCTTCCTCGCCGCACTCGACGCCACGCGCCGCGTCGGAATTTCCTTGACCGGCGCCAACCTCATGGTCCCCACGAAGAGCGTGACGGCCTTCGTCGGGGTCGTAAAACCCACCGGAGCACCGGAATGAACACGATTCTCGACCTCATCCACCAGCGTCTTGTATTCGCCGACGGCGGCTTCGGCTCGCTCCTCATCGAACGCGGTTTCCCCGGCGGCATCCCCGAGGAGTGGAACCTCTCGCACCCGGACGTCGTCGAATCGATCCACGCCGACTACTACCGCGCCGGCTGCGACTACGTCCACGCCAACACCTTCGGCTCGAACCGCGTGAAGCTCGCCGCGGAGGGGCCCGGCGCCGCCGCCCTCGCCGCCCGCTGCACCGCGGCCGGGGTCGCCGCCGCGCGCCGCGCCCGCGACGCGGCGGGGGGCGGTACGCGCTTCGTCGCGCTCGACGTCGGACCCACCGGCAAGCTCCTCGCGCCGCTCGGCGACCTCGCGTTCGAGGATGCGGTCGCCGCCTTCGCCGAACAGATACGCGCCGGGGCGGACGCGGGCGCCGACTTCGTGTCCATCGAGACGATGGGCGACATCCACGAACTCAAGGCCGCCGTCCTCGCCGCGAAGGAGACCTGCAACCTCCCCGTGTTCGCCACCGTCGCCTTCGGCTCCAACGGCAAACTCCTCACCGGCGCCGACCCCGCCGCCGTCGTCGCCCTGCTGGAGGGGCTCGGCGTGGACGCCCTGGGCCTCAACTGCGGCCTCGGACCGGATACCGCCGCCCCGCTCGCCGCCGAGTTCGTGCGCCTGTCGTCCCTGCCCGTGATCGTCAAGCCCAACGCCGGCCTTCCGCGCGTCGAGGCCGGCCGCACCGTGTACGACGTCGGCCCCGACGCCTTCGCCGCGCAGATGGCGGACATCGCCCGCGCCGGCGCCCGCGTGCTCGGCGGCTGCTGCGGCACCACCCCCGCCCACCTGGCGGCCCTGCGCCGCGCCTGCGGCGGCATCGCGCCCCTCCCCGTCGCGCGCAAGACCCGCACCCTCGTATCCTGCGCCACCCACGCCGTCGAACTCTGCGACGCCACCCCGGCGATCGTCGGCGAACGCATCAACCCCACCGGCAAGAAGCGCTTCCAGCTGGCCCTCCGCGAAGGCGACTTCCCCTACATCCTCCGCCAGGGCCTCGAACAGCGCGAAGCCGGCGCGCACGTGCTCGACGTCAACGTCGGCGTCCCCGGCCTCGACGAAAAGACCCTCCTTCCGCGCACCGTGCGCGAACTGCAGGCCGTCGTGGACCTTCCCCTCCAGATCGACACCTCCGACCCCGCCGCCATGGAAGCCGCCCTCCGCGCCTGCGCCGGAAAGCCCATGGTCAACAGCGTCAGCGGCAAGGCCGCATCCCTCGCCGCCGTCCTGCCCCTCGTGCGCAAATACGGCGGCGTCGCCGTCGGCCTCTGCCTCGACGACGCGGGCATCCCCGGCACCCCCGAAGGCCGCCTCGCCGTCGCCCGCCGCATCGTCCAGGCCGCCGAAGCCGCCGGCATCGACTGCCGCGACATCGTCATCGACCCCCTCTGCCTTTCCGTGAGCGCCGAACCCCGCGCCGCCGACGTCACCCTGCGGGCCATCCGCCTCGTGCGCGACGAACTCGGCGTCGGCTGCATCCTGGGCGTCTCCAACGTCTCCTTCGGCCTCCCGCGCCGCGAGACCGTCAACGCCGCCTTCCTGCTCCTCGCCCTCCGCGCGGGCCTCACCGCGGCCATCGTCAACCCCGGCAGCGCCCCCGTGATCGACGCCTACGAGACCTACCGCGCCCTCCTCGGCCTCGACCCCCACTGCGGCGAATACATCCGCACCCACGCCCCCGCGCCCTCC
>LXOW01160044.1_pt1 | contig 16595 bp, 14 predicted proteins | sample 1368591 | NCBI WGS metagenome assembly LXOW01 (sample SAMN04884650, study PRJNA319009) | bovine gut metagenome | isolation source: Cow rumen | host: Bos taurus | place: Italy: Legnaro (PD) | collected 2014-07-09 | reverse complement strand
AGATGTGTATAAGAGACAGATTTCACGCTGTCCATCGAATAAGTCTTGTCGACCTCAACCATCATGGGACGTTTCTTGCCTTCTATCGCCTGTTTCTCCTTGACGGTAAGCACGAATTCACGGCCATTGACTTCCTTCAGAATACCCTGTACCTTCTTTCCGTCGGCACCAAGCACCTCGATCTCATCACCAATGTGGTTGATGTACTGCTGTTCCACCTTGAAGGGTTGGCCGATGCCAGCACTGCCCACTTCCAACTCGAAGTCACCCAGTTCTTCGCCCAGACGCTCCTGCAGGAAACGGCTCAATGCTGCACAGTCCTCAATCCAGACACCGTCGGCGTGGTCAATCTCAATCACAATGCGGTCGTCTGAACCAAACATAATGTCTACCAGGAAGTAGTCGTTGCCCTGCAACCACTCTTCCACTAATGTCTTAATCGTCTCTTTATTAATCATCATCTAACTGTAATAATAATGAAAAAGAGAGGCCCTTGCGGGTCTCTCATTCCACTGAACGGGTGCAAAATTACACATTTTTTTCCAATCCACCAAATATTTCTCGAGTTTTTTACGATAAAGCGCTGAAAATTTCTAATTTCTTCTGTTTCAAGGAGATATTTCCAATCGGTTTCTTATCTATTTTGATCAGCGATGAGGTTTCTTTGGGCTTCTGAGGCGCCAGGAGTTTCTTGTATTCCTCGGGGTTCTTCAACAGACGTTCGGCCTCCTTCAACTGGCGGTCGAAATTGAGTCCGGCTTCGATGGCACCTGCCTGATAATAATAGTGAGCAATGATATCACTCTCGAGGATTTGTAGAAGCACAGCCTTATGCTTCTCCAGATCAAAGGCCACATCGTGGTTCAATTTCTGCTCCAGATTGTCGAAGGCCGTCTTGGCCTCATCATAATAGCCCTCAAACTTGGCCGTTTTCACCAGTTCCGAGAATTGTTTCTTACTAACGGGATCGTAGGTGAATCCACTCTTGATGACACGGGCCTTGAAGGCTTCCCAGTCGACTTCTGTCAGATGGAACTTGGCGGGCTCGGCAATCGTGGGATGCTGAGCGATATAGTCGACCACATAGTCAAACATTACCTCAGTGGAATCCTGTCCTGTGGCAGAGAGATAGAAGGCGATATTAGGAATGGTGTCTGCCTTCACCTCTACATCAGGCTTGATGCCACCACCATCACGCACCTCACGGCCGCCAGCAGTATAGAACACCTTTGTCAGCGAATCGGGAATATGCTCACGATAGCCGACACTGCCCTGCTTGTAGTTGATGGCCTGAATACAGCGTCCACTGGGAATATAGTATTTCGAGGTCGTCACTTTCATGTTCGTATTATAAGGCAAATCGATGGGTATCTGCACAAGACCTTTTCCATACGTGCGCGTACCTAATATTATTGCACGGTCTAAATCCTGCAAGGCCCCACTGGTAATCTCGCTGGCACTGGCCGACTCACCATTCACCAGCACCACAATGGGCATCACTGTGTCGGTAGGCTCCAGGCGGGTCTTATAAACATGACTGGCCTGCTTCACCTTGCCACGATTGTCGACTACCGTAATGCCTTTCGGCACCCAGAGGTTGACGATGTCGACAGCCTCCGACTCAGAGCCTCCGCCATTATTACGAAGGTCGAAGATGAGTGATGTGGCACCCCGTTTCTTCAAGTCGACAAAAGCCCTACGCACCTCCTTGGCACTCTCCTGCGTAAAACTATTGAAATTAATATAGCCGATGTTACCCTCGCGCATACCGTAATAAGGCAGTTCAGGCAATTTGATGTTCTTGCGGGTAATCTTGAAGTTCATCAGCTTGCCCGTAGAGGGACGCATCACCTTCAACAAGAAGCTGGTGCCAGGCTCACCACGCAGATGGCTGCTCACGAAACTCACATCCTTATCGGTCATCAGCGTGTCGTCGATGCTCAGGATGATGTCGCCCTTCTGCAAACCAGCCTCAGCCGCTGGCATATTGGCATAAGGCTCGTCAATAACCACACGATTCAACTTCTGGTGCTTGCGGATCAAGGCACCGATACCGGCGTACTTACCTGTGAGCATCATCCGCAGATTCTTCGTCTCGTCCTGTGCATAATACTCCGTATACGGATCCAACTGGCGCAGCATGGCATTGATGCCCGTACCGATTACATCCTTCGGATTCAGCGTATCGACATACAGCAAGTCGAGGTTCTTATAGACGTTGTTAAAGATGTCGAGATGCTTGGCCACCTCGAAGTTATGGTCTTTCTGTCCCTGTGCCCATACGAGGGCAGGCAGGAACACTAACAATATGGAAATCAGCTTTTTCATCGGTGCAAAAGTACTCAGAATTATCGAGAGCCGACGCTTATGGCTGCATTTTTAACTATTTTTGTTAAATCAGTTTGTCTAATAGCGGATTATTTTACTATCTTTGCAGACAAAAAAGAAAGGGAAAATATATGAAGATTGTAATTTTAGACGGCTATTCTGCTAATCCTGGCGACCTTTCATGGCAACCGCTGGAAAACATCGGCGAACTCACTGTTTACGACCGCACGAAACCCGAAGACACCATCCAGCGGGCAAAGGATGCAGACATCGTCCTGACCAACAAAGTGCTGGTCAAACGCCCCGAAATCGAGCAACTACCCAAGTTGAAGTACATCGGTGTGCTGGCTACGGGCTATAACGTGGTGGATGTGGAGGCAGCTCATGAGCACGGCATCATCGTCACCAACGTGCCAGCCTATAGCACGGAGAGTGTCGCACAGATGGTGTTTTCACATCTGCTCACCGTCACCAACCACACAGAGCATTACGCCATCCAGAACCGTGCAGGGAAATGGACGGCCAGTCCTGACTTCTGCTATTGGGACACATCGCTGACAGAACTCGCAGGTAAGACCTTCGGTATCGTGGGTCTAGGGAATATCGGTCAGCGCGTGGCCGCCATCGCCAACGCCTTCGGTATGAACGTCATTGCCTATACCAGCAAGTCGGCTGATAAACTTCCGCCGTACATCAGCAAGCGAACGATGGAAGAGCTGCTGGCAGCGAGCGACGTGCTGAGCCTGCATTGTCCGTTGACACCTGACACCAAACACCTCATCAACCACGAGACACTGGGACTGATGAAACCCTCGGCCATTCTCATCAATACAGGTCGCGGCCCGCTGATCAACGACGACGATGTGGCAGAGGCCCTTAACAGCAACCGTCTGAGAGCCTTCTGCGCCGATGTGCTGACAGAGGAGCCCCCGAAGGCTGACAATCCGCTGCTTTCATGTGAGAATGCCTTCATCACACCCCACATTGCCTGGGCCTCCAACGAAGCCCGTGTCCGCCTGATCGATGTGGCCATCAACAACGTCCGTGCCTTCGCCGACGGAAAACCAATCAATGTCGTATAAGAACTGCCTATGGAAAAGATACAGATTTGGGTGGAGCAGCTGATAACGGCCTGCGGCATCACAGGTGATGCAGTGAGCATCATCACACATGTCGTTTTGGTAGTGGGGGCCGTTCTGTTGGCGGCACTCTTAGGTTGGATTTGCAAAAAGGTGGTGGTGCCTGCGATACTGAAACTGACAGCAAAGACGGAAGCCAAATGGGACGATGTGCTGTTCAACAAGCGCGTGCTGCTGACGGCCTGTAGTATCGTGCCGGCCATTGTCATCTGGTTGGTGCTGCCCTGGACATTCTACGACTTCCCCTCCGTCCGCGAGGTGCTGACCCGTCTGACAGCCATCTACATCACGGTGATGTCAACGCGTACTGTCACCGTCTTCATCGACTCGTTTAAATTGCTGGAGAACGGGCCACGATCGGCTCGTCAGCAGTATCTTTATTCCATCTGCGGCGTACTGAAGATCATCATTATCTTCATCGCCATCATTGTAGTCATTGCCATTGCCGTCGACAAAGACCCCTCGACGCTCTTTGCCGGTCTGGGAGCAGCTTCGGCCATCCTGATGCTGGCTTTTCAAGACACCATTAAGGGACTGGTGGCTGGTATCCGACTGACAAACAACGACATGGTACATATCGGCGACTGGATAACGGTGAGTTCTGCAGGTGTCAACGGTAGGGTGGAAGATATCTCGCTGACTACGGTTAAAGTGCGCAACTTCGACAATACCATCGTCACCGTCACCCCTCAGACGCTGGTCGACGGTTCTTTCCAGAACTGGCTTGGAATGGAGCAGAACGAGGGCCGTAAGCAGTCGCGGAGGATCTATTTCGACTTCCGTTCCATCCGCCTCGATGACGACGGGGTGGCCAACATCACCAAGTTCCGCCATCACGTGGAACAATGGCTACGCGACAATCCGAAGGTCATTGGCGAGAAGAATCCGTTGGTGCGTCAGGCTGAGGCCACACAGAGCGGCTGCTGTCTGGAGTTCACCTTCTGGCTCTACGCCCAAGCATGGGCTGACTTTGAACACGACACTGCCGACATCATGGAATATATCTTTGCTGCCAGCGCCAATTACGGCCTGATCATCTATCAGCAGTTCCCGTCGCAGAGTGTGAGCTAAAAATGTTCTTTTAATGAGAATTAACTATGGCAAGTAATGCAGATTTAGTACAATACATCGCCGACCAATGTGGTGGAGCGGGTGAGATAGTCACCAAGAAGATGTTTGGCGACTATGGTATTTATTGTAACGGGAAGATCTTCGGACTAATCTGCGACGACTGTTTCTATCTGAAGCCGACGGAAGCTGGCAGGCAACGATTGCGGGTGGTCGATATGCGTCCACCTTACGAAGGGGCAAAGGATTATTTCTACATTGCAGACGTAGACGACCGCGACTATCTTTCAGAACTTGTCCGCGAGACATGCAAGGAACTCCCTATGCCGAAGCCAAAGAAGAGGGAAGCATTTTAACTTTTCTTGACGGCTTGGGGTGTCCAGTTCTTGAAGAATCGCAAGACTTTCTCTTGGTTGTAACTCTGACCCTCTTCCAGGAAACTCGAATCCTGGATATGAATAACCTTGCCTGTATCGTCGAGGACAACGAACACGGGATAGCCGAAACGGCCACAATTATCCAGACGCTTCATCAGGGCTGCAGCCTGCTTTTCTTTCTCCTCACCACCAGATTTGCGAGGATTGTAGTTCACATGGATATACTCAAAGTTGTCGTTGATGACCTTGCTGATGGTCGTGTCGTTTGTGATGAAATCGGCAAAGCGCAGACACCAAGGACACCAGTTGCCACCTACCTGACAGATAACGAGTTTCCCATTAGCCTTAGCCTTGAAGACGGCTTGATCAATCTGCTCGATGGGATTGATGTCTTCATTATACACTTTTTTCAGCGCCGTCTGGGCCTGAACAGGCAAAGATAAAAATAGGGCAATTAAGCCGAAAAAGACATTTTTGCTCATTGTAATCTTTATAAACGATTCTAAAACTGAATGCAAAGATAATAAAAAACTTCCCACTCAAGGTAATATTATATAAAAAAATCGTAATTTTTTCCCCCGTTACAATGGAATTGCGTAAATTTGCACCCAAATTGCGCAATTTTAAATGAGTATTACTGGTATAGTAAGAAAGGTATTTGAGTCTCGCCAACTGGAATTGGAGAAGCATCAGAACGAGGGAAAGGCATTGCAGGAAGCGGTGCTAAACCGTCTGATTGCTGAGGCTAAGGACACGGAATATGGCCACAATCACGCCTTCGCCACGATAAAAGGCTATGAGGATTTTGCAAAGCATATTCCTGTCAATACCTACGAAGAACTGAAGGCCAGCATCGACCGCATGCGGCATGGTGAGGCAGATATCCTCTGGCCCGGCCGCGTGAAGTGGTATGCAAAGTCGTCTGGCACTACCAACGACAAGTCGAAATTTATTCCCGTGAGTCGGGAGGGCTTGAAGCGAATGCATTACAAGGGCGGTTTCGATGCTGTGGCTATGTATTTGCAGAACAATCCTCAGTCGCGTATCTTCGACGGGCGTGCGCTGATCTTAGGTGGTAGCCATGCGCCTAACTATAATCTGAAAGATTCTCTGGTAGGTGACCTCAGTGCCATCTTGATAGAGAATATAAATCCGCTGGCAAACCTAGTGCGTGTTCCCAAGAAGAAGACGGCTTTGATTGCTGATTTCGAGATTAAACGTGATAAGATTGCCCGTGAGGCCATGAACAAGAATGTGACGAATATTTCGGGTGTGCCCTCATGGATGCTCTCCGTGCTAACCAGAATGATGGAGATTTCTGGTAAATCACACCTGGAAGAGGTGTGGCCCAATATCGAGATGTTCTTCCACGGCGGTGTGGCCTTCACGCCTTACCATAAGCAATATGAGCAGCTTATCACCTCGCCTAAGATGCACTATATGGAAACCTATAATGCCAGCGAAGGCTTCTTCGGTCTTCAGAATGACCCGAACGACAAGTCGATGCTACTAATGCTCGATTATGACATCTTCTATGAGTTTATCCCTATGGATGGAGGCGATACCGTTCCCATCTGGGGTGTGGAAACAGGCAAGAACTACGCGATGGTTATTTCCACCAGTTGTGGCTTGTGGCGTTATGAGATAGGCGATACCATTCAATTTACATCGACCAATCCTTATAAGTTTATCATCACAGGTCGCACGAAGCATTTTATCAATGCTTTTGGTGAAGAATTGATTGTTGACAATGCCGAGAAGGGGTTGGCCTATGCCTGTGAACAGACGGGGGCGGAGGTCTTAGAATACACCGCAGCACCTGTGTTTATGGATGCTAACGCCAAATGCCGTCACCAGTGGCTTATCGAGTTTTCTAAGCCTCCAGAGGATTTACAATTGTTCTCGGATCTGCTCGACAAACATCTGCAGGAAATCAATTCCGATTATGAGGCCAAGCGCTATAAGGACATCACCCTGCAGCACCTCGAAATCATTCAGGCGCGAGAGAATCTCTTCAACGACTGGTTGAAGCTTCGTGGGAAACTGGGAGGACAGCATAAGGTGCCCCGTTTGAGCAATAGCCGTGAGACCATCGAGCAACTGATGGCACTTAATAAATGAATTATGAATAGTGATGAGAAAAGATAGAAAAATAAATAATATGAGAATATTGCCGATTATAGCATTGGCACTATTCACTATTCATTATTCATTATTCANNCCCACAGGTAGTGGGCAGCTCACCCAAAGACAGGGCTACCAATATCAACACGAACAAGATCACAATCTATTTCGATGAGTTTATCAAGATAGAAAATGCGAGTGAAAAAGTGATTGTTTCACCACCTCAACTGGAGATGCCGGAAATCAAGGGTGCCGGTAAGAAGATTGTAGTGGATTTGAAGGACACACTGAAAGAGAACACCACCTATACCATCGATTTCAGCGATGCCATTACGGACAATAATGAAGGTAATCCTTTGGGTAACTATACCTTCACTTTTTCAACAGGCGAACAGATTGACACCTTCGAGCTAGCCGGTTATGTGCTGGATGCCAGCAATCTGGAGCCTATTAAAGGTATTGCGGTAGGACTCTATGATGATTTGTCGGATACCGCCTTTACCACAAAACCGTTGATGCGTATTTCACGGACAGACAGCCGAGGCTATTTTGTGGTGAAGGGCGTGGCACCTGGTACCTATCGTGCATACGCTCTCCAGGATATGGATGGCGACTTCTGTTTCAAGCAGGTTGGCGAGATGATTGCTTTCAGTCATGAGACATTCACACCTTCATCGAAGCCTGACGTGCGAACAGATACTATCTGGCGCGATTCACTGCATATCGACGCATTCCGACAAGTGCCTTATACCCATTTCCTGCCCGACGACATCACCCTCTTAGCGTTCACACATCCTCAGACAGACCGCTTCCTATTGAAGACGGAACGTACAGAACCTAATAAGTTCTCATTGTATTTCACGTATGGCGACTCCATTCTGCCTGAGATTACCGGTCTGAACTTCAATGCTGACAGTGCATTTGTGATTGAGGCCAATGAAAAGCGTGATACCATTCATTACTGGTTGCGCGACACCACGCTCATCAATCAGGATACCCTACGGATGGATATCACCTATAATATGACAGATACGCTGGGAAATCTTGTACTAAACACCGATTCCGCAGTAGAGATGCTGCCCAAGGTGTCGTACGAAAAGCGTATGAAGGACTTGAACAAAGAGATAGAGAAGTGGCAGAAGCAACAGGAGAAGAGGAAGAAAAACGACCAACCCTACGACTCCATTTATCCCGTCAAACCTTTAGAGGTGAAATATAATGTACCTACATCTGCCACCCCCGATTCACGAATTACTGTTGAGTCACCAACACCTTTGGAGGTCTGTGACACCTCGAAGATACATCTCTATTCGATGATTGACTCCGTATGGTATCAAACGCCCTGTGAGTTCCGACAAATAGAGAATACGCTCCGACAGTATGAGTTGTTGGTCGACTGGCGTCTGGAGACGGAATACAGTTTTGAGGTCGACTCTGCCGCTTTCATCGATATTTATGGGATGGCTTCGAAAGCCCAAAAGCAGGGAATCAAGGTAAAAGGACCGGATGAGTTCAGCTTGCTGATAGTGAACGTCAGTGGTCTGGAAGTGGCCGACACCTCGATAATTGTTCAGTTACTCAGTAACTCTGATAGTCCTGTGAGGGAAGTGCATGTCAAAAACGGTACGGCCAGGTTTGAGTATCTCACGCCAGGCAAGTATTATATGCGTGCCTTTGTGGATGCTAATAACAACGGTGTCTGGGATACGGGCGATTACAAGGCTGATCGTCAGGCAGAGGCTGTCTATTATTATCCTCAGGAGATAGAATGTAAGGAGAAATGGGATGTGACCAAATCTTGGAACCTGACAGAAGTAAAGCGTTTCCGCCAAAAGCCAAGTGCTATTACCAAGCAGAAGCCTGATAAGGATAAGAAGTTGAAGAACCGCAATATTGAGCGGGCCAAGCAGCTTGGAATTGAATATCTCAAAACCAAAGGAGTGAGACTTTAAAAAGTAAAAAGGTAAAAAAGTAAAAAAGTAAAAGAACAAGATATGATTAAGAGAATAATGAATTGTATGAGAAGATCGGTAATGGTATGGGGTGTTTTACCTTTTTACCTTTTTACCTTTTTACCTTCTCAGGCGCAGTGTGGCATTGAAAATACGGCCTTTAAGTCGGGAGAGGTTTTGGAATACGACTTAAAGTTTAATTGGAAACTCATCTGGTTTACGGTGGGTACCGCCACGATGGATACCAAGATGACGAAGTTTGAAGGTAAAGATGCGTGGCGTTCGTATCTGATAACGAGGGGTAACAATACGCTCGACAAGTATTTCATGATGCGCGACACCCTTCTCAGCTACTGTAATCCCGACCTTTCCCCGCTTTATTTCCGTAAGGGAGCCCGTGAGGGAAGCCGCTACTATGTTGATGAGGTATGGTATTCCTATCCTGGTGGCAACTGTCAGTTGAAGAAGCATCGTATCGATGCCGACGGTGAGGTGCATTGGAAGACGAGCACCTATAAAAACTGTATCTATGACATGATGTCTATCTTTCTTCGTGCCCGCAATTTCGATGCCTCGAAACTGAAAAAGGGTGAGGTGATTCCCATGCCCATCAGCGATGCCCGTCGTCTGTCAAACTCTTGGCTGAGCTATCGTGGAAAGACCAACTTCAAGATGGACAGCACTAAGGAGAAGTTCCGTTGTCTGGTCTTCTCGTTCTGGGAAAACGAGAACGGAAAGAGCCATGAACTGATTCGTTTTTACGTGACCGATGACCAGAACCATATCCCCATGCGTCTTGACATGTTCCTGAGTTTCGGCTCTGCCAAGGCCTTCCTCAAGAGTTATAAGGGGGTTCGCGGTGCGATGACGTCGAAGGTGCAGTAACACCTCCCGTCACCCTTGACAATTCATTCAGAGTGAGCAGGCGTCGTTCAGATGTCTGCCCTTTTTTGTTTTTTTGATCTTTTTTGTTACTCATGATGTCTGTGGTTTATAATTGGCGTAATGACATTTCGTAGAAGAGTCCCTTCTGCGCCATCAGTTCCTCATAGGTGCCTTGTTCGGCAATCTTGCCTTTGTCGAGCACGATGATACGGTCGCAATGGCGGATGGTCGACAGTCGTTGGGCGATGACGAGACGGGTGCAGTGAAGCTGGTCGAGGTTATCACTGACTTGTTTCTGTGAGATATTGTCGAGGGCTGATGTGGCTTCGTCGAAGAAGATGATATCAGGTTTGGATATCAGTGCCCTGGCGATGAGGATACGCTGCTTTTGTCCGCCACTGAAACCGCTACCGCTTTCATTGATCAATGTGTTCAGACCCATAGGCATTCTGCGGACATCTTCTTCAAGACTGGCCATTCGCAAGGCATCCCAGGCATCTTCATGCGTAGCCCAGGGAGCCGTGATGGTAATGTTTTGGAAGAGGTCGCCCGTGAAGAGATTGCCACTTTGCAGACAGCAGCCGATCTTACGACGCAGGCTTGTCTTGTCAACCTTGGCCAGGTCATAATTATCGTAATAGATACCTCCAGAGAGTGGCTGTTCAAAGCCCAAAAGCAGACGCATCAGCGTTGACTTGCCACTGCCCGACTTGCCGACGAGTCCGACATATTCGCCAGGCTCTATGCGCATTGAAAGATTGTCGAGTACCAGCGGTCCCTCTTCTTCATAACGGAAACTGAGCCCGCTGACCTCTATGCCACCGAATAGATCTTCCACTTGCGGAGCCTTGGCTTCCATCTCAGGAACGGCTTCGAGGATGGGTTCTACAGATTTCAGAAGAGGCTTGATTCTGGCCAGTGATGGTACTACATTTTTCATCTGTGCCATTGCTGCCGTCATCATGCCAAAAGCAGAACTGAAGGCGATATAGTCTGACGGGGCCACATTGTTGGAAAGGGTTGACCAGAAGATGAGCATGGTGCCTCCGATGGCGAGGAAGGCCGTAAGGGCTGTATATAGGCGAGAGATAAAGGCTGGATTATAGAGCGATTTCGACTGGTCTGTATAGTGGTCGAGCCATCGGGTGAACGCGCGGTTCTCCGACCCTGTCAACTTGATCTTCTGAATACCGGCAAACATATTATATTCCAGTCCACTAAGCTTGGTTGCTTTCTCTGTATACATGGTTTGAACTCTGACCGTACGCCTGTATACCAATAATAAGATTAAGCCTTGAAGGGCCAAAACACCAAGAGCCGGGAAGAGCAGGAACTTTCCGTATATCCATAGTTGCATGAGATAAACCAGTGAGAGCACAGCCGAGAGACCTGCACCAATGATGGTCTCATTGATCATGCCGGAAAGAATCGACACATTATTAATTTTAGCACTTAGCTCACCACTCGCATTCTTTGAGAAGAAGGTAGGGGAAAGCAGAAAGGTGCGGGCCATGATGGAATTCTGGGTGTGCAGGTCTACGATATGTTGTACGCGTGTAATATAGAGGTCACGCGTGAATGTCAGCAGCATCGTGCCGATGGTAGCACCTAACAGCAGACCAGTGATAGGCAGAAGGTCGGAGGCGTCGCCCGTAGGAATGACGGTGTCGAAGATGAGTTTGTTGGCCATTGGAGTGAACATACCCAATAGCACGACGACAAGTGCTGCCAGACAAAGCATCAGCGCATTGGGCCCGGAAACCACACTCCAGGCAAAACTGATGAGATCTTTTATGTCCAAGGCACGAAGCGGTAATGGTTTGGTAAATATCAGGGCTGTAGGCTTTAGTTCATGCGCCATCTCCTTTTTGCCGATGGTCTTGACCATGCCATTGCGGTCACGGTATTGATAACCCAGTCCACTGCTGGTAGGCGTTAAGGCCAAAAGCTGACCATCCTTGGCATAGCCAAGCAAGGGTCCGACACATTCGCGCCACCACTCGTCTGTCAGCCGGATGCGGCGCATGAGAATACCACGGGGACGGAGAATACTCGTCAACTGCTCCTCAGGAGAAACGATGTCGTTCTCTTCCAAATCATAGTCTTTGATGCCTAAAGCATCGAGTAGCTGTCTGAGTGCAGACTGGCTCGTCTGGGGGATTGCCTTTTTCTTACGCAGGAATCCCAGCCTCTGGGCACCACGGTCCAGGGCTTCTGCCAGGAGGGTCTTCTCCAGTTGCCTGCGTTTATTGATCTGTTTGATATAGATGGCCATGGCTATTCACTCTTCATCAAATCCCTATACAGTCCTTCTCGTGCAATCAGTTCCTCATGTGTACCGCGCTGGAGAATTTTACCCTGATCCATAACGAGGATTTCGTCACAGTCGCGGATGGTAGAGAGACGATGGGCAATAATAATCTGTGTGGGGCCCATCATACGGATTGACGCCATCACTTCATCCTCTGTCTTCGGGTCGAGAGCCGAGGTTGCCTCGTCCATAATCAGCACAGCAGGCTCCTTGGCCAGAGCGGTAGCAATCTCCATCCTCTGACGCTGACCACCAGAGAAGTTCTGTCCGCCTCTGACGAGCTTTGTTCCGAAGCCATCTGGACGGCTGACAATATCGTCACGTATCTGGGCATCGTTACAAGCCATCATCAGTGTGAAGTCTTCTATGCTTTCATCCCACATACGGATGTTCTGTGCAACAGTATCATCGAAAAGCACGACATTCTGGTCAATCACAGACACAGAGTTTGTCAGTTCCTCAGAAGAAATGCTTTCTATGGGTCTTCCGTCGAAGAGAATCTCTCCCGACCACGGCTTGTAAAGACCGGAGATGAGTTTTGCAAGTGTCGACTTTCCACAACCGCTGCTACCCACGATAGCCACGCTATGACCAGGTTCGATGCGCAGGTTGAAGTTCTCGATCAGCGGTGGAAGGAGGGTGGAATAGCCGAAAGTGACATTCTTCAGTTCCACCAGTCCGCCCAGTTTGCCCTCGTACATTTCACCCTCGTTCTCGCGATGGTCTTCCGGGAATTTCATCACATCCTCGATACGCTCCATCTGACTACGCATCACCACGATGGTCTTCGAGGCATTGACGATGTCGTTGACAGGCGAAAGAAATGATGACATGAACCCTTGGAAGGCCAAGAGCATACCGACCGACAATTCGCCTTTCAGAATCAGCAGGGCACCAAGGATAAGGATGGTGGTATCGACCAACCCGCCCACGAGTATGGGCAGCAGGTTCATCTTCAACTGCTGTTCGGTGGCATTACCTTCCATGTTGAATTTCTTGGCCCACAGTCCGCTCCAGTATTCAAAAAAGCCTGTCTCTGCGCCGGCAGCCTTGATGCTTTCCATGTTGTCGATGCAGGAGACGGTCGCCGAGAAATATCTGCCCGTACTCTGTTCCATCGAGTGGATGAGGTTGATACGCTGATTGGAATGGTATTGCACGATGACCAGATTAATCACAGCGGCAATGATGCCTACCAAGGTCAGTACCACCGAATAGCTGAGCATCAGGGCAAGATAGAGTCCGAGCAGGGCGATATTGATGATTTGAGGAGCCAGCACCTCCACGAGCGAGTGGGTGATGGTCTCATTCAGGTGTTGGCGCTGTTGCAGTTCACCCACGCTACGCATGGCAAAAAACGAGATGGGCAGTCGCAGCACATGGTTAAGGTATTTCATATTCCCCTTCAGCGCCAACGAACCTGCCACTCGTTTGGCATAGCGGGCCTGCAATAATACCAGTACAAACTGGAACAATGCCACCGTTGCCATGAGTAGGAAAAAGGTAGATGCCCAGTCGCGGTTCTTGCCTGAGAGAATTTCGTCCACGAAAGTACGGGTAAAGAGGGGAATGACGAGGGCGACGAATGCGGCCAGAAGCGCAAAGACGAAAGTGAGCCAGAAAGCTTCGCCTGCACCTTGCAGGTATTTCCTGACATACGACAGGATGCGGGTTCGGTGGCCCTCCTTTTTAAAAGCCTCCGTTGGGGTAAATGTCAAGGCCACGCCCGTAAACGTTTTTCTGAAATCCTCCATCGTCACCTCTATGGGACCGGCATTGGGATCGTTCAGACAGGCCGCTCCTTTTTTGAAGCCCCTGAAGACTACAAAATGATTGAAGTTCCAATGGATGATGGCGGGCTGCATACCCTCGAGCGCTTCAGGCGTCGTCTGATAGCCCTCTGCTTCCAGACCGTAGTTCCTGGCGGCTAATACAATATCTTTTGCTGAACTGCCATTACGTGAAACGCCACAAGCGGCACGCACCTTTTCCAGGGGCAGCCACTTGCCGTAATGCGCAAGAATCATCGTCAGCGAGGCAGCGCCACACTCCACAGATTCCATCTGCATCACCATTGGCATTTTCACCACCTTGCCCATATCAATTGCCTGTAGCCGATTCTATTGCATTGTCGACGGCTCCGAGGAGCATACGCCAGACGGGCTTCTGCTGGGTAATGATCTGAATGTCGCAAAGCGAACCCGTATTGATTGTCAGACCTTGGCTCTTCTCACGGCTCCATACCAGCTTGCCGTTTTTCTCTTCAAGCGTGACGCGCACTTCGTAGATGGCTTCACCATCTTTGATAAACGCCGCCAACGGGTCGAGTTTCAACCGTCGTATCACATCTTCTTTAGTTGTCGGGTATTGTTCGATACCCTCCACTTTGCCAAAGGCATAACCCCAGTTCTCACGTTGCAGGTCGGCGGGAGTCGCCTGTACCTGTTGGCCTGGTTTCAGTTTTCGCAGGTCGTTGAAGGTCACATAGCAGAGCATCTCCCGTCCTTTTGTTTGGGGCATCAGCCAGGTTTGTCCGTGACTTACCAGTACACGGTCGTTGGCATCAACAATTGAGTCGTTCAAGGCTGTCACTTCACCAAAGGGGAACACGATACCCTGGGCCGTTACCTTGTCGTTGATGGTACCGAAAGCACACCAATAAACACCCACAGCCACCATCGCCAACATGGCGCCCAGCACCAGTTTCAGCTTTGGTGAGGCCACACGCGCCATTTCTTCAGCCTCGCTATGGTCGTTGAGAGCTTCCAAGGCTTCTTTGTTGAAAATGTCAGCCATAGTTCAACCTATTTTTCAATCGTAATAATCCGTGTGAAGCCCGTCATGTGGAAGATTTTGAAGATGGGGGCACTCACATGCGTCACCTTGATCTGTCCGTTGAGTTTACGGGTCACGATGCGCATCATCTCCTGAATCACGCGTAGACCTGAACTTGAGATGTATTGCAGGTCTGTACAGTCAAACTCCAGGTCGATGCCCTTTTCCAGAACAGCCTCTACTTCGCGCTCAAACTGTGTGGCATTCAGGGTATCTATGCGCTCTCCAGTCTTTACAATGGTCTTTCCGCCTTCTTTAATGATTTGTGTCATATATCTGAGTAATCTGAGTGATCTGAATCTTATAAAATGCCCTCAAAAGGTGATGCGCTTACACAGCGCAGGTTCTTTTCCAACTGAGCCGTGCTGCTGGCACCCACTAAAACAGATGTAACGCCTTTTTGGTTGAGGATCCATGCCAGGGCCATTTCGGCCAACGATTCGCCTCGGCTCTGAGCCACCTCGTTGTAATGGTGTAGCTTCGCAAGCAATTCGGGTGTAAGCATCTCTTCTCTCAGGAACTTGCCCTTCGACATACGAGAGTCCTGGGGAATGCCATTAAGATAACGATCGGTAAGCAGACCCTGTGCTAATGGCGAGAAAGAGATAAAACCAATGCCTTCCTCTGCGCAGAAATCAAGGATACCTTCTTCCTGTGGCTCACGGTCGAGCATATTCAGTTTGCCTTGATAGATGAGCAAGGGCACATCGCGCTCTTTCAGATAATTCGCTGCAAAACGCGTGGCTTCCAGCGGCCAACGGGAAATGCCGACATAAAGAGCCTTGCCTTGGCGTACGATATCTACCAATGCCTGAAGCGTCTCCTCCAAGGGCGTATTCGGATCATAGCGATGACTGTAGAAAAGGTCCACATAGTCTATCTTCATACGTTTGAGGCTCTGGTCGAGCGAGGCCATCAGGTATTTTCTGGAACCCCAGTCACCGTAAGGCCCCGGCCACATGTCGTAGCCAGCCTTCGACGAGATGAAGAGCTCATCACGATACGGACGGAAATCCTCATCCATCAGTCTTCCCATCGTCTCCTCCGCTGAACCGTAAACGGGTCCATAATTGTTAGCCAGATCGAAGTGGTTGATACCGTGATCAAAAGCGTAGTGGGTAATCTCACGGCTACGTTCGTAGGGGTCGACACTACCGAAATTATGCCAGAAACCAAGGCTGACCTTAGGCAGCAAAACACCCGAACGTCCACAACGTTCATATTCCATTCCGTTTGAGTAACGGTCCTTGTTAGCGTAATAGATATCCCTCATATTGGTTGATTTTCTGCAAAGGTAATCATTTTATCGGAAAAAACGTTGTTCTTTTGAAAAAAGTTTGTATATTTGCACGCAAAAAGCAAAGAAACAATGACTAACCACTCTAATGATACCTCATTTGCGAAGTCCCGATCACAAGCGATGCAGGAGAAAATGCAGCGTTTTACTGATGCGGGGATGTATGAGCAGGACCTGTTTATCGACTTCGAGCCAGAGCGGCATATTTATACCTATAAAGGCGAAAACCGGCTTTTGCCCGTAAGTTCGCTGATAGCCTATTTCTTCGAGGCATTTGAT
>LXOW01299969.1_pt1 | contig 16605 bp, 20 predicted proteins | sample 1368591 | NCBI WGS metagenome assembly LXOW01 (sample SAMN04884650, study PRJNA319009) | bovine gut metagenome | isolation source: Cow rumen | host: Bos taurus | place: Italy: Legnaro (PD) | collected 2014-07-09 | reverse complement strand
GCCGAATGGCCGCCCCGCTATGCTTTGGGTTACCTCAACTATTCTTGTGGGACATCCGGATGCGCAGCCAGATACCTGTCGCGCAATTCAAGGCTGAAGATGAAGCAAATGTCGTTCATGGTGATGGAATACATCTCTTCTTTCCCCTCGTTCACAATCTTTATGTCGGCACTGTTATACACCTTCAGTTTGATGGAATTGTATATGTCGCTGTCAAGCGTCTCGTACAAGACCTCCAGCGCATACTGCTCGACATCGAGCGCCGTTTTGGGATTCTTGGAGGAAATGCGTTCCATGAGCATCGCTCCGTTGGCGTCAAGAAACTCTTTGCCGCCAAATTGGCCATACAGTTCCATGCCTTTCTCGTTCAACCGTCTCGGGCTGAATTTTTGGGAGAAGAGCGGCGCTGCAGCCTTGTATTTTGTCTGTAGAAACGTCTGGATGGACAAAACGTTGTCGTGAATGCTTTGCGAAAGAGTCTCGACCTTCTCCATGCGCTTATCCAACCGCTCAATAAGACTGTTGTGGTCGTTGATTTTTATGGTATGCTCTTCGCACGGCAGGTTTGCGGTTTTCGCTTCCTGCTCTTTGATTTTTTCGTCGTGGATATTCACCTTGTGATGTAGGTCAAACCAGAATTTGGCAACAAACCAAACGGTTATAGCCACCACAAGAATCAAAAAAACAAGTGGGTAATGTTCGTTAAAGAAAGTCAGGATTGCACTCCACATATTATCTTATTTTCCAATTTGGAAATCCGTTGCAAATATACAAAAATTGATAAAAAAGCTGATTAAAAAATTGATTAAAAAATCGTGCCGCCACAATCACAATTGATTGCAGCGGCACAGGACGAACAATAACTTGCTCAGAACAACGACCCTTGGGCGGGGTCGCGCCAATGCCCGTGCCGCCGTTCCTCCTGGTCGAGCAGGTGCTCGAGGTTGGGCGTGCCGAGTATGGTCATGTAGTGACTGTAGCTAATAGGATAGACGGGGTAGATGTACGTGCGCCAGACACCCTTGTAGGTGGTCAACTCGGGTACGTAGTGTTGCTTGGTGAGCTCGACAATGAGCTTGTACATGCGCAGCTTGTTTACTCTGTTGTAGGCCATGGCGTCTGTTTTTTCGGTTATTGTTCCAGTTGCAGGGTGTCGTCTCCGTCGACGTGGTGCGCCGCGGCCATCGCCATGCGGCGTGTGTCGATGTCGGCCAGCAGCTGCAGGGCAAGCGATCGCTCGTAAGGCTGCATACTGTCGGTCAACTCGGGCAGCAGCACGCTGAGCGACAGACATTCGAGGTCGGTCAGCGTGAGGTGGTTCCCGTCCGCCTTGAGGGTGTAGCGGCGTGCCGCCAGTTTGACCGTCAGTGCGTGCATAGACTCGGCGTAGACCAGTAGGTCGAGGCGGTCCCAGGTGCGCAGGGTGGCACAGGCCGAGACCATCAGCGCGAGGCTGTGCATCTCGTCACGGGTGCAGCGGTGCAGGTGCAGACTCATAGTTCCTGTAGTTTTGAGGGTTCTTCTGTCAAGCGAAACCAGGATCCGTTGAGTGTACATCCAACGGCCACCTGGCCACTGTCTTCAAGGCTGCAGACGGCCTCCCTGCAGTCGTCGGCCATGGCTGAACGCAGTTCGGATCCGGTCACATGGTCCGGCACCCTGCGTGCGGTGTGCTTGGCCTGCTGCATCTCGCCCAGCTTGGCCATAAGGTAGTCTTTCATCAGTTGTGAGGATTTCATGGTTCCAGAGTTAAAATTGGTTTTCCCAGCGACGCTGGTTGAGATAGGTTTCGGGATAGGGCATGTCGGTGCGGTGCTGGTCGCTGTGGCGTCGCTGGCGGCTGATGCCCTGCAGGGCCAGCAGCCGGTCCTCGTCGGACAGGGCGTCCCACTTGCGCTCCACCCGTCGCCGGTCGCCCACCTTGTAGCCGTAGCTCTGCCAGAAACGGGCAAACGACAGGTCGCGCTCGGTGACATCGTCCACGGTGCAGCCCGACTGCAGCAGCGGTGCCATGTCGTGCCGGACCGTGGCCTCGCCCCACTGCACCACACTGGGCACACGGGCCAGCACGGCGCGCACAAACTGGCCGTTGGCGCTCTCGTTGAAGGTGAGACGGCGCAGGCGCATCAGCATCCGCCCGTCGTCCACCCGCTGCGGCAGCTCGTAGACGGCCACGGCCAGCATCCCGCGACAGTTGGTGTGCGCGATGCTGAAAGAGGGCATATTGGCATCAAGGTCTGTCATGGCTGTCCCCTGTTTCATACTTCGCCGATGCCAAGACCCAAATCCTGCCACTCCTTGTCCTGTTCGCGCAGCGAGCAGCGGATGAAGAGCTTGCTGCGTGTCGGACGGTACGCCTCGCGAATGATGCGCATCCCCTCCTGGAAATCCCCATTGCCGCTTTTCTCGGCAATCTGGCTCAGCTTCAGCACTCGGCTGGCCTTGAGGTTGCCCTTCTGGTCGCGGGCCAGCAGGCTCAGCACCAAGCTGATGAGTTCCTTGCTCTGGTCGTCCTTGGCCAGGCTCTCGAGGTAGGCCTTCACCTTGGCAATGCCTTCCTCCACCTGGTCGAGGTAGTTGTCGTTCATGTTGTAGCCGATGCGGATGCGCTGCGTGCCCGCACTGTTGGTGAACATGTAGCTGTCCTGCTCCTTCTTGCCTTCCTCGCTGTTGACCTCCTTGCGCAGCTCCATAAGTGCGCTGAAGGTGTCCATTACCTTGCTTTTGGCCTCCAACAGCTGGCTTTGGCAATTTTTGAGAATGTCCACCGCCTCAGCCATCACACTGTCGGTCATCTCCTGCAGCTGGCGCCGCTGTTCGCGGCGGGCTTCCATTTGTGCCTTGCGGGCCTGTTCCCTTTGGAAGGCCTCGAACTGGCTTTTCTCCTCCGGGGTCATTTCGACCATGGTACGTTCGTTCTTTTCCATTTTTTGTTTGTTTGATTGGTTTTTAATTGTTGTTTAATTGCTGTTCCGACCAGCCATCCAAGCCGGCATAACTGTGCAGCGTGTCCCACACGTCGTTGTCGTCCGTGTCGATTGGACGGTAGTCAATGTAGAGTATCTCCTTGCGCAGCAGGCGTGCCCAACGGTGTTCGATGCGTGCGCCGCGGCTGAGGTTCCAGTCGGGCAGCATGGCCACATGGCTGCAGCCCGCCAGCAGTCGCAGGCACCGCACCATGCAAAGCCACCACGGCCACCGCTGCGGGACATACCGCACAGGATTCACGATGCTGCCGTATTCCCACCCCAGGCGCATCAGCCGCAGCTCGGCGGCAAGGAACTTCACGCTGTACGCGTCGTCGCCGGTAATCTTGCCGGCAATATAAATACGCTGTCTTTTCATTCAGACACCTCCTTTCCCCCCACTGTGACCGGTCCCGGCCAGCGTGGCCACCACGCTGTCCATGTCGCGACGACGCTTCTGGAAGGCGTAGGTCAGGCTTCGCAGCCGGTCGGTGCCGATCCGGTTGAAGCCGGACACCTGCGCCGCACGGCAGGCCACACCCTTGGCATAGTCCATCCGTTCGCTGGACGCCATCGCCTCCCATCCGGGGATGACATCCGCGCAAAAGGCGCACACCGCCGCCAGCAGCCGTTTGCGCTGGCCGTCTTTGTCGGCGGCGGCATTGCCGAGATGCTGCTGCAAAAAGTCACACAGCCGCTCCAACTGCCACGCTTCAAGCTCTTTCGAACTTCCCGCGCCGTAGCTGCCCAACAGGGCTTCGTATTCGCCCTGCGTCATGCCCACGGCACCGCGCAGCGTGTGCAGTCTCCGTATCAGCTGCCCTTTTCTACTGCTTGGTTTGGGCATTGTTGTCTTGGTCTCCATAGTCTGTTGTATTTGTTGTTTGTGTCTCATCGTTTTGGGGTGTTGCGACATCGTTGCAACCTTCGGTATTGTCAAATCCGTCTCCCAACGGAGCCCGCAGTGCACCCTCCTCCCATATCGTCAGCACCTCGCCGCCGCCGTAGCGGCTGTTGGCCTTGGCGCGGAACTGGCTCACCTGTATCTTCACCATGGCGTCATATCTCACCTGTTCCGCCGTGCTTCCCTTGGGCTGGTTCTTTTCGTTGGCGTGGCTCACCAGGATAAAGAGTTTGTTCGGGAATTCCTCTTTCAATGCCTTATAGCCTTTATAGTTGATGCCGAGGTATTGCAGGCTGTCGATGACCACCACCTTGGGGCTGCGTTGCTTGCGGAGCTCACGCCGGATGTCTTCCAGGTCCATGTCAATCCACAGGCTCACCCGTGTGTTGACGGCCTCCATGCAGGCCTCTGCGAAGGCACGGCGCATACTTGCCCCGTCGCCCTCCTCAAGGCTCACCACGGCCACCTTTTCGCCCAGTTCGGCGATGTATTTTGCCAGCATCAGCACCAGGCGTGTCTTGCCGTTGTAGGACTGGCCCCATACCAGCCATACGCCATGGTCCTCAGGTTGGCCCATGAAGCGGCGCCACTCGCCCTCGAAAGGCAGCAGTCGGCGTTCCACGGTGGCCAGTTCGCGCGGCGACATCTTGTGTTTTTTTCTCGGCATATTCAATTACCCATTTAGCCCATTAACCCCATTAGCCCTATCAACCTCTCTTCCTGCTTTGAGCAAACACCAGTTGGCGCACCCTGCGCAGGTCGCCCTCCGCACTCCTGGCTATATCTTCCACCACGGCCTCGTCGGTCACGCCGTTGGCCTCGCACACCATCTTCACATCGTCATAGTCGGCGCGGTCCAGCTCCACACACCGGCTGCCCAAGCGGCTCCAGATCTCAGGATAGCCACGGCGTTGGTACTTCAGCCCCATGCGGAAACGCTTTTCGATATAGTCCGTCGAAAGCAGCACCATGCCGCACTGGTCTTCCAATCTGTTGTAGAGGGTGATAAAGAAGCTCCACACGTTGTCGCCCAGTTTGTCGAATTCGTCGAAAACAAGCAGGGGCTTCTCCTTCTTGCTCAGCACCGAGCAGGCCAGGGCCAGCCGTTCACGCTTGGTCAGTCCGTCGGCTTTCTCTCCCATGGCACGCAGCAGCTCTTCCACAAAGTCGTTTTTCGACCAGAACTCGTCGCACATCAGGCGATAGACGTTGCGATGGTTGCTCTCGTACTCGCGTGCGGCGTAGGTCTTGCCACTACCTGCAGGGGCAGTCAGGCTCATCACGCGGGCCTCTTCCTGCGCACCGCGCAACAGGGCGTGGACCTGCAGGTAGGTGGCGGTGGCGGCTGTGCGCCACGCCTTGACCCCGAAGCCCACCGCGCGGGCCACGTTGCGCCACATCTCGTCGGAGATATGTTCCCACTTTCCTGATACCATCTGGCTCAGCGTGGCTGAGCTCACCCCTTTGATACTGTTGGCGGCTTTGTTCTGTCCGCCTTTTTGCTCCATGTAGGTCTTCAGGGCCTCCACGATGCCGTGTCTGTCGTCTTTCAGTGTCATGTTCTGTATTGTTTTGGTTTGTGTTTTTTCACGCTGTTAGGTGTGCTGCAATACTATTGCAGCCCTACATCACACCCTGTCCCAGATGTCGTCCGGCTCCCGGTTCTTTGCCGGTTTCTCGGTCGCGCATGTCGCGGAGCCGTTGCAACCGACTTCCTCAAACGCCACGTCGGCTATCGTCCCGGCCAGCTGCCGCTGCGCCGTCCGTTTGCCGTTTTTGTGCTGCCCGCGGCGGTCAGTCAGCAGCAAGGCGCTCATGGGACTCTCCAGCTGCGCCCGCGTCACATACTCCCGGGCGGTGTCCTGGATCTGGCACACATGTTCTGTCACCCGCTCCGTCAACCGGTCGTTGAACTGCCGGTACTCAGCCAGCGCCTTCCAGTCTTCCTCCTCGTAGTCAACCAGCGCCATCGGCACCTTGGCCTTGCGTTCCACCATATAGCGCAGCGTGCCGTCCTCGCTCACCGCCAGCGCCTGGTTCATGTCGCCCAGGTCGTAGCGCAGCGTCCACCGCTCGCCTCGGTGCTGACGCATCCCGATATCGAATGAGTCGAACTTGTATTCCACCCCGTCGCGCACCAGCTTCAGGCCGTTAGGCGTGAGCATATTGCCATTGCCCGTGTCACCGAAAGCCAGCAGGTAGCCCTCCATGTTCAACGCTCTGTGGAACTTGCTGTCACCACGCTGCCATGCTTCGCGCACGGCGGCGATTTTGCGGCTGCGCTCTATCTCGATAATCTTGGCAATCTGCTGCTCCACACCGGCACGGTCGGGAAACTGGTACTTGTGCGCGTTCAGCCACTCGTCGTTGGCCAGGTTCTTGGCCGTGATATTGTGGCCGCCATTGTTCACCAGCGCCCACAGGTATTCGCTCTCCAGGTAAGCGAAGTAACGCTCCACGGGCTTGGCCTTGGCGTTGCCCACCGAAGCCGGGGTCACGTACTTGGCCAGCGCGCCGTACTTCGGCGTCATAGCCTTCAGCGCGTAGTGGTCACTCTGTATCTGCCACGGCGCATAGTAGCCGCCCAGCACCTCCCGCGTGTGGTGTACGGCGTTCTGCAGGGCGGCGGTTATCAGTGCCGCGTCTTCCTGTTCCCCGACTGCGTAGCCGATGGGATAGTCGTTCATCACGTCCACCACCATCTCCACCACCAACCGGTGCCAATAACCTGCGCCTTTGGCGTCGCGGTCTTGGTAGTACAGCTCCGCCGTCCAGCCGTCGAGGCTCCACATCTTCATCGGCATGTTCGGACGCTCGCGGTCCACCTGCATCGTTATGCTGTTGGCGTAGGTCCGCTTGCCCTCTCTCGATGCCGACAGCATCGTCTCGTTCTTCTTCCTTATCTCCTGAACCCTGCGGCGGTCTATCTCCACGCCCAAGGTCTCGGCCACCTTCGCCACTTGCGCGTCGTTCAGTTTCGCACCGCTGGCCACCAGTGCCTCGATCACCGCGTTCACCTCCACGGGGCGTCCTTTGTGGTTGCTGGCACGTCCGGTCAATCCGTGCACCAGTACCTCGTAGCCGTGCAGCTGGTACTCGTTGAACTTTTTCCGCAGTCGGTCGCCGCTCGTGGGCAGGCTGTTGGGCCACTCCACCAGCTGCTGGTCTATCTCCGCAGCCAGGGCTTCAAACTCCCGTTTCACATTCAACTTCAGGCGGCCCATCTCCGCGGCACGCCGTTTCTCATCCAGCAGTTCTCCTATCGCATCCAGGATACGTGCATTGTTCCATAGCTCGTCCACCTTCTCAGGCTTCAGATAGTGGCCGTCCTTACCCGTCACACGGCTGTAGTAGTCGTATGCGGCCGTGTCCAGCAACTGTTGTTCGCGTCTTTGCAGGATAATCCGTAGCAGACTCTCTCGGCTCATCTGCGCGGGGTCACTACCTAAGGCGTCAATCACCCGGGCTTTCAGCTTCGTGCCCATGCTCTGCCAGTCTATCAACGCCGTCCTGCCATTGCCGCCACGGCGAAGACTGCGGACAGTGCCACGCTTCAGCCCATTGTCATAGACATTTTTACCAATGCATCCTGCAAGCCAAGCCCCACTGACACCGATGTGGCCGTTGTAACGCTCAACAATCTTTGTGCCTTCCATGATTAAGCCTCCTTTGCGATTGGGACTTCCACACCGCCCATCTGCAGGGCTCTCTTCCTGATACGCAGCGCACGTCTCCGCTCATCAGCATTCCACTCGTTATACTCACCGCGCAAGGCTTTCCGCAACGTCGGCTGCGTACCGAGGCCCTCGCGCTCCATCCGCTGCATCACCCCGTATGGGACCATTATTTTCATTTTGCCAGTCATTGTTCCATTATTGTTGCGTATGTTGCCATATCATGGCAACAAAAACCCTCAATTACCTCCGACCCGCCTTTTCCGTATCATTGAAGCAACACCACGCAATCACCGCACACATTACCACCGTGAACCAGTGCCAATAGGCACCATAGCCTACCACGCCCACTATACCCATTAAGCCCACAGCCGCGAATATCCAGCCAAAAACACGCTCAATCATTCCTCACCTCCTTCCTTCAGTTTGGAACCCATAACGCACAAGGCTTCTCCAGTGGTTTTCATCAAGGCCTCTGTGGTTTTGATCCAATTTGTACAATAAAGCACTTGCTTCTCCAGTTCATCTACTTTCTCTTCCGCTTTGCGGCGCTTTCGTCCGAGTTCAATCTTGTCAACCTTTATAGATTCACCACATAGTCCACGTGGCTCATCAGTTCCATAGCCATAAACATCCGGCAGAAGTCCTGCTTTGTCTGGTTGATCGAGCAACTGTACATGCCGTTGATGACCTCGTACTGGCTCTCGGTGACTTTTAGCCCGGTCAGGCTTTCAAATTCTTGTTGTAACATACTCTTTATTAATTATGCTTTTATTCCAAATTCTCTTCGTAACTTTGTAGCGCGTTTTCAAGTTTGAAATTCGATGCAAATATACGCAAAGTTTTACGATGTATAAAAACAATTTCGCAAGTATTTACGACAAATGAATGAGAGATTACATCAAATAATTGATTATTATGGACTAACGCCAACATCATTTTCCAATGAAATTGGTGTCGCAGAAGGCACTATTCGTAAAGTTTTGACAGAAAACACGGCCATCCGAAGTGATAATTTGATTAAAATATCGCAAAAATTTGCGGACATCAACCTTCACTGGCTTTTAACTGGAAAGGGCAATATGCTTCGTACAGAGGAAAGCACCGCGTCACGCCCTGAAACCATCGGGCTACCTCTCATTCCTTTTGAGGCGCTTGCAGGATTCCCCTCCACCGACAACATCGGTGTGGCTTTTGCCGACTGCGAACAATACGTCGTACCCGAGTTCATGGCTCGTGGAGCTGACTGCCTCGTCCGCGTCTCCGGTTCCTCCATGTACCCTAAGTATTCCAACGGCGACATCCTCGCCTGTCGCATCGTCCGCGACATCCTCTTCTTCCAGTGGGGCAAAGTCTATGTCATCGACTCATCCCAGGGACTCCTTGTCAAGCGCATTGAGCAGTCCCCACGCGAGGACTTCATCACACTTGTCTCCGACAACCGCGAACGCTACAAGCCATTCGAAATCCCCGTCTCCGACATCCGCACTCTCGCCATAGTAATCGGCGTCATTCGAGTTGAATAGAATTAAATTGCCCCCGCAAACCACCTGTATAACACAACTTTCCAGCCCCAATTAGGGGCTTTCTTGTTATATAACCACCTAATTTACAGATTCCCGTCTTCTGTTTTCGATTTGAAAAACTGCTGCCCCTTTCTGTCAAAAAACTGGCAAACTCGTGTCCCTTTCTGTCAAAAAAGGCCTTTTTTTGTCCGCTAAAACACAGAAAAATGACCGCCCAACTGACCGCCCAACTGACCATCCAACTCAAAAAACACCTTGTTGGGTATGTTGTCGCGCCACGACAACCGGTTGCGTATGTGGCGACAGTGTCGCCACCATACAGCCCATCAACCCCACCATGCCTACATCACACGCCAAAAGGGCGCAAATTCGTATAAACACACGATTCTACGCCCTTTGGCACATACCGTCCATTAGCCCCATTCAGCCCATTAAACCCATCTTAAAGAGAAATTAACCCCCGATTAAAGCATTATTAAAGCCAAACCCTCCAATTCTGGCCAAAAATTAAACCAAAATTCAAGCAAATTAAACCTCGGGGACGCTTCTATACCCAACAAAAAAGGCGGTAAAATTACCGCCAAAATATTGAATATCAAATAAAAAATCGGCAAAATTTACTTTCGTTCTATAGGAGACCCTTTAACCCGCCCCCTATAATAGTTTATGTTTTTTTGTATCTTTGCAATCCATTTCTAAGTAATGGTTAAATAACAAGGTGTAACGATGCTTTATTGAAACTTGTTGAATACCAGATTTGGAAACACATTAAACCTTAAACTTTAAACGTTACTAAAGCAACATCTTTTATGTTCGGCAGCGGATTATCACATACCTTTTTGCAGCGTCAGCGGGTGCGCTTTCGCCGCTATTGCCGTGCGGGGTGGGCAGTGTTCCGCTCGCTGTCGCTCGAGGTGCAGATAGGCACCATCGCCTCCTATATCGCCGACCGTCAGCTGCGCAAGTCGCAGCGTCCTGAAATCCGCTGGGTAGACAAGGTCGCCGCAACGCTGGGCGACGATGCTGCCGACGACGAGGAACAGCAACCCGTCTCGCTGCTGGAGTTGCTGCTTTCGGCGGTCTGTCCGCAACAGCGTGCCGTTGTCTTCCCATTACTATTCCTTTTTTCCTTTTCGGCAAGGGCGCAGCAGCCCATTGCCGACACCTGTCGGCAGCTCCCCGCCGTGGAGATCCATGCGGCGACAACGCTCCGTGTCGCCAACAACCGTCTTGACTCCTCTGCCGTCAGCGCGACGGCTGCGGTGGCCCTCGACGACCTGCTCGAGCTGCTGCCCGCCGCCGATGTCCGCACACGCGGCGTCGACGGCATGCAGGCCGACATCAGCCTGCGTGGCGGCAACTACAACCAAGCCATGCTGCTGCTCAACAGCATCAATATGACCGACCCCCATACGGGGCACTACACGCTGGATCTGCCCGTCGGCCCCGACGCCGTCGAACAGATAGGGCTGCTCTCCGACGCACCGCTGGCGCATTTCGGCCTGTCGGCCTTCTGCGGCATCCTCGACATCCGTACCCGTATCGCCGACACCGCCGCGTCGCCGCTCACCATAGGCGTCAGCGCAGGCAGCTATGGCACCGCCGCTGCCACTCTGACGGCGCGGCAGCACCGTCGGGCGTGGCACCTGCTGCAATCGCTGTCGTACCACCGTTCCGACGGCTACAGCCACAATACCGACTACCGTAGGGGCAACCTCTTCCTCCAGGCGCGGCGCGACGACACGGGCTACGGTCAGTGGGACCTGCAGGCCGGCCTGCAGATGAAGGACTACGGCGCCAACGCGTTCTATTCGCTGGCCTACCCCGACCAGTACGAGTCGGTACGCACGGGCTTCGCCTCGGCCCTGTATAGCCGCGCTTACGGCTGGGGAGCGCTGCAGCTGGCACTATACGACAGGGTGCACACCGACCGCTTCGAGCTCTTCCGTCAGGGCCGTACCGATCCACCGGCATGGTACTCCGGTCACAACTACCACCTGAGCCATGTGGCAGGCGCTCATGCCAAGGCGACCCTGCTGCTGCCCGTGGGACAGCTGTCGCTGGGTGCGGAGCTGCGTGACGAAGGCATCGTCAGCAGCCAGCTGGGGTCGCCGCTGCGCGACAGCATCCGCATCGCCTACGAGCGCAGCGAGGCTTGGTTCAAATACGGCAAGCGGCGTTGCAACCTCAACACCTTCGCGCAGTATGACTACCTCGACGACCGCTGGCGACTCTCCGCCGGGGGCTCCGTCAATTTCAACAGCATGTTCCACACGGGATGGGGTGCCGACCTCCGTGCCGCGCGGCAACTCTCGCAGCATCTCTCTGTCAACGCCTCCGTTGGACGTTATCTGCGTTTCCCCACCTTCACCGACCTCTACTACAGCAGTGCGGTGCAGGTAGGCAACAGCGATCTGCGTCCCGAGGAGGCGCTGTGCTTCGAGGCGGGTGCCGCCTGGCAGAAGGGGCTGTGGTGTGCCGAAGCGGTGGCGTTGCACCGCCGTGGCGGCAGCATCATCGACTGGACCCGCCAGCCCGACGAGACCCTGTGGCACTGCGCCAACCTCACCGACGTCAACGTCACGGGTGTCGAGCTGAGTCTTCAGATGAAGCCCTGCGGAGCGGTGCGTTTTGTGCGGATGGACTATGCCTGCTACCACGCACAGAAGCAGTCGGGCGACCTCGTCTCAAAATACGCGCTCGACTACCTGCGCCACAACATCTCCCTGTCGATGGCGCATGCGGTAGGACCGCTGACGGTGGGCTACCGCGCCGCCTTGCAGCAGCGCAACGGCAGCTACACCGACGCGCAAGGCAACTTAGTTGAATACACTCCCGTGGCGTTGCTTGACGCCCATGTGACATATCCCATAGGCCATTTCCAACTGGGGCTTACTCTCAACAACCTCCTGAACCGGCGCTATTACGATTTTGGCGGCATCGAGCAGCCGGGCTTCCACTTCCGCCTCACTGCAAGCTACGCACTGCCCCATTAGTTGGGAATGGCCTTTTTTTATCTCGGTTTCTACGTAATATTTGTTTAATTGACACATAATTACTACCTTTGCACATAGTAATATTGTGTACGAAACACTATGCGTAAATTTGTCCGTCTGCTGGTTCCGTGGGACAGCATCACGCATGACCTCATGCCGGTCGTCGGACCGCATGACGACGAGCTGGCCAAAGTCCTGCAGATGGGCGCGGAGAGCACCTTCAACGATTGCATAGAGGTACGGGCCTATCTGACGAACACAGAGACGCTCTACAAGACGATGCTGAAAGAATCCGAGAAGTTTGATCCCCGCGAGCCGGCCTTCTACTACCATACGGACCCGTTGTGTTGGATTTGCAATCCGACACAATTCCGTTGAGTCGGATTTGTAATCTGCAATGTTCACCCTCAGGAATGAATAATCCCTACAACAAAAACTAGACTCACCGATATGCAGCAGCCTTCAACCACCAACATATACGTTTCGGATTGCAAATCCGAAACAACGGAGTCCGTAATAATAAAAAAACAAAAATGAAAATAAATTTATTGTTTGTTATCTTCTTCTTTTTTGTATCATGCAATACCTCAGATGAAAGTTCTCTTACTACAGAGCATATGACCTTACTTGATGGTTGTTCGTTGATGTATAGGGGTACTGATAGTGATGGATACCGTTTGTATGCATTATTTGTGGCAAAAAAAACTTCTTCGGATTGGCTCTTTTTAAATGCATGGTATAAAAATACTATTGATTATAAATTAATTGTAAAAGATTCAATAGTAGTGGACTCAATGCAAATCCTAGATATTCTATCCATTGTTGATTCTCTTAAAATAAGAGAAATCCATCCGATTGGAAACAATTGCATGGAGGTCTATATAAAAGATAATAGTCATCCAGTAGTTTTCTCTTTAGATTAGCACCTGATATTTGAGAAAAACAGAACTACCCCGTTAAAAAGCGAATTAATTAACGATATAGTATTAAATGGGAATATCAATTCATATAATTCATTATTGTTTTATTATCCTGATGAAATTGATGTTGTTTCTACTGCTGTTTGCATGGTTGAGCAATATGGTTACAGGAGGGCTTGTTCTGATATCTTTTATGCTTTTTATTCGGCATTTAACGATAATGCGATTGCCATTGACTCCACAACACAGAAATACTTGTTATATTATATTAATAAGGGCATTGAATTAATGGATACTGATTGTGTATGGATAATGTGTCGGATGTATTTAACAGGAACATTTGTCGAGAAGGATACTTCTATTGCAAAAAACTATTTGATGCGAATATATCAAACTAATGATGTGGAATCATGGTATTGGCCATATATAAAAAAACATCCATTTTTTGAAAATCGTAAAATTTTGGATATCCCTTAGAGCGGGTATAAGGACTTGAAATCCGCGAATATACTAAGTTGTTTTAAAGTACGTACAACGCAATACCCATTGCAGTGAATGTGTAATTATGAATGGACGAAAGAGTTATAAGGGACTTCAACGTCATCAGTGCTGGGACGAGGCGGGGCGGATGCTGTCGTCGTACAGGGAGGACGCCTTCGGCGCATGGGCGGCGTGGTACGGCTACGACGACGGCGGCAACCGCGCGGTTAAATTCTCGGGTGAGTGCGTGACGATTACCCAGAACGGCCATACCACCTTGATGGTGTCGCTGACGAATCCTGTGGTCTATGCCTCGCCGCTGGTGACGCTGACGAAGCGGGGGTATACCAAGCACTATTTCGAGGGCGAGCGGCGCATCTGCAGTGCTATCGGCGGCGGCTTCACACATGTGGAGTGGGACTCGATAGACGCTTCGCAGGACAAGGTCGTTGCACCCATCTGCGACGAGTTGTTTCCGCTATTGGACGACGGGGTGGAGGAGGCCATGCACTGCGTCGAGCTGAACGACATCCATCTTTCGGGCCGTCTAATCTACAGGATGCTGAGGCTGGAGGCCACCAAGTCGCACGACGACCCCGAGCCGGTGTACTACTACCATAACGACCACCTGGGCGGAACAGCCTACCTGACGGACCAGACAGGCCAGGTGGCGCAGACGCTGGCCTACCTGCCGTACGGCGAGGACTGGGTGGACGTGACCACGTTCCAGTACGACACCTCGCAGATCGGTTTTTATCAGTTCAATGGCAAGGAGAAAGACCCCGAGACGGACTACCTCTACTACGGAGCCCGCTACTACTGGCCCGACGCATGTAACGGCTGGCTCTCGCCAGACCCGCTCATGGACGACTATCCCAACATCTCACCATACGCCTACTGCAACTGGAATCCGGTGAATCTTGTAGATCCGGATGGGAAGGAGACAGATGACTGGAAACTAAAAAATGATGGCAGTTTAATATGGGATAAAAATACTAAGGGAACTCCAATAGATAGGATTGTTGCGGAAGATGGTTCATATGTTAGAGTTCCTAATGGAGTTCTCTTGAAAGACGATCAATATGGTGGAGCTAATTATGGTCTATCGGGTTCAATGAAACTGAGTATTGATAATAAGGAAAATGCTTATGAAATCTTCGAGTTTCTTGCTGATAAGTCATCTGTGGAGTTTTCATTACTTGGAGTTTCTCAGACCACCGAAACAGATGTAATCAACAACTATGAATTGTATAGTTCTATGAGTCCAAACAGTGATACATATGGAAGTTCGCAATCTATTTTATTAGCGAAAGAAGGAAGGCTACGCAAGCACATTCACAATCATCCTAATGGTAAATTAGAACCTTCAAATGCAATTAATTCCAGCGGAGATGGAGATGATTACACTTTTAGTAAGGAAATACGTACTATAATTAACAAGGGAAAGTTCCCTTCGTGTGATTTCTATATTTATGGAAGTGACAGAGGTGGTGTATATCGTCAATACGGAGATAAGCAGCTTTCTGGGAATAGGATCAATTCAATAATTCAAAAAGGTAAAGAATATAGAACTAAAAAGTAATAAAATGTACAGTATTAATAGTGTTTCTCGGTTTGTTTTTGGGATATTAGCAATATGCATAAGTACATCATCATTGGCTCAAATCTGTATGAATTATACAGATTCTTCTAATGATGAAGATAAAACATTTTGTGTAGATTTTGCTTCCTTCCTTTCTCAATTTCAGCATATAAAGAAGGAAGGAGATATTCGAATTAGTCAAGAAATGATAAGTGATATGAGGTTATCTTCTACGGAATTAATAACAAGTTTTAAGTGGGATACAAAAGATATTCCATTCTTTAGAAAATATCCTCTTTTTCGATTGGATTGTTTTTGTGGTTATTTAGTAGTCATTTATTATTGCTACAATAATGAAAATACCGATATAGAATATATCAATTTTCTGTTTTTCAACAAGATTGGACAACTTGTATCGCAGATATTCATACCATATTTTTCTCTTGGTTTATTTAGCACAGATGAAGGTTATCATCAAATTGTGCAAGTTTCTAATATCCATATAAATAAAGGTATTGTTAGTGTTGAGCAAATAACATATGAAGATGATTTGTCTGATTTTTCCTCAAATCCAAAGTATCATAAAATTATAGATAGAAGTACTATCACATATAAGCTACAAGAAAATGGCAGATTTAAACAAGTAATAAGAGGTGATTAGTCGACAAGTACGCCATCCGGCATGCTCTATGGCAAGCTATACTCGCAGATAAATTCGGTTCAAGACAGGCTGAACGAATAGGTAATGCTCACGAAAATGGATCCAAAACGGATTTGTCTCAAAGATGTTTCGAAAATATGATGGAGGCTGATAGGGTTTGTGATTTGCTTAATAATGCAATAGGTCGTTCAATAGGGGAGCGAAATATTGGTGTAGATAATGCCACAATGGCAAAACAAGTAGCGGAAGAGTTTCTCAGTAATGGCTTGTGGACCGCATCAGAAAATACAGACAATACAGTTTCCATTCAGAAAACTAAAATCAGCAAGGCAGAGTATATAAGGATTACTAATGAAATAAATAAACTAAATAACTATGGTCTTCGTGAAGAGTAGATTTTTGATGATTATATTATGCTGTTTTTTTTTTGTATCCTGCAAAAAAACAGATAATATTATTTNNCAAGGTGGAGTGTTTAATATGAAGAAGGCTTTGAGAGTGGATTATGACACCGCATTTCTTTTTTGGGAGTGTACAAATGAAGAAATAATAGAAATGGTCTTGGGCTTATCATATCCGGATAAAACCTTTTTACAAGATAGTGAATATAAACTGATTCTGTTAAAGAACCATAGGATTGTTTATGATAATAATTTTTATTGTAGGCGAGTTGAGTTCTTCTTTCGTAATTCAAATTACAGATACACAAAGGATAATATTTTGTACTGCTATAGATGGTCTGACTCTATTTTTGAAGCTTCTTATTTAGAAATGCGTGATGGTCCTATGTATAAATTGTATCCATATACTGATTTCTGACCAGTGAAAAAGTATCCCGTTGTGTTGGATTTGCAATCCGACACAATTCCGTTGAGTCGGATTTGTAATCTGCAATG
>LXOW01139931.1_pt1 | contig 16620 bp, 5 predicted proteins | sample 1368591 | NCBI WGS metagenome assembly LXOW01 (sample SAMN04884650, study PRJNA319009) | bovine gut metagenome | isolation source: Cow rumen | host: Bos taurus | place: Italy: Legnaro (PD) | collected 2014-07-09 | reverse complement strand
AATATCTTCCCGTATCTGATCGTACATGTTTGAATGGTATTGGATCGCCCAACCTATGCTATCTTCCAGTCGTCAATCAGCTTGGTGTCCGTCGCGAAGTTGACGCCGATTTTGAACAGCTGGCGAGGGTCAGAGGCAAAAGGCAGAGCGTAGCCTTTTTCTTCTATCTGCCGTAAGGCTGCATCTGCCGTCTGATTCACCTTTAGTTCCAGAATATAGATATAGTCGGGTGTCTGTATCAGTACGTCCATGCAACCGTTGCTGGTGTGTCGTTCCACATTGACATAGAAGCCCAGGAGACGGAAGAACACATACAGCGTGTTCTGGAAATACTTCTCCGTGTTGCCCACTACCTGATAGTCGCCGTTGGCAAAGAAGTCCTGCAGACGGTGCATGAAGCCCTCTGCATCGCCACTGCGCACGTCTTTTACAAACTGGGAAACTGCGAACATACTCTTTTGATCTGTTTTGGGCGTATAGAACGGCAAAAGATATTTGATGAACCCCTGTTCTACCTCACGGTTAGGGAATCCCAGAATATAGGAGTCAAACTCCTCGTCGTAGCTTTTCAGCGTCAGGTAGCCACTTTGGTAGAGCAGAGGCAGCGGGTTCTGGTCCATGATGTCAATGCTGTTGAGCGTGTCTGTCGAGACTTCCTCGGTGGTCATATTCTCCAAGGGATAGCACGTCTTCTTCAGCTGATAGACCAGGAAAGAGGGAGTGCCGGTCTCGAACCAGTAGTCGTTGAACACCTGACTGCTCAACGTATTCAGCACACTGAACGGGTTGTACATACCTTCCTTGGCGTACTTACTGAAGTGGTAGCCGTCGAAGTCGCGGCGCAGCCGCTCGTAGCACTCCTCTTGTGTCAGTTCATTAAACGTTGCCACCTCCTTGACGCTGTCGTCGAAATTGGCATGCAGCTCCTGTTCAGTGATACCGCAGATGGTGCTATACTGAGGCAGCATGGAAATGTCCTTCAGGTTGTTCAGGTCACTGAAAACGCTCACCTTTCCGAATTTGGTTACTCCCGTCAGGAAGGCGAAACGGATGTAGCGGTCGCACGATTTCAGAACACCATAGAAGGCTTTGAGGGTTGCCCGGTATTCAGCCTGAAGTGCCTCGTTGCCGATGGCTTGGAGCATGGGCTTATCATATTCATCGACGAGGATGACGACACGCTTGCCGGTCTTCCGGTAGGCACATTCTACCACTTGCAGGAAACGCTCTTCCAGATCCCGCTCTCCGTATGGGCTGTCGTATGCCAGTTCCCATTTTTCAAGATGTCGGTTCAGTATCTTGTACAAATCGTCCCCGCTCTCGTATTTCTTGACGTTCAGGTCTAAGTGCAGGATAGGATGTTTCACCCATTCCGTCTCTAAACGCTCCACGGCCAACCCCTTGAACAGCTCCCGTTCCCCTTGGAAGAAAGCCTCTAAGGTGGACAGCAGCAGCGACTTGCCGAAACGCCTTGGGCGGGAGAGGAAATAGTATTTACCTTCCGACACCATCTTGTACATCAGTGCCGTCTTGTCAACATAGGCGTAGCCGTCGCGCCTCACCTCGCCAAAGTTCTGTATGCCTATCGGATATTTCATAAAAGCGACATCAATTTAATTTTTACGACTGCAAAAATACTAATTATTTATTGATTGGCCGAGAAATACATAGTCTTTTTCACTATTCTTTGAAAAAATATAGTTATTTGGTAACATGTGGCAGGGTGAATCCATAAAAAAGTCGAAAAGGAATAACTAATTATAGGATTATTATAGTAATCGTTAAAAAATATCATCCCAAGTTATTATTTAACGATTACTTAACGATTACTAAATTGCAGGCTTTAACAAGGCAGCGGACGATGTTAGAAGTGCGTCTGGACGGGTTTTGAGGGGCGTTTAGAAGGGAGGTTAGGGCCGTTTAGAAGGGGTTTGAAGTCCGTTTGGAGAGGGTTCGAGGTAGGTTCGCAGAGGGGGCGAGGAGCGTTCGGGCGACCTTGCGGGCATACGCAAAACACCTTGCGGGCATACGCAAAACACCTTGCGAGCATACGCAAAACGCCTTGCGGGCATACGCAAAATAGCTGGCCTACTCGGGATAGATATTACCTATAATAATTATTCGAATTCGTGGACAGAATTATTCACATTATTCTTATTTGTTTCCATATAAGCATAGAAATCGTACCAACTTATTTTTTTATTGTCACAAGTGCCTTGTTTGGATAATGCAGATAGCATATCTCCATGATGTAGAAAGCATATCTGCATTATCCAAAGTGGCTCTTTGCATGGGGCAAGAATGCGCTTCTCTCGTTTTTCTCAAGACTGGTCTCCTGATCATATTCAGGATTCCGACATCTCTATGCTTTATTACTTATCCCGTTCGCATTTCGTTTAATTTGAAAAATGATCAATAGAACTCCATGATCCCCGACCCCATGATCCCTTCCACTCAGCTGCCCCAGCTGCACTTTTAACAGATAAATAGCATGATTATTGCGAAATTTTTGTAATTTTGCACCCAAAATAAGGAAAAAAAACACAATTAACAAAAAAAAAGATAGCTTATGAGTACAAAATCAAAACGATTTGGAGGGCGACCGTTGCAGGTGATGCTGCTGGTGGTGCTCTTCGCATGGCTGGTGCCCCAGGGGGCATGGGCCTTGGATACCGTCGTTCTGGAGGGCAAGACCTTCTACGTGCTGCGCAACAGCGACGACTGGGACACGTTCTGCCAGAAAGTGGAAGATGCCAACATGTATTCCAGCATGAAAAACAGCTTCAATGCCATCATGGCGGCTGACTTCAGCGTTACAAGGGCTTGTACCTATTACCGTGGCATTTTTGATGGCAATGGCCATACGATAAATGCCAATATTTCAGATTATGATACAGGTGTTTTTAAATTCTCAAAAAATTCCACTTTCAAGAATCTGCATGTAATTGGCAATATACAAAATATATCAACCATAGACAATAGCGCTGGATTGGTTTCATGTCTTGAGGGCGAAACAATAACCGTCAGCGACTGTTGGGTTTCTGCCACCATCAAAGGCGGGGTCGTTAGTGGATTTATAAACAGAACATATTCTGTTGAGCCAACCATTACAAACTGCCTCTTCGATGGTACACTCATGAGTGTGAATAATAGACATGGAGCTGTTTTCGTAGGCGTTGTAAACTGGGATACGAACGTTACCGTTACCAACTGTTTGGAGAATGGTACATACCAAGGTCTTAAGGGCTTCGGGTTTAGCTGCGATTACGACATACCCTTTGGTAACAAGCGGGGCAGCAACAACTGGGCTTATACCAGAGGAATAGCCAACGACTTGGATACGCTGATGAATAAGAGCGAACTGGCTATGAAACTGGGCGGCGACAACTGGCAGGTGCTGAACAATCAGGTGGTGCCCATTAGGGCATGCCCAATGGGCGACGTGAGTTTCAATACCTACGACATGGTGCCTGGCACGGCGAACGACGAACTGGGCATACTGAAGATTCCCTTCTCGTGCGACAAGGCCGTGAAGTGGATTGGCGGCAGCTATACCGACGAGAACGGAGCTACCAAAACCATCGACGGCATCGCGTTCAAGAAGAACACCTACGCAGGCTTCATCAAAGTGCCTGCCACCGAGCAGCACAAGAACATGAAGCTGAACATTGTGCTGGCCAACGGCTTCACCATTCTGGGCTATGAGGTAAAGAACGACAAGATGATGCACAAAGTGCAGAACCTGACTGTCACCCCGCTGAACTTCAGCTTCAACAACTTGCTCACCGATGCCGGTGCCGTAGAGCTGAAGTGGACGGTCAGCAACCCTGAATACAAGGATATCGTGGACGGTGACCAGTTCTTGGTGATGCGTTCGTTCACAGACAACACTGCCGACATGCAGAACATAGGCTCGGTGGTGTTCGACAGCAAGACTTCCGACTATACCTTCAAAGACTCCACCATCGTCTCGGCACTGACGGAAGCACAACTCAACGGGGGCAGCGTGACAGCCCACTACATTGTGATTCGCGCCTCAGCCAAGGAGCTGTGGGGTCTTTCCAACAATGTCACTTCGGCCACCAACTCCCTAACGCTGAAGAACTTGCACCTGCTGAAGGTGGACACCGATTTCGAGGCCAACTGGAAGGACCAGACGGCACGCACCATCAGCGTCAACTGGAGCTACGGCACCGAGGAGGGAGCCGTTTGGGATAGCCGCGCACAGATGAAACTCGTACTCAGCTCTGTCAACCGCAACAACGAGCCGGTGGATACCACTACATACGTGCTCACCACCGAGGAGATGACGGCCTGCAAGAAGGATCTGACGCTTACTCGCTCATGTGTATACTATAGCCTTGAATTCGTTGTCGAGTTAGGCTCTTCCAGCATCCACTATAAACAGGATGAAGAGCTGAAAACCAAGAGAATAGTTATTAATACCTCCTCCGACTGGAATACCTTTGTCAATATGGTGACGGAGGCTCAGGGAAAATACAAAGTCAATGCTTGGCTGATGGCAGACATCAGCGTGGAAAATCAGGCGGGTATTGACAGTAATGCTCCCTACCGAGGCACTTTCGAGGGTAACGGCCATACGCTCACCGTCAACATCACGGGCAACCAGCAATACAATGGCCCCTTCCGCTATGTGAGCAATGCCACCATCCGCAGCCTGCACACGGCTGGCACCATCACAACCAGCCAGAAGTTTGCCGCCGGACTCGTGTCACATGTTGCCGAAAAGGGCAGTTTGCTCGTCGAAGGATGCCACGTGTCGGTGGATATCAACAGTTCTGTCAACGGCGATGCCACCAATGGCGGCATTGTGGCCATTGGCAATAGTGGCAGTACCATCACCTTGCGCAACTGTAAGTTCGACGGCAAACTGCGCGGTGCCAACTGCCATTCCAACGGTGGCATGGTGGGCTATACCACTGGGCTGGTACGCATCGTGAGCAGTCTCTTTGACCCCGAAGAACTAAGTACCAAGGCTGATGACTGCCAGACGTGGGCGCGTGTCGGAAGTCGTTCGGGCTACGTGTCATTATCTAACTGCCACTGCACCAAAGAGTACAATGGGCAGAGCGGCGACGTGTCAGGCAAGTCAGCCGACGAAATCATTGCCCTGTTAGGCGACGGCTGGACGAAGCTTGGAAACACGCCTGTACCCAAGACTTCCGTTGCTCAAGCTCCCAGCGAGGACATACCTTCAGATCAGTTCTACTACGAGAACCTGGGACACATTGCCAAAAATTCGCTTGAAACAGAGACGCGACCCACCTCGGTGCTGCTGACGTGGGAGAACCAGACCGACGAGCCAGTCGATTACTACGAGGTATGGCGCAAGGACAAGAACGATGCAAACTTCGGCACCAAGCCATTGGCCACCCAGCTCACCGACATGCAGTATGAGGACAGGGCAACCTCGCCCGTACACCAATATATATATAAGGTACGCGGAGTGACCAGCTGCGAGGGCCTCACCTACGACGAGACCATAGAGGTGGAGGGCATGTGCTATCAGACCGCCTCGCTGGAGGGCTACCTGCGCTTCCTCGACGGTACGGGCATACCGGGCAAGAAGGTGTATGTCAGCGTAGGCAACACAGAGATGCCCGACTCCACCGACGAGAGCGGCTTCTTCAAAATAGAGAAAATCCCCTACCAGAACGGTCAGGAGACCAGCTACAAACTGTCGGTGGTCGGCATCGGTGGCTTGACGCCCGTTACTGTCACCTTCGGCACCAAGCCCGGCGCAAACGTGGTAAAGAACGTGGTGATAGAGGTGGGCGAGAGCGTGAAGCTGTCGGGTAACGTGACCTACGATGGCACCAGCATCCCCGCGCAGGGCGTGTCGTTCCTGGTCGACGGCTATGAAGTGCGTTCCGCCGCCGGTCCCGTGACTACCGACCACGCGGGCAACTTCTCCTTCCGCATCCTGAAAGGCAAGCGCCAGAGCATCCAGGCCGTGAAGGACGGACACACATTCTTGCGCGACGGCTACTACCACGAGAACGACGACGACCCCGACACGCAGACGGCCTACACCTTTGACACCGACAAGGCCGGCCTGCTGTTCTACGACCAGACCCGCGTAAAACTCATCGGTCGCGTGGTGGGCGGCAACACGCAGGGCGAACTGCCCTTAGGTTCTGCCCTGTCGACGAACAACCTGGGCGACAACCTGCAGATGGTCTTCACCCTGGAAGGCGACAACGCCTCGCGGCTGGTGTTCGACAAGCAGGACCGCAACCTGAAGGAGCGCGACGAGGTGTTCCGCCACGAGGCTGCCTGCAAGGTGGACGGCAAGCACCAGTATCAGACCAACGTACACACCACGCTGAACCGCATGGTGGTCTCGCCCGACCCCTATACAGGTGAATACGAGATGCTGCTGCCGCCCGTGAAGTGGAAGATTCAGCAGATCACGGCCAAGGGCTATGCCACCCTGTTCCAGGACGGACAGGTGGGCGATGTCATCGACCTCTCTGACTCCATCGTCATGCACCGCGACACCTTTGTGGGCAAGTGGAAGACCATAGGCGATCACAAGGAGCTGACCACCGTGGTAGAGGAATACCAGGCCAAGTACAGCCGCATCTACCACTCGCCCGTGCAGATTGACTACAAGCAGCAGGGCTTCAGCAAGTTCGACTACTTCGGCGACCAGTACTACTCGTTCAAGAACCTGGCGGGCAGCAAGCAGAAGTTAGCGATTGCCTACGGTGTGCGGAAGCAGGACTGGACGAAGGGCAAGAAAGACTCTTTAGAGACCCGCTACACCTTCGGACACCCCGTGTTCAGCATCGACAAGAAGTATCCGCTCTGGATCTCGGCTAACGAGAAATACTACTATAATAACAATACGAAGAGCGACACCATCGACGTGGTGCAGCTGCCTGGCGGTGTGGTGACCATCCACAACGGAATGGTCGACCCGTTGCACCGCGACACCGTGCAGCTCGACTCATTAGGTCAGGCCAACTACGTGATGGAGATAGCCCAGAAGCCCTACCTGCTCACAGGCGACGATGCCCTGCAGACCATGACCATGACGCTGCTGCAGGATGGTACCTACTACGAGGCCACACCGCTGAAGGGCTATGTGTTCCAGATCCAGCAGGCCACGGGTACCCAAGACATATTGAGCGTATCGCAGCCCCTGCTCCTCGACGTGCTGCGCGACCCGCCTGGCGGCTCCTCACACGCCACACTGTCGAAAGGTTCGACGGTGAAACGCGCCTACACCATGGATTTGGATTGGAAGGGAGGACTCACCATCGGAATGAATGTGGGCGTGGCGCTGAAGACCTCTACCGGACTCGTAGCAGCCCCCTTCGGCATAGGCACCTACATCAGCTCAAGCATCGACCTGGCCGTGGGTGCTGAGAGCAGCATCAACCTGGCCTTCTCGGGCAGCGGCGAACGTGCCTTCGAATACACCATGACCACGACACAGGACATCTCGACCAGCAGCGACCCGAAGCTCGTGGGTGCCGACGGCGACCTCTACATCGGTACGGTGCAGAACATCGAGGTGAAGCCCGCCACCGCCATTCGTGCCATCCCCGACAGCACGTTCCAGCAGTCGGGCGGAATGCTGGAGTCGGGCCGCATGATAGAGATAGCAAGTGGTGTGGACCACAACGGCTATCCCCTGCACTTAGTGCGCGAGGAGGTGGTGACCTACGGAGCCACGCTCAACTCGAACTTCGTACACTCGCAGCAGTATATCATCAGCCAGCTCATACCGGAGCTCACCGAGCAGTGCCTGTCGCTCCTGTTCATCGGTTCAAAAGATGAAGCCCAGGCACAGGCCAATGCCAAGAAGGAGCCCGTCTACTGGTCGAAGGTGGGCCGCGAGAACGAGAAATTCGGCGTGGACTATGAGATGATCTGTCCCACGAACGTCTCCGGCACTTTCAAGGACGAGGTGAAGCAATACCAGGAGAGCATCAAGGCCTGGATAGAGATGATAGCCCGCAACGAGAAGGCGAAGCTGGATGCCACCAACCTCGTGGCCAACTACGACGTGGACGGCGGCACGACCATCAACTACAGCGAGTCGTTCCAGAGCAACTACTCGGTCATGAACTCGTTTGTGAGCCCCTTCACCCCCATCACCGACGGCTACTTCGACAACGGACTGGCCAATGCCGCTGCCCTCGTCGGCACACTGGCCGCCAACCTGATTGGCCTGTCGAACAGACCGAAGGCCAGCGTCGAGTTCAAGGGTATGGGTGCCAATATAAAAGTGAGCCTCTCACCGGCTGCCAGCTTCAACGTGACGCCCAAGCACACGGAGTCGAAGTCATTCAGCCGCACGGAGAGTTTCAGCATCAGCATGGACAAGAAGAACCACTTGGACTTCGACGTATATAGGGCCATGTCTGTGTCGGAAGCAATGCCAGCCACCAGTTCCAGCGACTTGTTTGCCAGTCAGGACTTCTGGAACCAGGTGGCCTACAACAAAGACTATCTGACCCGCGAGTTCAGTCCGAGCGACTTCATCTATCCCACCAGCTTCGTCTACCGCACCCGTGGCGGTGCCACCTGCCGTCCGTGGGAGGACGAGCGCAAGACGGTGTTCAACCGTGCCGGCACGGTGCTCGATGTGCGCACAAAGAAAATAGAGAACCCGCAGATCAAGATGGACAAGCAGAGCGTGAGCGGCGTGCCTTACGGCGAGCCTGCCCGCTTCAAGCTCTACCTGACCAACGAGAGCGAACAGCCTGAGGCCGCTTACATCTACTTCGACCTCTACCAGGCCGACATGTCGAACCCCGACGGTGCCCGCCTGATGATCGACGGCATGCCGCTCACCGGCACTGCGCGCACCATCGAGGTACGACCGGGCGTGGTGACGGAGAAGACGCTGGAGGTCTATGCTGGCGAGAAGTTCGACTACGAGGGACTGCGCATCGGCATCATCTCGCAGAACGACATTGACTGCTACTCGGAGGTGGCCTTCGACGTACACTACCTGCAGACGGCAGGCGACATCGCCATCCTCACCCCGGGCGACAAGTGGGTGCTGAACTGCGATGCACCGACCGAAGAAGGTAAGGGCTGGTACCTGCCCGTCACCATCGGCGGCTTCGACAAGAACCAGCACAACTTTGACCACATCGAGTTCCAGTACAAGGAGAGCAACCGCGGCGACGACTACTGGACCAACCTGTGCGGCTACTATGCCGACTCTACGCTCTACCGAGCCGCCTCCGGCACGAAGGAGATGATTCCGAAGAACGGCAACATCATGACCCGCTTCTTCGGCGAGGGCGAGGAAATGGAGAAAGCCTACGACCTGAGGGCCGTGCTGTTCTGCAGGAACGGAAATGCGTTCCTCACCAATGAGTCGAAGGTGCTCACCGGTGTGAAGGACACGCGCCGACCGCAGCTCTTCGGCACGCCCGAGCCTAAGGACGGCATCTTGTGCGCCGGCGAGAACATCATCTTCGACTTCTCGGAAGACATAGAATACAACTATCTGCAAAAAATCACCAACTTCGAGGTGGTGGGCGAGACCAACGAGACCGCTATACAGGAGGCACCGTCGCTGCAGTTTGGCGGCAATGGTTACGCCCAGACACAGTCACGCCGTAACTTTGCAGGCAAGAACCTGACAATCGAAGTGATGATCAAGGCTGAGGCCAAAGGCAGCGACATGCCTATCTTCTCGCACGGCAGCGAAGGCAAGCAGTTGCAACTGTGGCTGACCAAGGAGAGACATCTGAAGGCTGTCGTTGACAATCGGACGGTGGAGAGCACTGCCGCACTGGACACGGTCGGATTCCAGCGTGTAGCCTTGGTACTCGACAACGACAACAAACAGCTGATACTATACGGCGACGAGCAGATGGCCTGGATGGACAGCGTGACCTACAGCGGTGCCGGACTCTTGACGTTCGGTGCTGCCGACGAGGCAGACGGTACGACGAAGTACTTCACGGGCCGTATGCTGCAAGGCCGCCTGTGGTACCGTGCCATGGATCTGGCCACCCAGAACCGCTACAGCGGCAAACTGCTGACGGGCTACGAATTAGGACTGGTGGACTACTACCCGATGAACGACGGTCGCGGCACTTACGCCAACGACCTGGCACAGGGTGCCCACCTGATACTCAGCGGTGCCTCGTGGGCACAGCCGGAGGGCATGTCGCTGAAGATTAGCTCAACCGAGACGCGCAAGGCCGGCGAGTACAAGGGCCTGCAACTGCGCAGCGACCTCTTCCAGCGCGACGACGAGCAGGACTACACGCTGATGTTCTGGTTCAAGACGGCCAACGAGAACGGCACGCTGCTGGCTAACGGTGCAGGAAAGGCCGACGACGAGGGCGCGCTGCACAAGTTCTTCATCGGTTTCGAGGAGAGTGCACTGAAGTATCGCACCAACGGACGCGAGTTCCTGCTGGGCGACCAGTTCTGTGATGACGGCTGGCACCACTACGCCATGACCGTGAACCGCAGCCGCAACGTGGCCAGCATCTATGTCGATAATGAGATAAAGGCACAGCTGACCACCGACTCGCTTGGCGGTATGCTGGGTACCCGATTCTATTTAGGCAACACGGTCTATCAGGAGAAGGGCAAGCCGGAGGTGAAGCAGGAGAATGCCTTTACCGGCCACATCGACGGACTGATGCTCTTTGAGCAGGCACTGCCCATGACGCTCATCAAGCGCTACTCGGAGAAGTCGCCGGGCGGCGAGGAGCGCGGACTGCTGCTGCACATGCCGTTCGACCATCAAGAGCAACAGAAGAACGGCAACATCACCTTGCAGCCCTGGGCCCTGAGCACCAAGGTGAAGCGCGACAACGACGGCATCGACACCGGCAAGCGCGACAGCGTGTTCGTCGCTCCCGTTGACGACATCCTCGCCCGCATCGACCGCACCATGGGCGCTCCCGTGCAGGCTTACGAGCATCTGCGTAACCTGAAGTTCAGCTTTGTGGGTCGCAACAACCAGGTGCTGGTGAACATCGACGAGCAGGAAGCACGCATCAACAAGCAGAACGTGTATGTGACGCTGTACGACATTCCCGACAAGAATGGTAACTTCATGAAGTCGCCAGTCACGGAGAGTTTCTACGTGAACCGCAACCCGCTGACGTGGATGTCATTAGGCAAGCATCGCGCCGTGACCATCCAGCAAGGCGAGCCGCTGTTACTCATCGGCATCATCGAGAACAATGGCGGCAAGGCACATACCTACACCATCGAGAATGTGCCGCGCTGGATAACGGTCGACAAGACCAGCGACATCGTGCAGCCGTTGTCAACAGACGAGATAGACTTCACCATCAGTCCGAACCTGGAGGTGGGCACCTACGACCAGATGATATACCTGACCGACGAAGACGGCATGTCGGACGCCTACTACCTGGAACTGACCGTGGAGGGCAAGGAGCCTGAGTGGAAGGTTGACCCGAGCATGATGCGCTACTCGATGAACGTGGTGGCTCAGGTCTTTGTGGGCAACACGCTGGTCACCGACTCGCACGACATCGTGGCAGCCTTCGACGCCAACGGCCGCTGCATGGGCGTGAACAACATCGAGTATGACGCTACGACAGAACAGAGTATGCTCTACATGACCGTCTATGACAGCACGACGGTGGCTACACCGCTGCACTTCCGCCTGTGGCACTATGCCACCGGCAAGACCATGCAGCTGGATGCCTCGCAGGACATCAGCTTCGGCAACCAGGCCATCGTGGGTACCGTGGACAGTCCCGTCTTGTTGCGGGCTGAGAACATGTACCAGCAGACCATAGAACTGGCACAGGGTTGGAACTGGATATCGTTCAACGTCTATAATGCACTCCTCGCTAACCTGTCGTCGGTGCTCAGCCGCTTCCCGTGGCAGGAGGGCGACATCCTGACGGAAGACACGGAGGGACTGACGCTGGTCTACAAGAAAGGACAGTGGATTAGCACCACCGGCTCGGACATCAAGGACCTGAAGCTGTCGCAGAAGGTGAGCTACAACGTGCTGGTACAGAACAGCCAGACGATAGACATCTGGGGCAAAGCCTTCCAGGATCCCGAGGAGCGCACCATCACGGTGAAGCCGGGCTGGAGCAATATCGGCTATACGCCGCTGGTGAACCTGCCCATGACGACGGCACTGACGGACTACTTCGACGAGGCAACGCCGGGTGACGTGGTGAAGGACCAGCATGCGTTTGCCATGTTCACCGCCGACGGCAAGGGCGGCGGCAAGTGGCAGGGCACGCTGAAGTACATGAAGCCGGGCGAGGGCTATATGATGCACCGCCAGAAGCAGACCACGGTGACGTTTACCTATCCGTACTACGAGCCAGGAGAGAACTCGTTTGAGACAACGGTGGCTCGCGCTCCACGACATAACGGCAACCGCTTCGCCAAAACGATGACAATGGTGGCTGAAGCTGTGGGTGTAGAACTGCAGGAGGGCGACAGGCTGGTGGCATACGCCGGTGGCGAAAAGGTGGGCGAAACCACGTTGATGTCAGCGGCAAAACCGCTGACCACTGAACCGCTGTTCTTCCTCAGCATCGAGGGTGAACAGGAGGTGCCGCTGACATTTGCCATCGAGCGTGACGACGAGATCATTGCCACGACAGACGAGGTGATGACCTACGAGGTCAACGGCATCAGCGGTACGGTCGACGAACCTACGACGATCAGCTTCGTCAAGGCCGACCAGCTGCCGCAGGCGGGCTGGTACACGGTGAGCGGCATCAAGCTACAGAAAGCCCCGACACAGAGTGGTGTATATATCTTTAATGGTAAAAAAGTAAAAAGGTAAAAAAGTAAAAAAACAGAAATGATGATGAAAGATAATAATATAAATATGGTAATAAGGCGGGTAGCAAGGTTTTTACCTCTTTACCTTCTTACCTTTTTACCTTTATTGTGGGGCTGCTCGTCAGACAATGACAATACAGAGCCAAGTGCATCAACGTTTGTGGAATCGGGACGTCCGGCATGGAGTGTCGATCTGTCGGGAAATGACGCTTCCCCAGGGTGGCAGGACATAGACCGGTCGCTGTACGAGAGTTGGATGTATGTCACGGTGAAACTACAGGACGAGTTGGCGGCATACGCAACAGCAGACGACCGCATGGTGGTGTTCATTGGCAGCGAGCAGCGCACCAAGCCTGCGGCACCAAACATCTATGCCGACGGCAGCGTCTACTTCGTGATGACCATTGGCGGCAACAGCACCGACCGCGAGATTAACATCCGGCTGTGCTACTGGTGTGCACAGCTCCGCCAGCTGTTTACCATTGAAGAGCAGTCTACCTTTACGCCCGAGCTGCCATACGGTAACACCAGCGACTACATGCCACCATTGCTGAAGGGCAGCAAAAAGTACGCCATACAGAACTCGCTGACGGTTCTTCTGCCCGCCAGTGCCCCGTTCAAGGCTACCGACGACGACATGGTGGCAGTGTTTGCCGGCAACGAATGCCGTGGGGCGGGAAAGGTTGGTAAGCCGTTCACCGTGTTCCGTAACTCGGAGGGTGAAACCTTGCAACTGCGCTACTACAGCGTGCAGCAAGGGGGTGTCTATAGCGTGACTGAACCGGTAACCGTCGGTAATCATGAACAGAATACAATAACCATTCAATTTTGATAATTATGAATCAGACAATGACAAAATGGATGCCAGCCACCCTCCTTATAGGTGGGCTGATAGCACTAACAGGATGTAGTCACGACGCGAGCGACTATACCAGAAAGCCGTACTCCGTGACAGACCAGCAACGTAAGGAATATGCCGAGCAGGTGTTGGGCGTTACTATTGACGCACAGCAGGACTGGGTGCTCACCCAGGCTTTCAGCGTGAAGGTGACAGCCGATGCCGATGTGGAGGGCATCAGCAGCGTGGCTGTTCTGGACGGCAATCCCTTTGCCGAGGAAACCAGCGTGCTGGCACAGCAGAAGACAACAAAAGGACAGACGGCAGTGCTGTCGTTCCGTGCTCCAACGGATAGCGAGGTGCTCTATGCTGCCTGCATGAACAGTGACGGACAGGCTCTCATGGCGCGCCCGTTCCTGGTTGGCACAGATACTGAGGTGTCGTTCATCGACAAACTGGTGGCTGCCACAAGGGCCATGACTCGCAGCGTCACGTCGACAAATCTCGACAGCAGTCCCTTCTATACCGTGGACTACAGCAAGATAAAGGCCGCCCTGCAGAATGTGCTGCCCCAGGGTAAGGACAACCGAACGGTGGTCAGCGAGTTCCTAAGCAGTGTGCAGGTGCGCCAGAATCCATATACCGTCTATGACCTGCCCATTGCCTTCTTTAGTGGTAACAGCAATGCCAACGAGCACCTGCTCTATACTTGGTATCCCGTGGGACAGCCTGACTACCAGGAGTCGTTCCTCATCGAAGACCATTACGATGGCGCCGTCGATGTTCCCACGAAGGACCCGGTCACCAAGAGGTGGAAGCTGAACGGTCATTTCCTGCAGTGCCGACAGGCTGACCTGACGATAGGTCGACAGTTCACACCCGGCGACCGTCTGTGGTTCCAGCTGACTGACGGCAATCAGGTGATGGATGGCGACCGCGTAAAGGTGTTCAGTTACAACGGCTATGTGTTCATAGCCTGTGAGGACGGCAACGACTGGGACTATAACGACCGGGTGTTCTGGATACCGGAGGGGCAGGAGCGCGTCGAGAAGCCGGGCGTCATCCCACCACAGCCAGAACCCACTAAGCCTCAGCTGTGGACGTACGCATGGGAGGATAACACCATGGAGGAACACGATGTCTGCGACTACGACATGAACGACTGCGTGCTGGAGGTGCAGGAACATGCCGACGACCCCTCGAAGATTGACGTCACACTGGTAGCCGTCGGAGCAACCCGCGACCTGTGGCTTGGCTTTGAGAACAAACAGGGCAAGAACTATAACGACTTCAAGCCCGTCTTTGATGCTGAGCTGCACCAAGTGCTGGGTGTCACTTCCAGTACGATGGTCAACACCGGTGGTAGCACCCGTACCGTTGCCCCCGTTACGATAACCGTCGACAAGCCGGCCGGCTTCGACTTCCAGACCAACTCATTCGTGTTGGGTGCCAAAGTGAAGGAGAACATGCTCGGTATCTATGAGAACGACTACTATATGCTGCACATCTCCACAGCAGGGACCGACCCGCACGGTATCGTCATTCCTGGCAAGTGGCAGTGGCCTACTGAGAAGACCTGCATCAAGAATGCATACGCTACGGCTGGCCATGAGTTCAACACCTGGGCCGGCGACCGTACCAAGGCCAAAGACTGGTATCGCTTTCCCGTAACGGGCAAAGTAGTCAAATAAAAACCGCCATCATCCGATGAATCAGATAAAGAAATATTCTTTGGCACTTGTCATCGCGGCTCTTGTCTTCATTGAGGTAATAGGGGCTGTGCAGTATTTCATGGCGCAACATGGTGCGAAGCAGGAGGTCCTGGCCAAGGCGCAGCGCGACATGCAGGAAAGCCAGCGCGTAGCCGTCGTAAGATCTGAGGTGGAGACGGCACTGAAGAATGCCGAACGGAGCGTCCGTGTCTCACTGGGCAGCCCAGAGACGAGCTATGCCGTGGCTTCGCGCATCATCTTGGTCAACCCGCATATCATTGGCGTTGGCGTGGCCTTTGTTCCCAACTACTATCAGGACAAAGGCAAAAACGGCCTTTACCTGCCCTACACATACGACGACCAGCCCAGCATTGTCAGCAAGGGCAAGCGCAGCGGAAAGACTCACATGCAGATCCGCATATCCGATTTTGACTATACCCAGCGCGACTGGTATAAGACGGCAATGGCTGGGCAATATCAGTGGACGAACCCCGGTCTCTGCGAGTGGGGCATCAATGTGCTTACTTGCACCTACTCTATTCCCATCAAGGATAAGAATGGACGCATCGTTGCCGTACTGTTTGCCGATGTCACGATGGCAGATGCCACAGTGCTGATGAACGATATGGACACCAGTATCCGAAAGAGCGGGGTCATTACTTTCGCCATGCAAATCATAAGCCTGTTGCTCATGGCTTTCATCATCTGGCGGGCAATCAAAGCCTCGCGTCGCTATAAGGAACAGTTCGTAGACCCGGAAAAGGAACATCTCATTGAGCAGTTGGCGAAACTCCGAGAGGTGAATGGTCGTCTGACCAAGCGCAATCAGGATTTAGCCGAGAAGGTGGCTGAACTACAGCAGCGCATCCAGGCCGGTCCCCAGCAGACCGACCAGCACTGGTTCGGATAATCAACCGAGAATACCAGTCTTTGTGGCTCTCTGCAAGGCTTTTGGGGCTCTCTGCAGCAAGCGGGTAATTGCACAGGATGATGTTGTGACCGTCGGCATCTTTATAGCGGCGACGGCGTACATGCAAGACCATCTTGCGGCTGCGGGCAGGATAGTCGTGGATGACGCTTTCCTCAGTAAAGCCATTAGATACAAGGCCCAGGTCTTCGCCCTGACGGTTGTCACGCTCGTCAAGGTAGATATGCAGAACCTTGGGGTAAAGTACGTCCAGCTCATGGGCTGGCTTGTCATTGTCGCTCTCTTCCATACGTACAACATCGAACCAGTCGAGAATGCCTTCTGGAAGGAAGAAACTCGCCAAC
>LXOW01285805.1_pt2 | contig 16623 bp, 6 predicted proteins | sample 1368591 | NCBI WGS metagenome assembly LXOW01 (sample SAMN04884650, study PRJNA319009) | bovine gut metagenome | isolation source: Cow rumen | host: Bos taurus | place: Italy: Legnaro (PD) | collected 2014-07-09 | reverse complement strand
TCTTGCAGTTTGCGGGTGTAGTCAAGGCCTACTGTGGTGCCTTGCTCTGGAATCTCATTGCCGATGCTCCACATCACGATGGATGGGTGGTTGCGGTGTACGAGTACAAGGTTGGTGATGTCACGATGCCACCAAGGATAACTCTCTGGTGTCTCCTTCTCTGCGAAAAAGCGGGCATAGCCATTTTTACATTTTCTAGCCATCCACATATCAAACGACTCTGCCATTACCATCATGCCCATCTCATCACAAATATCCATCTGCCAAGGTGCTGGCATATTGTGGGAGGTCCGTATGGCATCGCAGCCTATATCTTTGAGCAGACGAACCTGACGCCGGAATGCATCTTTATTGAATGCTACGCCTAAGGGACCGAGGTCGTGGTGAAGGCACACGCCCTTGAACTTGCGTGTCTTCCCATTAAGCTTAAAGCCTTCTTCATCATATTCTATGGAACGGATTCCAACTTTTGTCTCCATACGGTCACATACCTCATTATCTTGTATGAGTTCTGTGACAAGGGTATAGAGCCGTGGCGCCTCCGGACTCCACAGATGCGCATTCTGAATNNNNGTACGTGCGAATGTGCCCCAAGTCTTGAGATAGTTCTGCGGATGGAGCACGAGACGTACAGGCCGATAGATACCGGCACCGGGATACCAACGTGCAGATTCCTCTATATTCTGAAGATGTACGGCAAGTGTGTGAGTGCCAGAAGCAAGATGCTCCTCCTTTGAGCCATTGCGTGGCAAGAACTTGGTGATATCGAGGTTGAAGCTGTTGTAGCCGTATGCCCAATAACCAACCTCCCGTCCGTCGATATACACACGCGGTTCTGCCATTGCACCGTCGAAGATAAGTTCGCCGGAGCAGAAACCCTCTGGAATGGTAATCTCGGTACGATACCAGCCTTCGCCTATCCANNTCGATATCCTTATCGAATGGCCCTTTGACAGCCCAGTCGTGAGGTATGGATACCGTCTCCCATCCAGCGTCGTCAAAGTCTGCTTTTTCTGCCCCAGGAATAGCACCTCGCTGAAATTTCCAACCGCTAAGAAGTAGTTGTTCTTTACTCTGTGCCAATACAACTATCGCTATAACAAATAATGCGATACCTACCATTAATATTCTTTTCATGTTTCGCTACATTATTATTAATTAAGAACTTGTATTCGCCTCACTATGACTGCGGTTGGCTTTTGGTTGCTTGCGACCATCGGAATGCAGGAATTCGGAAGGAGTTATTCCATATATGGCTTTGAAATTCATTGTAAAGCTCTTGACGGTTGTAAAGCCTACGGCGTATGCTATTTCCGTGATCTGCATCTGCGAGGTTTCCAGCAGTGCCCTTCCACGCTTGATGCGGATGGTACGGATAAACTCTGCCGGTCCCTGTCCGGTGATGGCCATGAGTTTTTTATAGAGCGTGGTACGCGCCATTCCCACCTCAGCAGCCATCGTCTCAACAGAGAATTCAGAATCGCTGATATTCTTCTCTACCAGGGCTATGGCTTTTTTAATAAATTGTTCATCCAGTGGCGTGATGGTAATCTCGCTGGGTTCAATATTCATCTTCTGGCGGAACTGCCTGTGATTGTTCTGCTCCCATTCGATAAACTTCTTCACACGCAGTCGCAGCACTTCCGTGTTAAATGGTTTGGTCAGATAGTCGTCGGCACCCAGTTGCAGTCCTTCAATGCGGCTTACATCAGTGGTACGAGCCGTCAGCAGGATGATGGGGATGTGCGATAAGTTGATATCGGTCTTTACTCTGCGGCAGAGTTCGAAACCGTCGATGCCAGGCATCATCACGTCGCTGACTATGAGGTCTATCTGTTCGCGTTGCAATACGTCTATTGCGGCTGCTCCGTCTATGGCTGTTTTTACCTGGTAATCCTCCTTCATACAGGAACTGATGAATGAAAGCATGTCCTGATTGTCATCGACAATAAGGATGGTCTTGCGAGGAGCGAGGAAGGAGGAACGAGTAACGAGATTACTATCAGGTGCAGATTCTGTCGCAGAGTACTCTCCTTCCTCCTTCCTTGTTCCTCCTTCCTCGAAAAACGTCCTCCCGATGGGCAGCGTAATAGTAAAAATGCTGCCAACGGGCTGGTTGTCGCTGACACTGATGGTGCCATGATGCAGGCGGACATAGTCGCTGGCAATATGGAGACCTATGCCGCTGCCTGTCTGCGAACTGTCATTGCTGGGCGACTGATAGAAGCGTTTGAAGATGTTGGGCTTGTCATTGTCGGAAATGCCCTTGCCGGTGTCGGCTACGGCGATGATCACGCTGTCGGTTTCCGCACGGAACAACAACGATACACAGCCGCCTGCAGGTGTGAATTTCAGGGCGTTCGAGAAGAGGTTGTATATCACCTTGTTGATCTTCTCGCGATCGTAGTCCATCAGAAAGCTGTCAGCATCGTGCTCGAAACTGAGGCGAATGTTACGCTCTTCGGCATAATCGCTAAATGAGACGAGTATGCTGTTCAGATGGTCCACGATGTCGCCCCGCTGCACGTTCAGCGTCTCGCCACCCGCGTCCAGCCTGCGGAAGTCGAGCAGCGCGCTCACCTCCCTCAACAATTGCTGGGCATTCTTGTGGATATTCTTCAGCTGAGCCAGCAGATTGTCGGGAGTCTTACCGTCCGTCAGCTTTTTCATGATTTGTTCCAGCGGCGATATGATGAGTGTCAACGGCGTGCGCAGGTCGTGGCTGATATTGGTGAAGAACTGCAGTTTCATCTCCGTAATCTGTTCCATCTTCTGCCGTTCCATCAGTTGTCGCTGCCGTTCCGCACGCTCCCGTTGTCGTTTGCGCATGTTGCGCCATTGCAGATACAGGGCTCCCAAAACAATAACTGCATACAATATGTACATGGGCAGCGTACGATAGAATGGCGGTGCCACGCTGATGCGCAGTTCCCTTGGTGTGCTCATGGTGCCGTCCTCACGACAAATGCTCAACTGCAGGGTGTAGTCGCCAGGAGACAGGGCATCGAACGACACGTAGTTGTGGTCGGTCATTGTCCAGCCGCTCATCAGTCCTACCAGCCGGTAGGCATAGCGTATGCGCTGGACGTCCTCCAGACTGCCAGAGAAGAATTTCACGGTCAGGTGGGCTGCATCATGGCTAAGATTGACGGTTGTGGTCTGTTCGTTCAGCAGGCTGTCGCCTACGGCAATCTCACTGACCACGAGGTCGCGTTCTTCGTGTTTGGTAGCCATCAGCCGTCGCGGTTCGATGCTCATGTATCCTTCTGTGCCGCCCATCAGTATCTCGCCCTTGGGCGAACAAACCATAGCGTCGCCGTTGAAATAGAACTGCGGCATGCCGGATGACAGTTGATAGTTGAAAGTTGAAAGTTGAATGTTGCCGTCTGCCTGACGCTTGGGCTGAATAGCCACCACGCTGCCACTGGTAGTGCACACCCAGTACACGCCGTTGCCGTCCTGAGTCATGCCTTTGATGATATCGTCCGTGCGACGGATATAGTAGAGCGTGTCCTGTTTCGTGTCGAAAATGGTGATGCCGTCGGGGTGAGTGAGCAGCATCATTCCCTGCTGCCGGTCGGCCTTCACGTCCGTCACCATCTGGTTCATCCACTGTTGCGTGCCCTTCTGGTTGCCGAAGGCCACGTCGCACTTGCCGTTTCTGAGGTCGTAGGTCCACAGTCCATATACCGACCCCAGTTGCATGGTGTTTGCCCCGTCGTAGCGGATGGCGTTGGCATGGATGTCGTCACCGCTGTCGGTGGTCACCAGACGTGTGGTTTCGTCCTTAGGGTCGAAGATGACGGTCTTACCTATTGGCGACGACGACCATACACGCCCCTGATTGTCACGTGCCAACGTCCATACATATTCTGTCGGGAACGTCCCGTCATCTACTGCATACCGTTTCCACCGCTTGGCATCCGTCAGGTGGTAGAGCCCCTGATTGTAGGTTCCTGCCCACATGCCGCCCATGCCGTCGCTTATCAGAGCCATGACGGTGATGCTGGGCAAGGCCGTCTTCACCATGCTGCCATTCTTGTGCTCTATATACACACCGTCACCGTCGGTACCCATCCACAGGTTTCCCTCCGTGTCGTAGGCCATCGCCAGAATATCGCCACACATGCGGCCGTGCGGCTGCATGATACTGTTAGCCTCGCTGGTGTACGAAATGCCCGTCTTCAGATGACCCACCCAGACAGTACCGTCGCGGTCGGTGGTCAGACAGGTCACATTGTCCGATGCCAGCGACTGCAACCGCTCATGTTCGTGGCGCATGGCAGTGACGATGCCCGTATTCTTATGATAGGCAAACAGTCCCTTGTGGTCAGTGGCAATCCAGATGTTTCCCCGTCCGTCGTCCATCATGTCGCGAATGGCGTTGTTCTGCGAGGCGAAGGCTGTCTGTGGCAGACTGACCGTCTCTCTCACCTGCCGTCCTCCCACGATGTAGCGGCAGATNNCTCCTATCGAGTGCTCCATCGCCTCAGGCAGCATCGCGCGCTGCAGTTCGCCCGTACCCGTATTTAGATGCCATACGGCGTGGTCTGCGCTGAAATACAGGCCGTCCGACATCTCTGCAACCACGCCAGCCGACTTCCCTGGCAGTTGCACTCGCCTTTCCCAGTATTTCAGTTCCTTGGAGTGGTAGTTATACCGATAGATGCCGCTCTCCGTCAGCACCCATAGCGCACCTTTCTCGCCCACCTTCACCTTATATCTGCCTTTGCATCTGATGCCAATAGACTGCAACAGCTTGTCAGCGTCAGCCGAAAATCGCGCCGCCTTAATGTCGTAGAGGTAGTAGCCGCCGCTTTCGCATTCTATCCATATCCGTCCTTCGGCATCTTCCTCCATGGATGTAGTGGTCTCAGCAAACACCTCGCGCAACTGCGGATCGCCGCTCTCTGGGAACCGCGTCTTTACCTGGTGGCCGTCGTAGCGGTTGATCCCCTGATAGGTGCCTATCCACAGGTAGCCGCGACTGTCAGCCAGCAGACTCGTCACCGCATTGCTGCGCAGGCCGTCGGCTAACCCCAGAGTCTTGAATACCGTTTCGCCTGTGCGCTGCCCCGCTGCCATCTGTGCGATGCATAGCCATGTAAAGAGCAATAATTTCCTCATTGTTAATGACAATCTGTGTGCAAAGATACACAATTTTTCTGAATTTTGGGCAAAGGTACAGCTTTTTTCTGTTCATCACACGTCACCATGTTTCCAGAAGAGGAATCTATGTTTCGAAGAGGCGTGAAAAGTAGAGCAGGAAACGAAATGACCTTCATCCGAAACATTGTTTCCCTTCGGTTTGGAATAAACGTGCTACATTTGCGGCGAGAAAAATGACTTGAAACAAAATAATAATTAATTAACAATGTATTGTATGCAAAAAAACAGTTTTAAGCAATTGATGCTCATCGTGCTCTTGTTCACGATGCAAGCTGTGTTTGGCACTATTACTGCAAAGCCTATAACGGGTAAGGTCACGTCTGCCACAGACGGTGAGCCCCTGATAGGCGCTACGGTGCAGGTACAGGGAAGCAGTAATGGTATTGTTACTGATTTAGACGGTAACTATACCATCAATGCGGAACAAGGCCAGACATTGGTGTTCTCTTACGTGGGTTATCTCACTAAGACGGTGAAGGTTGGTGGTGGCAGCACCATCAATGTGACGCTTGAGGAAGACCGCCAGTCGCTTGACGAGGTGGTGGTGATCGGTTACGGTGTACAGAAGAAGAAACTGCTGACGGGCGCAACCACGCAGGTGAAGGGTGAGGACATCGCCAAGATGAACACGACGAGTCCGCTGCAGGCCATGCAAGGCCAGACGCCTGGTGTCAGCATCCAGAGTACTTCCGGTCAGCCTGGTTCAGGCTTGAAGGTTCAGATCCGTGGTCTTGGTACCGTAGGCAGCAGCGGTCCTCTGTATCTGATTGACGGTATTGGCGGAGACATAAACTCCCTGAATCCTGCCGACATCGAGAGCATCGACGTGCTGAAGGATGCCGCCTCGGCAGCCATCTATGGTGCCCAGGCAGCCAATGGTGTGGTACTGGTAACGACCAAGAATGGTAGGGCCGGCAAGTCGGAAATCAGCTTTGATACCTATTACGGCTGGCAGAACGTGGCCCGCAAGGCTAATATGCTGAACTCGCAGGAGTATATGACCATCATGAACGAGCAGCAGATCAACTCCGGCAACCAGCCCTACGACTTCTCGAAGATGAAGAGCATCTACGACTCCAACGGCAATCTCTACGATACCAACTGGATAGACCAGATGTTTAAGGACAACGCTAAGGTGGAGAGCTACAATCTGGGTATCACCGGCGGTAACAAGGTTTCCACCTACGCGCTGTCACTGGGCTATATGAGTCAGGAGGGTATTGTCGGCGGCAAGGATGTCTCGAACTATCAGCGTTATAATGCCCGTATCAATTCTGAGCATAACGTCATAGATGGCCTGCTGAAAGTGGGCGAACAGGCAAGCTTCGTCTATACCAAGAGTACTGGTATAGGCGTTGGCAACCAATATAACAACACCCTGCGTGGCGCATTTGGCACATCGCCCCTGGCTCCTGTCTATGCCACGAACATCTATGATGGCAGCCCGGCAGAAGCCGGCTCAGAGGCCAGCAGTTACAATGGTTTCTATGGCAGTCCCTATAATGCTACCGATAATAGCGACTGGTACATGTACGACGGCAACCCCTACGGAAACATGATGACCAACACAAATAATGAGAATAAGAGTGGTACGTTCAGCGGCAATGTGTATGCTGAACTGACCCCGCTGAAGGGACTGAAGGTGCGTTCGGTATTTGGCGCAGTTTATAGCACAAGTGAATACCGCGGCTTCTCTCCTCTTTATCATTTTAGTCCTTATAACTATAATGACACCAGGACTTCGGCCAGCCAGAGCATGAATCATGGACTGTCGATGACATGGACCAATACAGCCCAGTATGACTGGACGATAAAGGACGATCATGCCTTCAGTGCATTGGTAGGTATAGAGGCCAGCCGCTATTCAGGCACATCGGTTAGCGGCAGCAATGGCTATCTGAAGGAAGGCTTCGACGACTGGGAGCATGCGTACGTTAATAATGGTACAGCCACTTCTACCGATGACGGTTTAGGCGCAGGCGGCAGTCCTCACGGTGACTCACGTAACGTGTCTTACTTTGGTCGTCTGGGGTGGAACTGGAAGGAGACCTATATGATCAATGCGACCCTGCGTGCTGATGGTTCGAGCAAGTTTGCACGTGGTCATCGCTTCGGCTACTTCCCCTCCGTCTCTGCAGGTTGGACCATATCGAACGAGAAGTTCATGCAATCCATCTCATCATGGATGGATTACTTGAAACTGCGTGTCAGCTGGGGACAGGTGGGTAACCAGAATATCTCCGACTACCAGTATCTGGCTCCAGTGAAGAACACCAATACCCACTACCTGTTCGGTACATCGGGCTACGACGATACTGAGTCGGTATCGGTGCTGGGTACCAACTGGGGCGCATATCCTAGTCGTGTGGCTAACCCTGACGTGACATGGGAGACATCAGAGCAGTTCAACGTGGGTATCGATGCCCGTCTGATTGGCGGACACTTGAATGTTAACCTCGACTATTATATCAAGACCACTAAGGACTGGCTGGTGACTGCCCCTGTGCTGGCAACCGTTGGTACAGGCGCACCAACCATCAATGGTGGCGACGTGAAGAACAAGGGATTTGAGTTCAACCTCGCCTGGAACGACATGATTGGCAAGGACTTCCGCTATAACATCGGCGTGAATGGCGCCTACAATAAGAATGAGGTGGGCAGCATTCCTACTGATGATGGTATCATCCACGGTGCTACCAACCAACTATACGACAATGCTCCTGAATTCTACCGTGCACAGAACGGTCATGCCATTGGTTATTTCTGGGGCTATAAGACTGCCGGTCTCTTCCAGAACCAGCAGGAGATTAACGAGTGGATATCTAACGGCAATGGCGTGTTGCAGGCCGATGTCAAGCCTGGCGACGTGAAATATATCGACGTGAACCACGACGGCGTGATTAACGACGACGATAAGGTGGATCTGGGCAATGGTATGCCCGACTTTACATACGGCTTTACACTTGGCTTCGACTGGAAGGGACTCGATTTCTCTGTTCAAGCCAATGGCGCTGCTGGTCAGAAGATTGTTCAGACCTACCGCAACCATGCTAACGCACAGGCCAACTATACCACAGAGATTCTGCAGCGTTGGACGGGTGAGGGAACCAGCAACAAGATTCCCCGCGTGACGACCACGAACATCAACTGGCAGTTCTCCGACCTCTATGTGCACGATGCCGATTATCTGCGTATAGCAAATGTGACACTGGGCTATGACCTTTCTCGCATCTGGAAGAGCAAGTACTGCAAGCAGTTGCGTGTGTATGTGCAAGCTCAGAATCTTCTTACTTTCACAAAATATAAGGGAATGGATCCTGAAATCGGATACGGAACTGATGGATGGGTAAGTGGTGTCGATGTAGGATATTATCCTCGTCCGCGTACATTCCTAATTGGTGCTAATGTTAAATTCTAAATGGGAGGAATCAAATATGAGAATATCAACAATTACAAAGACTCTCTTAGCCTTTATGTCATTAGGTATTGTTTCATGTTCGGAAAGTTATCTGGACGTGGAGTCGAAGACAGAGTCGAATACCAGCAATTTCTACAAGACGCAGAATGATGCTTATCGTGCGCTGATCGGTTGTTACGACGGATGGCGCCAGACCAGCAGTAATCCAGGCTTTGCCTTCTATGTAGCTTCGGAAGTGATGGGCGCAGAGTGCTTCGGTGCAACAGGAAATACCGATGGACGTGGTTATCAGGTGGTGGACCGTTTTGACATCGCTCAGTCATCGTCAGACCTTAATCTTTACGAAGCAGACTGGGCACGTTATTATGAGGGTATCTACCGTTGTAATGAACTTATCAAATACGAGCCACAGATAGAGTGGAAGAATGAGACGCTGAAAGGCACCTATATGGGCGAATGCCATGCACTGCGCGCCATTCTGTATTTTGATTTGGTTCGCATGTTCGGCAACATCCCCCTGCTGACGGTTGCTACTGAGGAGAATGTTCCTCAGGCAGATCCGGCAGAAGTCTATCAGGTGATCTTCGACGATTTGCAGTTCGCCATCGACAATATTCCTGCCGATGCTTATCCTAAGTCGGACACAGCCAATAACGACGGTCATATCACCAAATATGCAGCTGAGGCTTTGTATGCCCGTGCATACTTGTATTACACCGGCTATTACGGAGCGTCTATTGATGGCGTAACCAAGGACAAGGCTCTGGCTTATTGCGAGGACGTTATCAGCAGTGGTGAATATGACCTTGTAGCAGAATATAAGAACCTGTGGCCTGCTGCATCGGCTGGTATTGCTGAGGTGGGCGATGCGGTAACGCTGCTGGGAACGTATGCTGGTGATGGAAACTGCGAGACCGTCCTGGCTATGAAGTTTACCAATACGCAGGATTATAACGGCAACAACGACTCAAACCGCTGGCAGGTGATGCTGGGCATGCGCAATCTGCCAGTAGCACCTTACGGACGCGGATGGGGCGCCCTGACGGTCAATCCTCAGTTTGTTAACCAGTATGAGGCCGGTGACACCCGCAAGAAGGCTTCCATCATCGACATTGTCAATGAGGGAATCGTGAATGCCGATGGTTTTGAGGCCAGCTATAAGGATCAGCGCGAGTACACAGGCTATGTCATCAAGAAATATTCGCCTCTGTGTTTTGCCGACGGTACAAGTGCTGTGAAGATTGACGGTAGTGGTGGTTTCCAGGAACAGAACCATCAGGACTGGATCATCATGCGTTATGCCGACGTGCTGCTGATGGCTGCCGAACTGGGCAGCAGCAGTGCTCAGAAATATATGGATAAGGTTCGTGCCCGTGCAGGATTGCAGCCTGTAGCGGTTTCTCAGGCTTCGATTATGAAGGAACGTAAATTCGAGTTTGCCTTCGAGGCCATCAACTACTGGGACCTGCTCCGTCAGGGTGTGGACTATGCTGCTCAGCAGATTGCCACCAATGGTATTGATGTGATGTCAGGCGGTAATGCCGATAAGGTGGTTATTGCTGCCGAGAATATCAAAGCCAAGAAGGGACTCTGCCAGATTCCGCAGAATCAGATTATCCTCTCTAATGGAGTGCTGAAGCAGAATGCGGGATGGTGATATGTAATTGAGAATTGAAAATTGATAATTGAAAATTATGAAGACAAAGAATCTATTATATGGTGTGCTGACGAGCATTGTTATGTTGCTTGCAGCATGTACGCCTGATTCTGACAGCATGGGTGCCATTGATCTTACTACAGCCCAACTGGCCGAGAACACTGGCTTCTCTGTCAATGTTGACCAGACGACAAATCAGGTGACGTTTACAAGTCTGCTCCCCAGCAGTTACTCTGTGTACTGGGAGTACGGTCCTGCTCCTACTTCCGATGATATCAGCATCTCAGGAACCAGTACCAACAACATCTATCAGGTAGGCGTAGCCTTCGATGGCGATTACTATGTTCGCATGGGTGTTCAGACCCGTGGTGGTATCGTGTTCAGCGACCGCGCTTCGTTCCATATCAACCAGATGAATCCAAACCTCATCTCCGATCCTGCATGGACTATGCTGACTGGTGGTGTGGGACACTCGAAGGAGTGGGTTCTCGACCTTGATGCCAACGGTACATGTCTGAAATTCGGTGGTCCTAAGTGGTTCTATACCTCTGGAATGTCGTGGGACAGCTTTCACAATATTGCCGGCGAGAACTATATCGACTCTGAGCAGTGGGATTCGTCGACAGCTATCGACCCCACATACGCCGGCGAGTGGTATTGGGCTGCCGACTGGGCAGGTAATGGTTGGATTTGCGGTGCTGCCGACTATGGCGTGATGACGTTCGACTTGATTAATGGTGCCAATGTGGATGTAAATGGCGAGAAGGGTTCGTTTAATATGGATGTGGCTACGCATACCATTTCGTTCACAGGTGTTATTCCTTTGAGTCCTGGTCAGAGCGATGCCATCATTGGTCAGCGTCCTGACGGCAACTATAAGATTATCTATCTCACGGAGAACGCCATGCAGATCATGTTCGACGGCGGTTCTAACGATAACACGCCATTCACCTTCAATTATATCTCGAAGGAGTATAAGGACAGCTATGTGGCTCCTGTTATCACCACGATTACGCTGCCTGAGAATTGGATGAGCTACGTGCAGCCGTTCAATCAGAACACCACAACCTATAAGTTCGACGAAGACGCTCCGTTCACTTGGTTCACACTGGCTGGAGAGGAGATCTCACGCGCTGGTTTTGATGGCGATCCTGATATCACCGATGCAGAGTTTGAACTGAATTCGAAGACCAAGACCTTCAAGATTACCGATATTGCAGGTAACGTGACAGAAGGAACATACGATATCAGTGAAGATGGTGTGCTCACCTTCTCTCAGCTGCCATCGTTCGGCATCTCTACCAATAAGAATATTAAGTTTGCCTCAAGCAATAATCAGTTGCAGGTTATCACCTACGAGATCAGTGACCGTACTGGTGATTTGACTGATTTGTGGCTGGGTTCGAAGCAGTACGACGATCAGGGTAATGCTTACGAGTATCTGGCATACCACTTCAAGAAGCAGACTGGCGGTGCTCAGGTTGAGAGCTTTACTGGTAAACTGAGCTACTCGGATACAGGTTGGGCTTTCTTGGAGAGTCCTGAGGTCTACATCACTGGCGAAGGCGACTATACCTTCACACTGACGCCCAACGGCAGTACGAACACGCAAGACCCGTATCTGATGTTCCTCGATGTGGCCAAGATTCTGAAGAAGCATCCCAATACGGATATGATTTTGAAGAGTATCAAGGTGGATGGGGCTGAATTGCTCGGCTCAGAAGAAGGCATGGACGACGCGACCATCTCACGTGGTATTGGTGATGATCCTACTACAGGTCGCCGCTATATACTGAATCCTTGGAATGAAGAGTCGGCAACACATACGCACCTCTTCAAGTTCAGCAACAGCATCGAGGTTACTATCACTGTTAAGTTCGATGTCGGTGAAGTTGTACTTAAGTAATTGAAAATTGATAATTGATAATTGAAAATTATGAAGAATAAGATTATATCAGGTGTTATGCTGCTCATGGCTGTTGTTTTTTCAATAGCCTGCAGCAACGACGAGGATTATAGCATCAGTACGAGTGCTGTCATCAGTTCGATAACCACCGACGATGCGGCTGTAACAGCTATCTCGGCTACAACCTACGGCACCATTCAGGATCTGTCGGGTTTGGCATCAAGTTCCTATCAGGTGGGATCGGTTTATAGCACAAGTGCCGACCCTACCGTAGGCGGAACTCGCCAGATTGGTTTTATCGATGAGAACGGCAAAGTAACAGCAGTCCTTTCTGGACTCGCTGAAGGCACGACCTATTACTATGCCACGTTTGTAACTCTTCAGGGTAAGGTAACCAAATATGGCGATGTTAAGAGCTTTGTAGCTACCGATGCTGACGTGGCTACTCAGGCCGCAACGGACATCACTGCCTGTAGTGCTACACTCAACGGTCAGGCACAGGGCATCAGCGATATCCTTGCCGCAACCTCAGTAGGCTTTAAGTATGCACTTTCTGAAGATGAGGTACCTACAGGTGTAGATGTAGCGCTGGATGAGGCTGCTGGTTCATTCTCTGTCAATGCTAAGTCGCTGCTGCCTGGTACCACATATTACTATGCAGCATACACCAAGGTGGGCGATGGATTCATACTGGGCAATATCCAGAGCTTTTCCACTGCCGAGCAGTCGATGGAATATGTCGATATGGGCTTGAGCGTATTGTGGGCAAAGTGCAACATCGGTGCCGAGAAGGAGTCAGAGACAGGTATTCTGGTTGGCTTTGGCGATCAGTCGTTCTACAACGCTTCTACAAGTAACGACGATTATACCCCTTGGGATATTGCAGGAACTGAGGATGATACCATCTACGGTCTGAGCATTGACGGCGATGCGAAGTCGAAGAGCAAGATGCCTACCATTGAGCAGATTGAAGAGTTGATAGCTAAGACTACTCAGGAGCAGACAACTGTTGATGGTGTAGAGGGTATCCGCTTTACTGCTCAGAACGGCAATAGTATCTTCCTGCCTTTGGGTAGCTACTGGAGCGGTACTATCAATGAGATTAACGATGCCTATAGCAAGACTATGAAAGTTGCTGTAGAAGGAATATCTTCTGGATTTATGCAGCGTGCCTGCAAGTTGGCTATTCGTTCGGTTCGCGATGAAGAGCCTGTTGAAGAAGGTATCACCATCCGTAACTATAACGCCGTTCAGGGTGATATCGAGGGCAATGGCAACTACCGTTTCGACATCTATAACGAGTGGGATGGTTCAGGTACAGGTACCGACGAAACATCTGTGCTCATCCGCAGTGAGGTTAACTTCAAGGAGTCTATCTCTGTTACATTCACCATCACAGGTATCGGCAACACAGAGTGTCAGGCAACCATGATCTTTGCCGATGGCACATGGGGCTGCCAGAACTGGGGCTATAACGATAATGGCGAGGGCTCTGTAATGGTGAAGGGCGATGGCACTTATACTATGACTCTGCATGGCGCAGGTTCTGGTATCGCTATCTTCGCTATTGACTTCATCGGGCTTTCTGCTGCCGTTGGTGCCGAGAACATCAATGTCAAGCTGAACACCTGCGTCATGGACGACTGGGGTACTAAACTGTCGTTCGACAATGCCAAGCTGGTAACTGGAGACATTGAGGGGAATGGCAACTTCCGTGCTGACATCTACAACGAGTGGGATGGTTCGGGCGCTAACAGCGATGAGGCTTGTGGTGTAGACCGCAGTGCTGTCAATTTCTCGAGGCGTATTGGCGTCACCTTCTCCGTCTCTGGCATTGGTTCGACAGAGTGTGATGCCTGCATGATTTTTGCCGACGGTACATGGGGCTGTCAGAACTGGGGCTATAATGAAGACGGCAATGGTTCTGTGCATATCACTGGCGATGGTGTCTATAGCATGTCGTTGGCAGGTGCAGGCTCAGGCATTGCCATTTGGGCCATCGACTTCCTCGGCCTCTCGAATGCTGTTGGAGCAGAGAATGTCAAGGTGCGTATCTCGTGTGTCAGAGTGGAATAGTTAGTTAGAAAATGATTCATACTTTGTGTTATTATCATGAAAATTCGTAAATCTCTCTTGATGCTGGCGGTGCTTTATGGCACCGTCGGCTTTGCACAACTTCCCAATGCGATTGAGATTGCTCCCAAGATGTATCCAGGGTGGAATCTGGGCAATACGCTGGAAGGTGGCGGTACGGATAATGTGTACACCAACAATGGTGGTCTTGGTGCAGAAAAGGCCTGGCAGGGTACGACCACGACGCAAGAGATTATTGATTTCGTGGCTGCACAAGGATTCAAGTCGGTACGCATTCCAGCAGCCTGGGTGATGGGCCATATCGTCGATGGCGAGGAAGGCATGACCATCGATGCCGCTTGGATGGCTCGCGTGAAGGAGATTGTGGACTACTGCGTGAAGGACGGACTGTATGTGCTGCTGAACGACCACTGGGACGGTGGCTGGATACAAGGCACGTTTAAGAAAGACATCACGGAACCGACGGTGCAGGCCAACTGCGAGAAGATGAAACGGCTTTGGACGCAGATAGCCGAGGCTTTCAAGGACTACGACGAGCATCTGCTGTTTGCAGGTCTCAACGAACCTGAGGCGGAAACGGAGGCACAGATAAAGGTGCTGATGACCTACGAGCAGGCTTTTATCGATGCGGTACGTGCTACGGGTGGTAACAATGCCTCGCGTGCACTTGTTGTGCAGGGGCCGAATACCAGCATCGAACTGTCGAGCAAGTATGTCGATATGAGCAAGTTTGTGGATACGGCCAGCAAGGCGCTGATGATTGAGGTGCATTACTATAGTCCCCCGCAGTTCACGGGTGTCTGGGAAGGGCCGAATGGCGACGAGCCCTTCTATTTCTGGGGTGCGGCCAACCATGTACCGTCTGGCACGTATAAAAAGTATAACTGTACTTGGGGTGAGGAAGCTTACGTCCGCGAGCAGATGCAAATGATGAAGGAGGCCTTTGTCGATAAGGGATATCCCGTTATCCTTGGTGAGTATGGTGCCAACTGGCGTGAGTTCTCAAACAGTTCCATCCAGAAAAAGCACGATGCCAGCATCCGATTGTTCCACAGGACCATCAATGAGGAGGCCATCAAGCGGGGTATCATTCCATATGTGTGGGATATCAACAACCCCAACCGCTACGGTACGGGGGGCATTATGTGTATCATCGACCGCAGCAAACCGGCAGTATTCGACCAGAACAGTCTGGACGGGATCATGGAGGGTGCAGCTGCTGCCACCTGGGGTGGACCTACTGCCAGCATCCGTCATACGGTTTCTACAACTTCTCAATCCGCAGGCCAGTATTATACGCTGACTGGTCTGCGGGTTGCTGCAGACACAAAAGGACTGCTGATTACGGGCGGCAAGAAAATAATAATCAAATAAAGAGGGCCAAGCTCTCTTTTTTGATTAGTTTTTAGTAACTTTGCGGTCAAAATACAGACTTATGACTATCAATTATAAAGAACTCATTACTCCCATACTAATGGCTATGCTGCCCATACTGGCACATGCCCAGAAAGAGAATATAGCATCCTGCGGACCTGTACCCACCGAGAATCAGCTGCGCTGGCAGGATATGGAGATGTATGCATTCATCCATTATTCGCTGAACACCTATACGGATCAGGAATGGGGTTTCGGCAATGAAGATCCAAAGTTGTTTAATCCCTCGAATCTCGACTGCCGGCAGTGGGCACATGTGTGCAAACAGGCAGGTATGCGAGGCATCATCTTTACTGCCAAGCACCATTGCGGTTTTTGTATGTGGCCCTCGGCCTATACGGAATATTCGGTGAAGAATTCACCGTGGAAAAATGGTAGGGGCGATGTAGTGCGCGAGTTGGCAGATGCTTGTCGCGAAGAAGGACTTGAATTTGCTGTGTATCTCTCGCCCTGGGATCGTAATCATCCTGAATATGGTCGCCCTGCTTATGTGGAATATTTCCGTAACCAGCTGCGCGAACTGCTGACGAACTACGGCGACATCTTCGAGGTGTGGTTTGATGGCGCTAATGGTGGTGACGGCTGGTATGGTGGTGCCAACGAGGTTCGAAAGATTGACCGTACTACTTACTACCAATGGCCCGAGACGTACAGGATGATTCGTCAGTTGCAGCCAAAATGTCTTATCTGGAATGATGGTAGCGATCGTGGCGACCTGCGCTGGGTGGGTACCGAGGCGGGCAATGTGGGCGAAACCAACTGGAGCCTGCTATACCGCGATGGCGATGTGCCGTATCAGATGTTGCACTACGGTGTAGAGGATGGTAATGTGTGGTGCCCTGGTGAGACGAATACCAGTATCCGTCCAGGGTGGTTCTATCATGATGCCGAAAATGAGCACGTAAAGAGTCTGTCGAAACTGATGGACACCTATTATAAATCGGT
>LXOW01102460.1_pt1 | contig 16626 bp, 12 predicted proteins | sample 1368591 | NCBI WGS metagenome assembly LXOW01 (sample SAMN04884650, study PRJNA319009) | bovine gut metagenome | isolation source: Cow rumen | host: Bos taurus | place: Italy: Legnaro (PD) | collected 2014-07-09 | reverse complement strand
GGTTTCGCCATCCAGAACAAGAATGGCGGTACCGTCAAGGGCAAGAACATCGGCAACATCACCTACCGGAACTGCGTAATCACGAACTACACCAAGGGTTTGATGTACGAGTGGGGCAATGACATGGTGCTGGGCGACGTGACTTACGAGAGCTGCGACATCAGCAACATCAACCCCGACGGTACGGTGGGCGGTGACGTATTCGACATCCGCCAGGCCACGACGGTGAATTCCCTGAATTTCGTGAACAACACCATCTGGCAGGGCATGCGTACCTTCGTCCGCTTCGATGCCGGTACCCTGGGAGCCCTGGTGTTCGAGAACAACACCCTGTGCAACCTGAACTTCGTGGACAATGCCAACAATGCCGGTATCTTCGGCCTGCAGATTGTTCCCGGAAGTTTCTCCTTCAAGAACAACCTCATCGTGCACATGACGGGCAAGGCCGTCCTGGCCGGCGCCAACGCCAAGTACAAACCCGCCTCCGACATGGGCGTATCGGCTTCGAACAACTGGTTCTACAGCCTGCCCAAGGCCGATGACGGCTCCATTACCTACTTCACGGCCAACTTCACCCAGGCCGATGCCGCCGGCACCATCCTGGACACCGATCCGTGCTACAACGCGCCCGGCGCCTTGTTCAACCTGAATCCGGATTCCGAGATCTCCGGGAAGAACGTAGGTGCTCCCAAATGGTGGACGCCCTATGTGGAAGAGCCCGAAGACCTTACCCAGCATGTACTTCCCGGCGCCTGCACCTGGGATCTGTCGAACGCCCGCAACTGGTCCGGTACCATCAAGAAGTCCATGGTGCGGGATGAGCTGCTCCTGGTGGCTTCCGAATCCCATCCCGTGGTGGTGGAGGGTGGCATCCTGAACTTCCAGGACGCCGCCGTCACCGACCGCCGCAAGATGCCCACGGACGGGTATGCTTCCTTCATCGTGGACAAGCCCGGTTCCGTCCTCCTGCGTGCCCAGGGTGAAGGCGACGCCCACTTCGTGGTGGCCGCCATGCCGCTGAGCGGCGGGGACATCATCGTGAAGGGCGGCGTGGCCCCTACGGCCGATGCCCCCCTCGCACAGAAGATCCTGGTGAGCGACATCACGGAGGAGACCCGCATCTTCGTCTATCCTTCCGGCACCATGGGCCTGGCCCAGCTGGCCTGGAGCGAGGATGTCACCCTGGTGAATACCGCCCTGCCCACACCGGCCCCCATGGCCACTCCCGCCTCCTTCACGGCCGGAGAATCCGTGGACGTGGTCATCTCCTGGGAACCCGTTCCCAACGCCGACAGCTATTCCGTGGTCTTCAACAACAAGACCTATGCGGCCGACGGCCTCGAGTATACCATCGAGGGCAAGACTACCAGCATGCTGGATCCCGGCGCCTATTCGGTACAGGTGTTCGCGAACCCGTCCGACAAGGACATCTATAATACCCAGTCATCGGCCGGTACTGCCGCCTTTGCCGTGCTGCCGAAGGGCGGCGGCGAGGAAGGCGATCTGGTGGTGACGGATATCGAAGGCCTGCTTGCCGCCATTACGGCCGGTAAGGACGCCGTCACCCTGGCTCCGGGCGAATACGACTTGGATGGGGTGCTCACCATTACCGCTCCCATCGCCCTCAAGGGCCAGCCCGGCGCCGTGGTGAAGGGTGCCTTCAAGCTCAGCGGCGAAGTGGGTCACTTCTCGCTGGAAGGCCTCACCGTGGATGCTTCCGGTCAGGCTGTCCTGATCGATCTGGATAATGCCGAAGGCGTTGTGGCCGAGAATGTTACCGTAAAGAATACCGTAATCACAGGCTTTAGCAAGAGTGTCATCTATGCTTCCAACACGGCCGACAAGTTCCAGATTGAGGATATCCTCTTCGACGGAATCGAGGTGTACGAACACGGTACGGGCCAGGGCATGTTCGACCTGCGCAACGGTACCTACCAGCGCTTCACTCTGGTGAACTCCACCCTCACCCAGGGCCGCGACTTCCTGCGCATCGACGGCAACTGCACCCTTTCGTCGGTGAGTGTGAAGAACAACACCATGTACAACCTGAACACCAGCAACAACGGCAACGGTATCTTCTATGTCCGCGCCAATGTGGCCGATTATCAGGTCCGCAAGAACCTCCTGCTGGGCATGACCTCCGGTACCATTATCGGAAAGACCGGCGCTAAGGTCCCTGTGATGAGCGGCAACTATTTCTATGACTGCAACGATGAAGTGTTCTTCACCGGCATCATGGACCAGGCGACCGCCACCGGCGGACAGGGTGCCGTGCTCAGCGTGAACCCGGTTCAGGATGCTGCGAATGGCAACTTCACCCTGGTGAACGGCGTGGTGCAGAGTGCCGGCGTGGGTGCTCCCAAGTGGAATCCCGCCGTCGTTCCCGCCAGCGAAGGTACCTCCATTACCGTGACGACGGCCGATGAATTCTCCGCCGCCATCGATGCCGGCAAGACCGACATCCAATTCGCCGCGGGCGAGTATGACCTGAGCGCCGTCGCCATTACGCTGACGGCCGGTATGCACCTGAGCGCCGAAGGCGTTGCGCAGGTGAAGGTGGGCCAGCTGAACCTGGCCGAAGGCGAGCTGGGCAACATCCTCATCGAGAACATTCAGTTCGAAGGGGACGGCTCCAGCAGCTTCATCAACGTGTCCGGGGCTTCGGTGGTCCGCAACCTGACCGTGCGGAATTGCACGGTCAGGAGCATCGGCAAGAGCCTCTTCTACGACAATGTTGAAGGTTCTTCCTTCGACGCCGTGGTGTTCAAGAACGTCATTGCCAAGAACTTGGGTGGCGGACAGGGCACCNNAACAACGGCAACGGTGTGCTGTACGTACGTTCCACGCCGGACAGCTATGTGGTCAAGAACAACCTGTTCCTGAACGAGAACGGCGAAAACAACCTCCTGTCCAAGGCTGCAGGTATCACCGTTCCTACGTACATGGCCTCTAACTACTTCTACAACTGCACCTCCGCTAACTGGTGGACGGGCCTCATCAACCAGGAAGTGGCTACCGCCAACGGCGGCGTCATCCTGGCAGGCGACCCGGTGAGGGATGCCGCAACCGGCGATTACACCCTGGTGGATGCGCTGTGCCTGGCTTCCAACGTGGGAGCATCGGCCTGGAACCCGAACGCGGGCGTGGTTTCTTCCGAAATCACCGTGAGGACGGTGGCCGAACTGGGCACCGCGCTGGATGCCGGTAAGGAAGGCATCACCCTCAAGGCCGGTACCTACGACCTCCGTGAACTGGTTGAAAGCGGCGTGGTGAACCTCATCGCTCCCGTGAGCCTGCAGGGCAGCGGCGCGGTGGAAATCATCGGCGGCTTCAAACTGAACGTAGGCGTCACTTCCTTCGTGGCCCGCGGCATCAAGTTCAACGGTGCCGATAAGGCCCTGGGCAACGCCTTCGAAATTGCCGAGGCTACCCAGCTGACCAAGGTTCAGATTGTGGACTGCGACATCTTCGCCTACAACAAGAGCCTCTTCTACGGCAATGGGGTCGATTCCCAGGTGGATCTCTTCGACTTCCAGAAGAACCTGGTGCACGGCTTCGGCACGGGCCAGGGCATGATTGACATCCGCAAGGGTGCCTACGGGGTGGTGAACATCTCCAAGAACAGCTTCTATGACGGCGGACGCGACTTCGTCCGTCTGGACAGCGGTATCGCGGGCAGCATCGCCATCACCAACAACACCTTCGCCGCGTGCTCCATCGATGCCGGCAACGGCTTGCTGTGGGTCCGTTCCTGCGCTACCACGCCCGAGAAGTACACCGTGCAGAAGAACCTGTTCCTGAACCTGACCGGCGACACAACCGTCCTGGCCAAGACCGGCGCGACGGTTCCGACCATGAACGGGAACTACTTCTTCAACCTGGGTGCCGCGTTCTTCGGAGGGGCCATCGACCAGGCAACCGCCATCACCGGCGGTGCCGTCCTGGATGCCGATCCTTGCGCGGGTTCCGCCGAGTTCAACCTGGTGCTCACCAATCCGGAGCTGAGGGCTGCCGACATCGGCGATCCCCGCTGGAACTCCGCTTCTCCCAGTTACATCCGGAGGAAGTAAATCTGTTACAAAGGGAGCCGGGGGTGATACCCCGACTCTCTTCCAAAACAAATAAACAATTGACACTATGAGCTTTATCAACCAAGATTTCATGCTCCAGACGGAGACGGCCCGCCAGCTGTACCACCAGCATGCGGAGAAAATGCCCATCATCGACTACCACTGCCACCTGGTGCCGCAGCAGATTGCGGACAATATCCAGTTCCGCGACATCACCCAGCTGTGGCTGGTGGACGGTCACTACGGGGACCATTATAAATGGCGTGCGATGCGTGCCAACGGTGTGTCGGAGGATTATCTCACGGGAGGCAAATACAGCGCTTGGGAAACGTTCCAGAAATGGGCCGAGACCGTCCCTTACACCATGCGGAATCCCCTGTACCATTGGACGCACCTGGAGCTGAGCCGCGTCTTCGGTATTGACAAGCTCCTGTGTCCCGCCACGGCGCGCGAGATTTTTGACGAGTGCAACGCCAAACTCGCTACGCCGGAATTCCGCGGCCAGGCCCTCATCCGCCGCTTCAACGTGGAGGTAGTATGTACCACCGACGACCCGGCCGATGACCTCCGCTGGCACAAGAAAATCGCGGCGGAGCCCTTCGGCACCAAGGTCATTCCCGCCTGGCGTCCGGACTGCGCCATGGCCATCGAGCGTCCTGCCGCCTACAAGCAGTATATCAAGCGGCTGGAAGTGGCGGCCGATATGGAAATCGATTCCTATGCCGACTTGTGCGAGGCCCTGCAGAAGCGGCACGACTACTTCGCCGCCAACGGTTGCAAGCTCTCCGACCACGGCCTGGAGAACTTCTACAGCGCCGATTACAAGGAAATCGAGATAGAGCTGATTTTCAAGAAGGTGCTCATGGGCATCGCGCCCAGCCCCAAGGAACTGGAGAAGTTCCGCAGCGCCTTCCTGCACGACCAGGCGGTGATGGACGCCGAGGCCGGCTGGGCCCAGCAGTTCCACATCGGCGCCATCCGCAACAACAACACCAAGATGTTCGCCGAGGTAGGGGCCGATACGGGCTACGACGCCATCCACGACCTGGACATCGCATCGGCCGGCCACCGTTTCTTCGACCGGCTCACCCAGGAAGGCAAACTGGCCAAGACCATCCTCTACTGCCTGAATCCCAAGGACAACGCGGTGATGATGACCATGGCCTACACCTTCAACGACGGCACCGTCCCCGGCAAGATGCAGTTCGGCAGCGGCTGGTGGTTCCTGGACCAGGAAGTGGGCATGCGCCGCCAGCTGGATTCCCTTTCCAACCTGGGCCTGCTGAGCCGCTTCGTGGGCATGCTCACGGACAGCCGCAGCTTCATCTCCTATCCCCGTCACGAGTACTTCCGCCGCATCCTCTGCGATGTTCTGGGCAAGGACATCGAGCAGGGAAAACTGCCTGCCTCGGAGATGGATTTCATCGGCCAGATGGTGGAAGATATCTGTTACAACAACGCCAAGAACTATTTCAACTTTTAAAAGATGAAAGGCCTGTACTCTTTTCAAACCGTCGCTTCGCGACCCCTCCCTAAAGGGCCCCTCCCTCTTATGATGCCGAGGGTGGCACAGGTTTGAAAAGAGCACAGGCCTTTCTAAGAATGGAAATGAAGTACATCAAGATTAATCCGGCCGACAATGTGGCCGTGGCGCTGCAGGACCTTGCTGCCGGTGAGGTGGTGGAGGGAGTGAAGCTGCTGGTGGATGTCCCCCGGGGGCACAAGATTGTGCTGCGGGACCTGAAGGCGGGGGAGAACGTGATCAAGTACGGTTTTCCCATCGGCCATGTGACCGTGGATGCCCCTGCCGGCTCCCTGGTGGATCACCGCTGCATCAAAACCAACCTGGAAGGCCTGCTGGAATACAAATATGAACCTCTGCCCGAGATAGTTACGGAACAGACGAAAACTTTTTCTACCCGCAAGGGGAGCGAAAAAGTTTTGTCTGCTCCTGAAAAGACTTTCAAGGGTTATCGGAGGGCCGACGGGCAGGTGGGGGTCCGCAACCAGATTTGGGTGATTCCCACGGTGGGCTGCGTGAACGGCATCTGCGAGCAGATTGTGGCGCGGTTCAAGGAGGAGGTGAAGGGAAAGGAGGGGAGTGTGGATGCCATTGTGGCGTTCCCGCACAACTACGGCTGCTCCCAGCTGGGCTATGACCATGAGAATACGCGGACGGTCCTCGCCGATATGGTGCACCATCCCAATGCGGGCGGTGTGCTGGTGGTGAGCCTGGGCTGCGAGAACAACCAGCTGGATGCGTTCCGCGAGCTGGTGGGACCGGTGGACGAGCACCGCGTGAAGATGTTCGTGAGCCAGCAGGTGGCCGATGAGGTGGAATACGGTGTGCAGTGCCTGCGGGAAATCTTTGCCGTGGCGTCCAAGGACATGCGGGAGGAGGTTCCCGTGAGCGAACTGCGCGTGGGCCTCAAGTGCGGCGGCTCGGACGGGCTCAGCGGCATTACCGCCAATCCGCTCCTGGGCGTGCTGTCCGACTGGCTGGTGGCGCAGGGCGGCACCACGGTGCTTACCGAAGTGCCGGAGATGTTCGGCGCGGAAACCATCCTGATGAACCGCTGCCAGGACGTGGCTACGTTCGACAAGACCGTGAGCCTCATCAACGACTTCAAGGAATACTTTATGAAACAGGGGATGCCCGTGTACGAGAATCCCTCGCCCGGCAACAAGGCCGGCGGCATCTCCACCCTGGAGGAGAAGTCCCTGGGCTGCACGCAGAAATGCGGCGGCAGTATCGTGAGGGGCGTCCTCAAATACGGCGAACGCCTGCAGGTGAAGGGCCTCAATCTCCTGTCGGCCCCGGGCAACGACCTGGTGGCCTCGACGGCCCTGGGCGCCTCCGGTTGCCAGCTGGTGCTGTTCACCACCGGCCGCGGCACTCCCTTCGGCAGCTTCGTGCCTACCATGAAAATCAGCACCAATACGCCGCTGTATCAGAACAAGCCGTCGTGGATCGACTTCAACGCCGGCGTCCTGGCGGAAGACCAGGCCATGGAGGCCGTATCGGCCCGCTTCATCGACTACGTGCTGGCGGTGGCTTCCGGCGAGCCGGTCAACAACGAAAAACACGGCATTCGGGAGATTGCCATCTTTAAACAAGGAGTAACACTGTAAAATTCAATAACAAATGGAAAGACTAAACCGTACCAGCGCGCCTCAGGCAAAGCGCTACACCGAGAAGGTGATTCAGTTTGGCGAGGGGAACTTCCTCCGCGCCTTCATCGAATGGATTATCTGGAAGACCAACCAGAAAACCGACTTCAACGGCTCCGTGGTGGTGGTCCAGCCCATCGAGAAGGGCATGGTGAGCTGGCTCAATGAGCAGGATGGCCTGTACCACCTGAATCTCCAGGGCCTTCAGAACGGCGAACCCGTGGACAGCGTGGATCTGATTGACGTCATCTCCCGCGGCCTGAATCCCTACGAGGACTTCGAGGCCTATCTCAAGTTGGCCGAGCAGCCGGAAATCCGCTTCGTGATTTCCAACACCACCGAGGCCGGCATCGCCTTCGACCCCGCCTGCAAGCTGGATGACAAGCCCGCCAGTTCCTATCCCGGCAAGCTCACCCAGCTGCTGTATCACCGCTGGCAGTTCTTCAAGGGAGATCCGGCCAAGGGCCTGATTATCTTCCCCTGCGAGCTCATCTTCGAAAACGGCAAACACCTGAAGGAGTGCATCCGGCAGTACATCCAGCTGTGGAAACTGGATCCGGCGTTCAGCGCCTGGTTCGAGAGCGCCTGCGGCGTGTACAGCACCCTGGTGGACCGCATCGTCCCCGGTTATCCGCGTGACACCGCCGCCCAGCTGTGCGAGCGCGCCGGCTATGACGACCACCTGCTGGACAAGGCCGAAATCTTCCACCTCTGGGTCATCGAGGCCCCGAAGGAGGTCGCCGCGGAATTCCCGGCCGACCAGGCGGGCCTGCACGTGCTCTTCGTCCCGTCCGAGGCCCCGTACCACGAGCGGAAGGTTACCCTGCTGAACGGCCCCCACACCGTCCTGAGCCCCGTGGGCTATCTGAGCGGCCTGAACACCGTGAAGGAATGCTGCGAAGATCCGGAAATCGGCCAGTTTGTCCATAAGGTCATGTACGACGAACTCCTGCCCACGCTGAACCTGCCTAAGGAGGAACTCCTGCAGTTCGCCGGCGATGTGCTGGAACGCTTCCGCAACCCCTTCGTGAAGCACTTCGTCACCTCCATCATGCTCAACTCCTTCCCCAAGTTCAAGACCCGTGACCTGCCCGGTCTCAAGACCTATCTGGAGCGCAAGGGAGAACTTCCTCAGGGCCTGGTCCTGGGCCTCGCAGGCATCTGCACCTACTACAAGGGCGGCAAGCGCGGAGAAGACGAGATTGTCCCCAACGACGATCCCAAGATCATGGATCTGCTCAAGGACCTCTGGGCCACCGGTGACGTTGCCGCCGTCGCCAAGGGCGTCCTGGCCGATGATTTCATCTGGGGCGAAGACCTCAACGCCATCCCCGGCCTCACGGAACTCCTCACCAAGGATCTGGCCCTGATTCAGGAAAAGGGTATGAGAGAAGCTGTCAAATCCATCCTCTAAGCCATGAGTACGCAGAAGAAATTAATGACCAACTGGCGGTGGTGGATTTGCTCGCTGCTGTTCATCGCCACCACGGTGAACTACCTGGACCGGCAAGTCCTGTCCCTTACCTATAAGGAGTTCATCGCCCCCGAATTCCACTGGACGGATGCCGATTACGGCACCATCACTTCGCTCTTCTCCATCTTCTACGCCATCGCCTGCCTGTTCGCGGGCAAGTTTGTGGACTGGATGGGGACCAAGAAGGGCTACTTGATCGCCATCGGCGTCTGGTCCCTGGGCGCCGTGATGCACGCCGGCTGCGGCATCGCCACCACCTGGTTCGTGGACGGCATCGATTCCGTGGAGGCCCTCCGGGCCGTGGAGGCGGGGTCCAATATTGCCTTAACCATCTCTACGGTAAGTGTTTACCTCTTCCTGTTGTGCCGGGGTATCCTGGCCCTCGGTGAGAGCGGCAACTTCCCGGCGGCCATCAAGACCACGGCCGAATACTTCCCCAAGAAGGACCGCGCCTTCGCTACGTCCATCTTCAACGCCGGCGCCTCCGTGGGCGCACTGGCGGCTCCGCTCCTGATCCCGCCGCTGGCCAAGAACCTGGGCTGGGAATGGGCCTTCATCATCATCGGCGGCCTGGGCTTCCTGTGGATGTTCCTGTGGGAGTTCATGTACGACAAGCCGGAGAAGAGCAAGCACGTAAACCAGGCAGAACTGGAGTACATCCACCAGGACGACGCCGCAGAAGCCGCCGAGAAGGCCGCCGCTTCGGAGGAGAAATCCATCCCCTTCATCCAGTGCTTCCGCTACAAGCAGACCTGGAGTTTCATCGTGGGCAAGTTCCTCACCGACGGCGTGTGGTGGTTCTTCCTCTTCTGGGCTCCGGCCTATTTCCAAGATCAGTTCAACGCTCCGGCCAGTTCTCCGCTCGGCCAGGGACTCATTTTCACCCTCTATGCCATCGTGACGGTGATTTCGCTCTTCGGCGGCTATCTGCCCAAACTCTTCGTGGAGAAGAAGGGGATGGATCCGTACGGCGGCCGTATGCTCGCGATGCTCATCTTCGCCTTCTTCCCGCTGGTGGCCCTGGCCGCCCAGCCGCTGGGTGCCTACAGCCCCTGGTGGCCGGCCATCCTCATCGGTATCGCCGGTGCGGGACATCAGGCCTGGAGCGCCAATATCTTCAGCACCGTGGGTGACATGTTCCCCAAGAGCACCATCGCTTCCGTCACGGGCATCGGCGCCATGGCGGGCGGTATCGGCTCCATGATTATCCAGAAGGTGGCGGGTAACCTCTTTACCTATGCCGAGGCCCAGGGTTCCGCTTTCCATTTCATGGGCTTTGAAGGCAAGCCGGCCGGCTACTTCATCATGTTCTGCTTCTGCGGCCTGGCCTACCTGATTGGCTGGACCATCATGAAGGCCCTGGTTCCCAAGTATAAACCGGTAGAAGTATAAAATGAGAAAACTGTATATTTTAGCGCTGGCCCTCCTGTCCCTCGCCGCCTGCAAGGGGCAGGAAGAGGCCCGGGTGATGGCCCGGTACGTGCCTGAGCGGGCCGATGACTTCGTGTTTGAGAACAACCTGGTGGCCGGACGCTTCTACGGACAGGCCCTGGAGGGGAATCCCACCTCGCCGGGCATCGACATCTGGGTGAAACTCCCCGGCGCGCTGGTGGCCGATGAATGGTACAAGGGCGCTCTGGAAGATCCCGATTATTACCACCACGACCACGGCGGAAAGGACTGTTACAAGGTGGCCGTTTCGCTGGGGGGCGGTGCATCGGCCCCGCTGGTGGACGGGAAGCTCTGCTATCCCGCCACCAATTACCGTTCCTTCGACATGGTGGAGGAAGGCCCCGGAAAAGTGGTCTTCGTGCTGCATTATCCGGCCTGGCAGGCTGCGGAAGGCGTAACGGTCTCCCTGGACAAACAGGTGACCGTTGTACCCGACAGTTATTTCTGCGCTGTGGAAGATACCTATGTCTTTACGGGGGCGGAGACGCTCACCATCGCCGCGGGATTGAACCGCCATCCGGCGCAGGAGACCGTAGTGGAGGAATGGACCGGAGAGGACCGTTACGCCATCTGGGAGCATGCCTCCGATCAGAGCATCGAGCCGGAAGACGGCTTCCTGGGCGTGGCCGTAGTGGTCCCGGATGCCCAACAGGTTATTGTTACTGAAGATGGCATCCACGGCCTCTGCACACGGGAAATCCGCAGCGGGGAACCCTTCCGCTATCAGTTTGGCTCCTGCTGGTCCAAAGGCGAGGTGAAGGATGCCGCCGCATGGTTCAATATTGTAAGTAATCAGTAATGAAGCAGTTATTTAGCTTGGAAGGCAGGAATGCCTGGATAACCGGTGCCGCCTATGGGATAGGCTTTGCCATCGCGAAGGCCTTCGTGGAGGCGGGCATCGACAACATCATTTTCAACACCAGCAACGAGGAATCCATGCAGAAAGGCCTGGCGGCCTACAAGGAAGCCGGCATCACCAACGTGCACGGCTATGTATGTGACGTCACCGACGAAGGGCAGGTGAAAGCCCTGGTGGAACGCATCCACCGGGAGGTCGGCCCCATCCACATCCTGGTGAACAACGCCGGCATCATCAAGCGCATCCCCATGCACGAGATGAAGCGGGAGGAATTCCAGCGCGTCATCGACGTGGACCTGGTGGGACCGTATATCTGCAGCTCCGCCGTGGTGCCGGAAATGATGGAGCGCCGCGAAGGCAAGATCATCAACGTCTGCTCCATGATGAGCGAGCTGGGCCGCGAGACCGTATCGGCCTATGCTGCGGCCAAGGGCGGCCTCAAGATGCTCACCCGCAACATCTGCTCCGAATACGGCGAATACAACATCCAGTGCAACGGCCTGGGTCCCGGCTACATCGCCACGCCGCAGACCGCTCCGCTGCGGGAAAGGCAGGCCGATGGAAGCCGCCATCCCTTTGATAGTTTTATCTGCGCCAAGACCCCTGCGGGCCGGTGGCTGGATCCCGACGAACTGGGCGGTCCCGCCGTGTTCCTGGCCTCACACGCATCGGACGCCGTGAACGGGCATATCCTGTACGTGGACGGCGGTATCCTGGCCTATATCGGAAAACAACCCCAATAAACCTATCTTGCGATATGAAGCTTAACTGTCAAGTACGCCAGGCTTCCAGCCATCTGGATGCCAAGCACTATGATACGGAACGCCTTCGCCAGGAATACCTGGTGGAAACGCTCATGGTCCCCGACGAGATCAACATGGTCTATTCCATGTTCGACCGCATTATCTGCGGCGGCGCCGTTCCCGTGAACGAGGCCCTGCTCCTGAGCGCCCCGGATATTCTCCGGGCCGATTATTTCACCCAGCGCCGCGAGCTGGGCATCATCAACGTGGGAGGCGAGGGCATCGTGGAAGTGGGGGAGGAGTCCTATACCATCCCCTTTAAAGAGGCCCTGTACGTAGGCCGCGGAAACCGGCACGTCACGTTCCGGAGCGTGGACCCGCAGCATCCCGCACACTTCTATTTCTGCTCGGCCACGGCCCACCGGGAAACCGGCGTGAAGCAGGTGTCCAAAAAGGACGCCGTGGTGATGCANNGGCAGCACCTGGAACACCATGCCGGCCCATACGCACGACCGTCGCATGGAGGTGTATTTCTATTTTGAAGTGCCCGGGGACGCGGCCGTATGCCATTTCATGGGGCAGCCGCAGGAAACCCGCCACATCTGGATGCACAACGAACAGGCCGTGATCTCGCCGCAGTGGAGTATCCACAGCGCCTGCGCCACCCGGAACTATACCTTCATCTGGGGCATGTGCGGAGAGAACGACGATTATAATGATATGGATTGGTGTGAAACAAAGAACCTGAAATAAGTATGGCAAAAGTAGTTACTTTCGGCGAAGTGATGCTTCGCCTTTCCACGCCGGGATACCAGCGTTTCTCGCAGGCCCGTCAGTTCGACGCCACCTTCGGCGGCGGCGAAGCCAACGTGGCCGTATCCCTGGCCAATTACGGCGTAGACGCCCATTTCGTGACGCGTCTGCCCCAGAATGACATTGCCGACATGTGTACGGCGGAGCTCCGCGGCCTGGGCGTGAACCTGGACGGCGTGGTGTACGGCGGCGACCGCGTGGGCATCTATTACCTGGAAACCGGTGCCGTGGCACGCGGATCCAAGGTGGTGTACGACCGCGCCCATTCGGCCATCTCCGAGATCCAGCCTGGCATGGTGGATTGGCACAAGGTGCTGAAGGGGGCCGATTGGTTCCACTGGACCGGCATCACCCCGGCCCTGAGCCAGGGTGCCGCCGACGCCTGCCTGGAAGCCATCAAAGTGGCCAATGAACTGGGCGTGAAGGTTTCCTGCGACCTCAATTACCGCAAGAAGCTGTGGAAATACGGCAAGACCGCGGCCGAGGTGATGCCCGCCCTGGTGGAGGGGTGCGACCTCATCCTGGGCAACGAGGAAGACGCGGAGAAGGAGTTCGGCATCAAGCCCGAAGGCTTCGATGCGGAGAAAACCGGCGGCGAGATTGACCAGAGCGCCTTTGTGAGTGTGTGCCGCCAACTCATGGAGAAATTCCCGCGCTGCAAGAAGGTGGCCGTTACCCTCAGGGGTTCCATCAACGCCAACCATAACACCTGGGGCGGCGTCCTGTACGACGGCAAGACCCTGTGGCAGAGCCGGCGCTATGACATTACCCATATCGTGGACCGCGTCGGCGGCGGCGATTCCTTCATGGGCGGCCTGTTGTACGGCCTCATCGCCTATCCCACGGACCAGGAAGCCATCGAGTTCGCTGCGGCGGCCTCCTGCCTCAAACACACCATCCTGGGCGACTACAACCGCGTGACGGTCTCCGAGGTGGAAGGTCTCATCAAAGGTGGCGGTTCCGGCCGCGTAAGTCGCTAACGCTATGGCAAAATTCAAGAAAATCGATACCATCGGTATCATCAGAAAAACCGGCATCGTGCCGGTGTTCTACCACAAGGATGCGGAAATCGCCAAGAAGGTGGTGAAAGCCTGCTATGACGGCGGTATCCGCGCATTCGAGTTCACCAACCGCGGCGACGGCGCCTCCGACGTGTTCAAGGAGGTGATGGCCTTCGTGCGGGCCGAATGCCCGGAAATGGCCCTCGGTGCCGGCACCATCCTGGACGCCCCCACCGCCGCCCTGTACATGCAAATGGGGGCCGATTTCCTGGTATCTCCCTGCATGGCCGAAGACGTGGTGAAGGTGGCCAACCGCCGCGGCATTCCGTACAGCCCCGGCTGCGGCAGCGTCACGGAAATCGTGAAAGCCATGGAACTGGGCTGCGACCTGGTGAAGGTGTTCCCGGCCGGCAACGTGGGCGGTCCTTCCTTCGTGAAGAACATCCTGGGCCCGCTGCCCTGGGCCATGGTCATGTGCACCGGCGCCGTGGAACCCACCGAGGAGAACCTGTCGGCCTGGGCCAAAAGCGGCGTGACCGCCGTGGGCATGGGCTCCAAGCTCTTCCCCAAGGAGGTGATTGCAGCAGGGGACTGGGCGGCCATATCGGCCCTCTGTAAGAAGTGCCTGGACTGGTTTAAAAAGTAAGAAAAAATGCTCCGTCCCGAGAGGCGGAGCATTTTTGTAAGAGGAATGGCGGGGCCGTAAGCCGCTTTCTGTTTTTGAATCTGTCATTTATCTTCGCAACCTACCCCCCGGCATCGGACGGGCCGCCCTCATCTGCCGGTATATTTGGTCTTGCAGGCCCGGACAACGTACCCGCTGCATGTCGCCATGCAGCGTCGTGGGCTCTTACCCCGCGTTTTCACCCTTACCGGAGAAAAACTCCGGCGGTACTTTTCTGTTACGCTGCTTGAAGATTGCTCCCCACTGTGCTTTCCACAGCCGGGTGCCCTTTCCTGTGCGGACTTTCCTCAGCGCCGGAGCGCCGCGACAGATCGCACCCCCATTCCGTAGGGTTTACAGGCGTTTCTTAATTTCTTTGGAGGCCGCCTCATAGCCGGGTTTGTCCAGCAGGGCGAACATGTTCTTCTTGTAGGCCTCTACGCCGGGCTGGTTGAAGGGATTCACCCCCAGGACATAGGCGCTGACGCCGCAGGCGAACTCGAAGAAGTACAGCAGGCCGCCCAGGTTGAAGGCGTCCACCTTCTCCATGACCACGCTCATCTGGGGCACGCCGCCGTCGATGTGGGCCAGGACGGTTCCCAGTTCGGCCATGTGGTTGCAATGCTCCACATGCTTGCCGGAGAGGAAGTTGAGCTGGTCCAGGTTCTGCTCGTCGGACTCGATCACCACGCTGCGCTGGGCGCGTTCCACGTGCAGGACGGTCTCGAACATGATGCGGGTGCCTTCCTGGATGAACTGTCCCATGGAGTGGAGGTCGGCCGTGTTGTTCACGCTGGCGGGGTAGATGCCCTTGCCGTCCTTGCCCTCGGACTCGCCGTAGAGCTGCTTCCACCATTCGGCCACGAAGCTGAGCTTGGGGTTGTAGTTCACCAGGATTTCCGTGCTCTTGCCGTACTCCGTGTGGAGGCAGTTGCGCATGGCGGCATAGATGACGGCGGGGTTCTTCTCGCTCTTGATCTCCAGGCCCTTCATGGCGTCCAGGGCGCCGGCTACCAGCTGCTTGATGTCGAAACCGGCCACGCAGATGGGCAGCAGACCCACGGGCGTAAGCACGCTGAAACGGCCGCCTACGTTGTCCGGGACCACGAAGGTCTCATAGTTCTCCTGGGTGGCCAGGGTCTTGAGCGCGCCTTTCTTGGCATCGGTGATGGCCACGATGCGGTCGGCCGCTTCTTCCTTGCCGTAACGGGTCTCGATGAACTGCTTCACGATGCGGAAGGCCACGGCGGGTTCCGTGGTGGTGCCGCTCTTGGAAATCACGATGCAGGCGACGTTGCGCTCGCCGGCGAGGTCCATCAGTTCGGCCAGATATTCCTCGGAGAGGTTGTTGCCGGCGAAGACCACCTCGGGGGCGTCCTTGCGGCGGAGCTGGCGGGCGAAGTTGTGGCTCAGGGCCTCGATCACGCATTTGGCGCCCAGGTAGCTGCCGCCGATGCCGATGGCAATCACCAGGTCCACGCCCTTTTTGATCCACTTGTCGCGGATGGCTTCATACTCATGCAGTTCACGCTCCGTAATCTGGCGGGGGAGTTTCTTCCAACCCAGGAAATCGTTACCTGCGCCGGACTCGTTTTTGAGCACGTCGAAAGCGTCCAGGGCTTTCTGGACATAAGCCTGATACTTGTCCTCCGCTACGAAGGAAGTGCAACCTTTTACATCTACTTTAATCATATGGCGTTATCATTTGTTTTCCAACCTGCAAATGTAAGCATTTCCCGCAAATTATCCTTATCTTTGGGCTATGAAACGTCCTGCAATTCTTCTTTTGGGCCTTCTGGCCGCCTGCACGCAAGTTCCCGTTCCCACCATGGTGGACATTCCGGAGAGCGCTTTCCGCCTGAGCGCGACGGAAATCACCAACGCCCAGTACGAGGCCTTCGACCCTTCGCACAAGGCTTTGCGCGGCTATAAGGGATTCTCCCTGGCCGATGACGAGGCCGTGGTGATGGTGAGCTGGGAGGAGGCGTCGGCCTACTGCCAATGGCTGTCGCGCAAGACGGGCCGATGTTTCCGTCTGCCCTCGGAGACCGAATGGGAAAAGGCCTGCCGGGCCGGTACTACGACGGCCTACAACACCGGGGACAGTTTCCCGGAGGAACAGTGGAAAGTGCAGGAGAACACCCGTTTCAAAGAGCCTGTTTCCCTGCAAGTGGCGCAGTTCGCGCCCAATGCCTGGGGCTTGTATGATATGCACGGGAACGTGGAGGAGTGGTGTCAGGATCTGGTGGACGGCCAGTACCGGGCGGTTCGCGGCGGCAGCCACAATACCCCCGTGGAGTTCCTGCGGGCCGATTATCGCTGCGCGTCCATTCCCCAGGACCGCAGCGTTCTGCTGGGTTTCCGGGTGGCGGAAGGTCC